>Ga0193965_1000524_pt1 | contig 11919 bp, 13 predicted proteins | sample FB_8_MG_FD_140330 | JGI IMG/M metagenome (GOLD analysis project Ga0193965, IMG submission 140330) | Microbial mat bacterial communities from the Broadkill River, Lewes, Delaware, United States - FB_8_MG | ecosystem: Environmental > Aquatic > Freshwater > River > Microbial mats | place: USA... | reverse complement strand
TTGTCTTTACTAGGACTTGAAGATAGACTTGTATTTGATGTAAAAGATTTAGAGGGTAAAGAGTTATCTGATATTGATTATCTTCAAGTTACCAAAAGTCTCCAAGAATATAAGCAATATTCATTAGGATTTTTAATGGGAGTTTTAAATGATAAATGAAAAGAAACCATTTTTTAGTGTAATAATACCACTTTATAATAAACAAAGTCATGTGAAAGAGACACTTGATTCAGTATTTATTCAAACTTTCCAAGACTTTGAGATAGTTATAATAAATGATGGTTCAACTGATGATAGTGTTAAAATAGTAGAAGCTATTAATGATAATAGAATTCGAATAATAAATCAAGAAAACCAAGGTGTATCAGTTGCTAGGAATAATGGTATAAAAGAAGCAAAAGCTGATTTTATAGCTTTTTTGGATGCTGATGATTTATGGCTACCAGAATTTCTAAAGACTATTTATGATTTAATAGAAAAATTTCCAGAAGCTGGAATCTTTGCAACTAAATTTGAAAAATGTGATAACAATAATAATCGTATATCTAGAACTATAAGAGGTCTACCTAGGAAAAAGTACGAGGGAATAATCCCTAATTTTTTCAAATCTGCTGTATTATCAGAGTATCCAGTTTGGACATCTTCGATATGTATTCCAAAAAGAATATTTTTTGAAAATAATATTTGGTTTCCTATTGGAGAAAAATATGCTGAAGATCAACATGTATGGTCAAGAGTTGCAATGATATACAAGGTGGCTTATAATACTAAAGTGTGTGCCTTATATATGATAGATAGTGAAAATAATACTATTGGAAAAAGCTCTCAAGTAAAAAAACCTTATAAATCAATATTAAGCTTAAATAATTATCGTCATCTTATCAAGTCCAAAGATGAATTAAAGTTTTTTGATTTATATATAAAAAAATGGATTTATACTATAATTTTATTAAATATAAAGAATGGATATAGAATAAATGCATTGGATAATTTTTTTAAATATAACTTAACATTTAAATATAGATTAAAACTTATTGTTTTATTTATCATTCCATCTACTTTTCACCCTTTTTTAAATGGAATATTTAAAACAATAAAAAAGGTTATTAGAAAATGATATCATTTGAATCTTTAGAATTGTATTTTAAACATGTGTGGAAAAGTTTACCTATTTATAAGAAATTATTATTTAACTACTTGCCGATTAAACTCTTAATTCAGAAGTGGGATATTCCTGAAAAATTGAATGTAAAATGTCTTTTTATACAAAGTATGGATAGAGAAGATTATAATAAATTTACAAATATAATCTTTCATACTATTGAATTGGATGATAAAGACTTCTTGCTTATTCAAAAAAAGAAAAAATTAAATTTTGATTTTTTATCTATAGGATATTCAGATATTAGAAACATTTGGAATAGTTTAGAAACAAAGAATATAGTTGAAAAAATATACATAGTTTTAAATATACTACAAGTAAAGAGCATTGATAAGTATCTTAAAGGTTATAATTTAAAACTGCTTATTGCTCATGCTGATATGCAACCCGTTGAAAACTATATGGTTCAATACTTTAAAGAAAAAGGTATTAAAACAGTTACATTACAACATGGGTTATATATTGATTATAGTAAATACCCAAATATTAATGAGGTTAATTATAAAAATGTTGTTTCAGATTATTTTTTATCATGGGGAGAAGAGACTAAAGAATTAATTGAAAAATATCACTCTAATTGTAAAGTTTTACTATGTGGTAATCCAACTGAAAAAGAGATGGCATATAAATCAAAAGATTTTTTTACTGTCGTATTTGATCAGGAATTATTTAAAGAATACAATAAAAAATTGATTCATATTGCTCAAGAGTTATCAAGAAAAATAAATTTAAAGATTTTATTAAAACCACATCCTAGAAATAATTTAAATGACTATGACCTTGATAAAGACCTTTTTATTGATAATGGTAGTTTAAATAATTCTGCTTTTGTTTTGGGACATACAACAACAATGATGTTTCAGCTTATGAGAAGTGGAATTCCCGTGTTTAAATATCAAACAGATATTCCATCTAATAAATTTAATAATGATTTAATTTTTAGTAATATAAATGAACTAATGTTAAAATTAGAAAAAAAAGATCAAATAGATTATATAAAAGAGGGAAAATACTATATAAAGTATATAGATAATAACTCATTAGAAAAGTATAAAGAAGTGATTGAAAGGTTGATATAATGAATAGAATAAAAATTTTAGATTGTACATTAAGGGATGGTGGGTATATTAATGATTGGGAATTTACTGACATACAAATTATTAAGATTTTGGACTCTCTTGAATCTTCATGTGTAGATGTAATTGAGTGTGGATATCTTAACAATAAAAAAGGTCTTACAAATGACTCTACAATGTTTTTGGATACAAATGTTTTAGATAAATTTATAGACAATAAAGAAAGTTTATCTGAAAAAGTAGTGATGATTAATTTAGGTGATTATTGTTCTGAAGCTTTACCTTTTAAAGATGAAACTAAAATTGATGGAATTCGATTAGCTTTTCATAAAAAAGATTTGGATGCAGCTTTGCTAGAAGCAAATATTATATTAGGCAAAGGATATAAACTTTATTTTCAACCTATGATATCTAAAAATTATAGCGATTTAGAATTTTTAGAAATGTTAGAAAAAGTTAATAAGCTTAAACCATATGCATTTTATATAGTAGATAGCTTTGGTTCTATGTCATTAAAAGAGTTTACTAGGTATGTAAATCTTGCTGATAACAATCTTAATAGTTCAATTGCTTTAGGATATCACTCACACAACAATATGCAATTAGCTTTTTCAAATGCTATTAGTTTGTGTATGACCAACCTTAATAGAGTTATTATTCTTGATTCTAGTGTATATGGAATAGGTAGGGGAGCTGGTAATCTTAATACGGAACTAATTTTTGAATTTATTAATAAAACATTCGATACTAAATATAAGATAATGCCACTACTTGAAGTAATTGATGAGTTCTTAAGTTCATTGATGTATGCAAACCCTTGGGGATTTTCTCCAGCACAATTTTTATCAGCTTCATTTAATTGTCATCCAAATTATGCAACATATCTTATAAATAAAAACACAAAACATATCACTGAAGTAAATCAAATGCTAAGTCTTATTCCTGATGACAAGAAATCAAATTTTGATAAGAATTTTATTGAAGATATTTACTTAAATAATCAAGTCCATTTTTCAAGAAATACTTTAAATGAAAGTTTTAATTTCCAAAATGATAGAAAAATACTTTTAATAGCTTCTGGACCTAGTATTAACGAATATGAAAAACTAATTTCTCAAAAAGTTAAAAGTGGAGAATATATAACAATAAGCTTAAATCATATTTCAAAGGTTGATACTGATTATATATTCTTTACAAATCAAAAACGATTTGATAAATTTGAAGCCCATGTTGATATATCTAAAACCATAGTATCAAATAATATAAATACTTCAAAAGAGCTATTTGCAGTAGTGGATTTAGATAAAGTTGGAATATATAATGAGATAAGATTTTCAAATGTAGCATTAATTGCCATTAATATGTTTTTACATAAAGGTTTTGATGAAATAGAAATTGCAGGATTGGATGGATACAATACCGGTAAACTAGATAATTATAATTATCCTGAAACAACACAAATTCATGATAAAAAAGCTTTAGAAGAACAAAATCAAATATTATTAAATGGACTGAAACTATTAAATCAAAAAATTTCTATTCAATTTTTAACTCCATCATTATTTAAAAATGAATTGAAACTCAAGATTATTGGAGTTATTCCTGCAAGATTTAAATCAAGCCGTTATAAGGGCAAACCATTAGCACTTATTAGTGGGATTCCAATGATAAAACGAACATATGAACAAGCAAAAAAGTCACATCATTTAGATGAACTTATTGTTGCTACAGAACATAAAAAAATTAAGACTTATTGTGAAAATGAGAATATTCCAGTAATAATGACTAGTGATAATTGCTTAACTGGAACTGATAGAATTGCTGAAGTTGCAAGAACAAAACATTTTGATCTATATGTAAATATACAAGGTGATGAACCTGTAATTGATCCAGATAGTATAGATGAGATTGTAAATGAATATAAACTTTATAAAGATAAATATGTGGCATATAATCTTTATAAAGTCATTGATGATAAAAATGAAATTAATACAAATACAATAATTAAAACTATAGTAAATGAAAAAGATGAATTAATGTATATGTCAAGACTCGGCATTCCTTTTAATAAGTCAGATATTCAAGAGAAGCATAAAAAACAAATATGCGTATATGGATTTACTAAAAAAGCTTTAGAATTATTTTCATCAAGAACAAAAACACTTAATGAACAGTATGAAGATATTGAAATTTTAAGATTTGTTGATATGGGATATCAAGTAAAAATGAAAGAAACAAGAGTTGATTCTATAGCAGTGGACACTCCTGAAGATGTTGCAAAAGTAGAAAAGTTTTTAGAAGAGAAAGGTTTGGCATAATGATAAAAAATATATTATGGGATTTTGATGGAGTGATACTTGATAGTATGCCAATTAGAGATTATGGTTTTAGAAAAATATTTGAGTCGTATGATGATAAGATAGTAGAAGAGTTAATTATATATCATAGATTAAATGGAGGATTATCTAGATTTCATAAAATAAAATATTTTTATAATGAGCTATTAAACAGAAATATATCTGAAAAGCAGATTCAAGAGTATGCTGATAAGTTTACAATTATTATGAAAGAACAGTTAACTAATAAAGAATATCTTATAAAAGATAGTGTAGAATTTATAAAGGAAAACCATATTAATTATAAGTTTCATATAGTTTCAGGATCTGAACACAATGAATTAAATTATCTTTGTGAGAAGTTGGAATTATCGAAATATTTTTTAAGTATAAATGGTTCACCAACTCCTAAAAACGAATTAGTTAAAAACTTATTAGAAAAAGAAAAGTATAAAAAGAATGAAACTATATTAATAGGTGATAGTACAAATGACTATGAAGCTGCAGATGTGAATGGTATAGAGTTTTATGGGTTTAATAATGAAGAACTAAAAAAAATTTCAAAAGTATATATAGATAATTTCGAGAATTTCAATGCTTAAAATCCACTTCTTAAATGTTGGTCATGGAGATTGTATCATCATTCAAAATTTTGAGACTAATCGACATACAATTATTGATATCAACAGAACAAAAGAGATGGATAAAAACTCATTAAACGAAGTGAATGAATACTATAAAAATGGTTTAGCAATTTTTAGTTTTAGAGGATTTGCATTAGAAAACCAATTATCTCAAACTATTTTGGAGTCAAGAGGTTATCACATAAAACTTACAGACCCAATTGAATATCTTAAACAAAACAATATAAATAACAAACCACAATTCACAGATAAAGTCATTAAAAGACTTTTAGAAAATGGTTTTGATTTTTTGTCTGAAAAAGTGGTGTTTTTATTTGGCTTTATGAGAGTTAAAGCTTATAGTGTGTATAATGTTCATTAACATACCCTTTCCACCTCTAGCTTTTAGTTATGTGCCAACGAAGGGGTCTTCAAAGTGAACAATATGCAAGAACAACTTCAACCTTTAAAAAATAAGCAAAATCTTTATGATAAGAAACATAAAACATTTGATGAGCAAATTCAACTTTTAAAAACAAAAGGTTTAATCATATCAAATGAAGATTATGCAACTTCTAAGTTAAATCATATCAATTATTATAGACTTAGTGCTTATTTTATACCACTACAATATCCAAAAAGAGGGGTAAATAAAAATATATTTTTACCAAATACAACCTTTGAAGATATTTTACAACTATATTATTTTGATACAGAGCTTAGAAAAATAGTATTTGAAGCTATAGAAACTATAGAGATATACTTTCGAACTCAAATAGCATACTATCATGCTAAAGAGTACAATCCTTATGGATATTTGGATATTAAAAGCTTTAAAACTACACAAGAGTTTTATGAAAATTGTTTAGATATTTTAAAAAATGAAACAAGTAGATCAGAAGAAGAGTTTGTAGAGCATTTTAAAAATAAATACAAAACTAGAGATTTACCTATATGGACACTAGTTGAAGTTATATCTTTTGGTAGTTTATCTAAACTGTACAGTATGCTTGAAACAAAAGAACAAAAAGATGTAATACAAAAACTAAATAGAATAAATAATAATGTATTTAAAAACTGGTTACATGCCTTGTCTATTGTAAGAAATATTTGTGCTCACCATAGTAGGCTATGGAATAAGACTTTGGGTGTAAAATTTGAGATACCAAATAAAATAGAGATATTTAAAAAGATTAAGAATCCCATTTGTGATATACAAAGAAAAGAAGAACTTGGTAATCAGCTAAATGATAAAATATTTTTCGCATTAAGTGTTATAGAGTATATACTTACTTGCATAGGTGAAGATGAGATAGACTTCAAAACAAAAATAAAACAACTTCTTCAAAAATACCCTAACATTGACAAAAAAGCTATGGGATTTATAGAAGATTGGGAGAGTTTAGAGATATGGAAAAATTAAGTATTCTAGAATGTAATCAAACTAGAATAGAAAAAGTAGTAAGAGAGTTTGATAGTGTTGTAGTAGCAAAGAAGTATTTGGAACTTTATGAGGAAATTATTAATGCTTGATACAATATGTTTAGATGAAAAATATAGCACGACAAGATTGTTAACAAAAGAAAAGCCTGAGATAGTAAACAATCCTGAGGATAAGTTTGAGTCAGTTTTATTTTTGCCTGAGAGTGAGGGACGAAAAGGTGAAGGTGGACTTAGGACTAAAGGATATTTTAAAAAGTCTTTTGATGATAAACCTTTGATAAGTATAGTTACTGTTGTTTATAATGGTGAAGAGTTTTTAGAAGAAACGATATTTAGTGTAATAAATCAGAGTTATGATAATGTGGAGTATATAATAGTCGATGGTGGTAGCACTGATGGGACTATTGATATTATCAAAAAGTATGAAGATAAAATTGATTATTGGGTGAGTGAGATAGATAAAGGAATCTATGATGCTATGAATAAAGGGATAGATTTAGTTAGTGGTAAATGGATTAATTTTATGAATGCAGGGGATAGATTGATTTTTCTAGATGTAAATTCATTGAAAAAGAATAATACAACAAATAGTTCCTATTATTATAATGAAGAAAAATTAATAATTAAAAGAGACCCATTCACAAAGATGTATTTAACACATAATACACCATGTCATCAAAGTATATTTTATAAAAAAAGTGAAATTATACCATTTGATTTAAGATATCCAATAATTGCTGATTTTGAACAAATGACAAAAATATGTACAAGAAATTTAAAACCTGTATTTTCAGAACATTTAGTATTTTTTGCTAAAGCTGGATTGTCTTATGAAAACAATAATGATAAGAGTTGCAAAAAGTTATTGAACAAAGGAAAAATTATCAAAAAAAATGTTAACTTTTTTTATTTTTTTATTTCGTTACTTCATAATGTAAGAATATTTTTGGTGAATATTAAAACTAAATGATAATACAAAAATCAAAAATATATTTAATATTCTTAATATTATTACCTTTCGCAAATTTTTTAGGTCCTAAAATGATATTTATTTCAATATTTTTTATTGCCATGATTAGTTTATTTTATATAATTAAAGAACACTCATCATTAAATTTAGCTGGAAAGAACTTAGTAGTGCTTATATCGATATTTGGATGCTATGTATTACTAGTAATGCTAAATAATATTAATTATGTTCATGTAAGAGATATTTTTGAATTATTTAAGTATTTAATATGGATTGTGATATTCTTGTATGCTTATGAAGTTTCAAAAAAGTGTAATATTTTTAATGTATCAAAAATATTTTATTATATTTTATTATTTGAATTTTTTATTATATTATGCCAAATATTTAATATAGATTCTTTAAATCAAATTATAAATTATTTTTTCAATTTAAATAAATATTTTACTACTGGAAGAACAACAGGCACATTTTCGAATCCTAATTTATTTGGATTTTGGATTATAATTATTTATTTTTACATTAGAATAATTAGTAAGAATCAATTCAATATGAGATTATTTTTACTTTCACTAATTATGGTTGTCTTATCCTCTTCTCGTACAATGTTATTACTTTTTTTAATGTTTAATTTATACTATGAATTTAATATAAGAAAACTACTATCAATATATGGAGTATATACCCTTGTCACTTTATCTATTGTAGGGTATATTGCAATTAATTTTATTTTAGCTAGTGATATATTTATTTTTAAATATTTAAGTGAGTTAATAAATTTATTTTTAAATGGTAACTTTGATTTAAGTTCAGTTTCATCTTTTTCACAAAGATTAAATATTTGGAGTGAAGTATTAAATTTTATTAACAACGATGAATCAAGTAAGTTTATTTTTGGATTTTCTCCAAGAAAAGAATATGGATTTACTTTTATAGATAATCAATATTTATTTACTTATTTTAGATGGGGTATATTAGGAAGTGCTTTTTTTTATATCATTTGGATATATATTTATTATTTGATTAGTAAATTGTCTAAAAATAGTGATTTAAATAGAATATCATCTTTTTTAAAGTTATATATATGGTTATTAGTATGTTATGGTATGTTAGGTGAATCATTTTCATCATGGACATTAGTATTACCATTATTTTATTTTTTAGGAGGAGGAATTAGTATGCAAAAATGGAAATATACAAGTTGAAAAAAATAGCTGTTTTAATACCCTCATATAAACCAGAAAACTATTTTGAGAAGTGTCTTTTATCAATTCAAAAACAAACACTTTCTAAAGATAAATTTTGTGTATATATTGCACTTAATGGACCAAGATTTCCGTATGAAGAGTATATTTTAGAGGTATTATTTGATTCAAATTTTGAGTACAGATATATTTATATTGAAAAAGCAGGTGTTTCAAATGCAAGAAATAAACTTATAGATATTTCAGAGGAAGAATATATTGTTTTTATAGATGATGATGATTTAATTAGTGAAAACTATTTAGAAAATTTACTAAAAGTTTCTAGTAATAAAATTATGGGTATTTCCAATATCTATACTTTTGAAAATGATTTAAAAGAAATGAAAGAAAATTACATAAGTAAATCATTTACTAGTTTGAATGATAGAGAAAGTTCAAAATACAAAATAAGAAAGTATTTTTCTTCACCTGTTGCAAAAATGATACATAGAAAAATGATAGAAGATATTAAGTTTGATGAAAGACTTTCAAAAGGTGAAGACTCACTTTTTATGGCTATGATATCAAAAAATATTGATAGTATACAAAAAGCCTCAATAGATACTTATTATCATGTGTATGAAAGAGTTGGTTCTGCAACTAGACAAAAAGTAAATGTCAAAAAAGAGGTAAAAACTATTTTTTATTTAACTTTTCAGTACATAAAATTATTTTTTAAAAGAGATTATCAAAAAGTGTTTATCTTAACAAGAATAGCAGCTACACTATTAAAATTAATAAAAATTATAGGAAATAAAAAATGGATGAACTTATTTCAATAATAACCCCATCTTATAAATCTGAAAAATTCATATCTCAAACTATAGAATCAGTACTAAATCAAACTTATCAAAATTGGGAGATGATAATAGTTGATGATGTATCACCCGATAATTCAAATGAAATTATAGAAGAATATACTAAAAAAGACAATCGTATTAAACTTATAAAATTAGCAAAAAATAGTGGTCCAGCAATAGCAAGAAATAAAGCCATAGAAGAAGCAAAAGGAAGATATATAGCCTTTTTAGATGCTGATGATTTGTGGAAACCAGAAAAGTTAGAAAAACAGATAAAGTTTATGCAAAAAAAAGATTGTGCTTTATCTTATAGTGTTTATGAAACTATGAGTGAAGAAGGAGAATTAAAAAATAAGTTTATAAATCCTCCTTTAAAATTATCTTATAATGATCTTTTAAAAACGAATCATATAGGATGCCTAACAGCTATATATGATACACAAAAAGTTGGTAAAGTTTATATGCCTCTCATTAAGAAAAGACAAGATTATGGATTGTGGCTAAAGATACTTAAGAAAATAGATTTTGCATATGGTATGGAAGAACCTTTAGCTATATATAGAATTATGTCAGACTCTGTATCTAGTAATAAGTTTAAACTTTTAAAATATAATTATCTTCTTTTTAAAGAACATGAAGGTTTTTCAGCTATAAAATCTTTTTATTATTTAATATGTAATATAATAATAAAACTTTTAAATAAATAAAATGGAAAATACAATATGCTAATACTAGGACAAAAATATAACTTCACAGAGCTAGAACTAGAAAGAATTGAAAAAAAGTTTGATACTATAAATACTATAGTTTATAAAGATAAAGAACCACAAAGTATCATAAAAAGTATAGAAAATATACTTCAAAAAGATAGATTATCTACTGTAGTTCTAAATACAAAAGCAAAAGTAGATGATAGTATCATCAAGTATCTTACAAAACTAAAGTATGATGATAGATACAAACATATCAAGATATATGGTATAGAGCATTTTCTTGAGAAGTTTTTGCATAAGTGTTATATACCAGAAGATAACAACGACTTACATTATCTAGATGATATAAGAGAGTTTACTTGGTGGCAGATGGTACAAAAAAGAGCTATAGATTTTTTTGGTATATTTTGGTTGTTTCTGTTTTCATTTTTTGTTATGCAAAAGTGTAAAAAGAAAATATCACAAGAATCCCCAGGTCCTATATACTTCAAGCAAAATAGAGTTGGGTATGACAACAAAGAGTTCACTTGTATCAAGTTTCGAAGTATGAGACTAGATGCAGAAAAAGATGGTGTACAATTTGCTAGTAAAAATGATAATAGAGTTTTTCCATGGGGTGAGCATATGAGAAGAAGAAGATACGATGAACTTCCTCAGATGTTAAATATCCTAAAAGGTGAGATGCACCTAATAGGTCCAAGACCAGAGAGAAAACACTGGACAGATCAGTTTGAAGAGCAGATACCTTACTATGCACAAAGACATGTGATAAGACCAGGGGTAACAGGATGGGCGCAAGTTATGTATCCTTATGGTGAAAATGCCGAAGATGCAAAACAAAAACTTATGTATGATTTGTACTATATCAAACATTGGAGTATACTACTAGAGCTAAAAATAGTATGGAAGACTGCAATGGTAGTACTTCATAAAAAAGGGGTGTGATATGGATATAGGAATGATTATAGGAAGCAGTATAGCTGTTATTATAGTAGTTGGAACTCTTTTAGTTTTTTTTAATACAAAAGATAGAAAAAGTTCACTTAATATATCAAGAGATGAAAACACTATCTATCTACTTTTAGGTGATGATGAGTATTGTGATTTTGATATATCAGATATAAAAGATGATAAGAAAAAAATAGAAGAAGAGCTTATAAAAGTAATACAAAATAGAGCAAAAGAGTTAGTGAAATTTGTAGATAGAGTTACTTTCTTGAAAGATGGAGATAAGCCTTTTGAAGGGAAATTATATAAAATAATTTTAAATGCTAAATAACCAAAAACCAATAAAAGCTTATTTTAAATCTTACTTTGGTAAAATACAACCTCAAAGATGATTTAACAAGGGTTATGCCAAATACCTGTGGGGCGGTCATCTAAAAGAGGAGCTTAGAAATAAGCTCCTTTTTTTATTTTCTTTTTAGTTTATTACTCTATAATACCCCTAAGTTATTTTTTACTCATATGTTTTTTAAAAAGAATATATCAATAAGAGAAGTTCCACAAAATTTGGCGATTTTTTATCTTCTCTAATAACTAATCAAATTAT
>Ga0193965_1000522_pt1 | contig 11923 bp, 8 predicted proteins | sample FB_8_MG_FD_140330 | JGI IMG/M metagenome (GOLD analysis project Ga0193965, IMG submission 140330) | Microbial mat bacterial communities from the Broadkill River, Lewes, Delaware, United States - FB_8_MG | ecosystem: Environmental > Aquatic > Freshwater > River > Microbial mats | place: USA... | reverse complement strand
ATCCGTGAGGGTGGTAGAACTGTTGGTGCTGGTGTTGTTGCAGAGATTCTTGCTTAATTCGCTTATGCGAATTAAGTAAATCCTTATAAAGGTAAAATAACATGAGAGAAGCAATTCACTTAGGTTGTGAGAAATGTACTAGACGTAATTATCACACAACAAAAAACAAGAAAACTCATACTGAAAAATTTTCAGTAAAGAAATACTGTAAATTCTGTAGAGAACATACAGTACATAAAGAGATGAAACTGTAATAACAGTTTCTTTCTTTTTAGGCGTGTAGCTCCAATGGTAGAGCACCGGATTCCAAATCCGGGTGTTGGGGGTTCGAGTCCCTCCACGCCTGCCATCATTTATTATTAGTAAATCTTTTGAGGTTTATTTATAATCAATGAATTTTTTGGGAAGTAAGTAATGAATTTAAGCACACAAATAAGAAATGCAAAAGCAGAACTAACAAAAGTTATTTTCCCAACTAAGGGACAGGTTAAACAGGCTTACATTGCAGTAATTATTGTAGTATCAGTTATAGCTGCATTTTTAGCATTAGTAGATTTATTAATGTCTTCTGTTATGACAGCAATCTTAGGTTAAGGAAAAATAATGGCACATCAATGGTACTCTATCCAAACTTATGGTAGCGATAGAATGGTTAGAGATGCAATCTTTAACATGATAGAAGAGTATGGTCTTCAAGAGCATATTACTGAAGTTATTGTTCCAACTGAAGATGTTATCGAAGTAAAAGACGGTAAAAAGAAAGTATCTGAAAGATCACTTTACTCAGGGTATGTATTTGCTAAAATAGATTTAAATACTGAGATTCAGCATATGATTCAATCAATCCCTAAAGTATCTGGATTTATTGGTGAAGCAAATACTCCTACACCTTTAAGTGAGCATGATATTAATGTTATCTTAGATCGAGTAAATAATCGTGCAGCACCTAAACCAAAAGTATTTTTTGATAATGGTGAAACTGTACGTATTATTGATGGACCTTTTGCTAACTTTACGGCAACAGTGGATGAGTATGATTTAGAGCATGGAACTCTAAAACTTAATGTTTCAATCTTTGGTAGAGCTACTCCTGTAGATATCTCTTACACTCAAGTTGAAAAAATAATTTAATTTAAAAAAAGGAATAAAAGATGGCAAAAAAAGTAGCAGGCTATATTAAGTTACATATTGATGCTGGTAAAGCAAATCCAGCACCACCGGTAGGACCAGCTTTAGGACAACGTGGTGTTAACATCATGGAATTCACAAAAGCTTTTAATGAAAAAACAAAAGATAAAATGGGATTCAAAGTTCCAACAATTATTACAGTTTATACAGATAGAAGTTTTTCATTTGTTACAAAACAACCACCAGCATCTGCACTTCTTATGAAAGCAGCTGGACTTAAAAAAGGTACTGATAATCCATTAAAAAATAAAATTGGAAAAATTACTCGTGCTCAATTAATGGAAGTTGTTGAAGCTAAAATTGAAGACTTAAATACAGACGATAAAGAAGCTGCGGCTAATACTATCGCTGGTTCAGCTCGTTCAATGGGAATTGAAATCGTAGACTAATCTACATAATAATCAACACCACGATGATTTAAAATAACGTGGAAGAATTTATACGGAGAATTTGATAATGAGCAAAAGATATAAACAATTAGTAGAAAAAATTGATACTACTAAAGCATATTCAGTTTCTGAAGCTGCTGCAACTGTAAAAGAATTAAAAAGTGCTAAATTTGACGAAACTGTTGAAATAGCAATGAACTTAAATGTAGACCCACGTCACGCTGACCAAATGGTACGTGGTGCGATTGTACTTCCTCATGGAACTGGTAAAACAGTCCGTGTTGCTGTATTTGCTAAAGGTGTTAAAGCTGATGAAGCAAAAGCTGCTGGTGCTGATATTGTTGGAACTGATGATTTAGTTGCACAAATTAAAGAGGGAATTTTCAACTTTGATGTTGTTGTTGCTGCACCTGATTGTATGGGTCTTGTTGGACAAATTGGTCGTATTTTAGGGCCAAAAGGTATGATGCCTAACCCTAAAACTGGTACTGTTACTCCAGATGTTGCAACTGCTGTTAACAATGTTAAAGGTGGTCAAGTAGCATTCCGTGTTGATAAAAAAGGTAATATTCATGCTGGTATCGGAAAAGTTTCTTTCGATGCTAATAAAATTGAAGAAAATATGAAAGCATTTGTTACTGCTATCAATAAACAAAAACCTGCATCTGCTAAAGGTCGTTACATTAAAAACGCAGCATTAAGCTTAACTATGAGCCCAGCTGTAAAACTTGATGTTATGGCATTAGCTGACATTAAATAATTTATGACGCCATTCATGGCGTCAAGATTGTAAAATTTTTATTTTGAGATTACTTATCTTAAAGTAAAGATTTTCAAAATTATTTTGGGAATCTGAATTACTTGGACTAAAGATAGTAGGGGCATCTACCATGTCGGTAGTGAGCTTAATCAAGCCTTTCTTACCCTTCTTGAAGTTATGTCTAAGAAAGGAGAATTATATGTTAAAGTCAAAAAAAGCAGAAGTTATTGCTCAATTAACTGATTCATTTGCTAATACGACTGCCGTAGTTATTTGTGACTACAAAGGTCTTACTGTTAGTAAATTAGAAGAGTTAAGAAAAGCTGCTCGTGCTAAAGACACAAGTGTTCAGGTTGTTAAAAATACATTAGCGACTATTGCTTTAGATAAAGCAGGAATGAGTGGTGTTGAGATTAAAGACACAAATATTTTTATTTGGTCTGATGATGTTATCTCTGCTGCTAAAATTTCTGCAGATTTCGCTAAAGACAATGAACAATTTGTTATTAAAGCTGGTTATTTAGATAAAGAACCTGCTGATGTAGCTAAAATTGAAGCGTTTGCTAAACTTCCAGGTCGTGAAGAGTTACTTGGTATGCTTGCTGCAACTTGGATGGCTCCAATTACAAATATGGCAGTTGGAATCGATGCGCTTAGACAAAAATTAGAAGCAGAAGCATAGTCTTTTACTTCTAGATGAAGAAATTCATAAAAATAAAATAATAATAATTAAAAGGAGTTACTATGGCTGTAACTAAAGAAGACGTATTAGAATTTATCTCTGGTTTATCTGTTCTTGAGCTTTCTGAGCTTGTAAAAGAATTTGAAGAAAAATTTGGTGTATCTGCACAACCTGTAGCAGTTGCTGGTGGAGCTGTAGCTGGTGAAGCTGCTGCTGAGCAAACTGAGTTCAATGTAATTATCACTGATGCTGGTGCTAAGAAAATTGGTGTAATTAAAGCTGTTCGTGGTCTTACTGGTTTAGGACTTAAAGAAGCTAAAGAAGCAACAGAAAACTTACCATCTACAATCAAAGAAGGTGTAGATAAAGAAACTGCTGAAGCAGCGAAAAAAGAGCTTGAAGAAGCTGGTGCTACAGTAGAAGTTAAATAATTATTACCCTTATGGGGTACGCAGCTTAGCTGTGTTGTCAATTGTTTAACTGAGGGCTTTTTGCCCTCAATTTTTGGGCGCTTGTGCGAAAAGATTTAGTCTTTTGGCCCAAGTGCCCTTATGTCGTTTATAAGCACTATAAAAATTAGAGCCCATTTTAAGAGCTCGCTCATCTATCTAGAGACGTCTAGATATGATATGCTTAATTTTGCAATTAAGCCCCTAATTAACAACTCATCGAGGTAGCCTATGTTAAACACTTTATACTCCGGAAACCGTCTACGTGTAGACTTCTCTAAAACTCCTCAACAGATTGAAGTACCTAACCTTTTACAACTTCAGCAAAGTTCATATAATAAATTCTTAATGTTAGAAGATAAAGATAGAACTGCTAGTGGTATTGAAAGCGTATTTCAATCAGTTTTCCCTATTCATGATTCACAAAATAGATTGACTGTAGAATATTTAGGTTCAGAAGTTGGAAAACCAAAATATACTGTTCGTGAATGTATGGAACGTGGTCTTACTTATGCAGTTTCATTAAGAATGAAAACACGTTTAGTTATGTGGGATAGAGATGAAAATACTAAAGAAAAGCTTGGTGTTAAAGATATAAAAGAGCAAAGTATATTTGTTCGTGATATCCCTTTAATGACTGATAGAACATCTTTTATTATCAATGGTGTTGAGAGAGTTGTTGTAAATCAACTTCACAGATCACCAGGTGTTATTTTCAAAGAAGAAGAATCAACTACAACTGGAAACAAACTAATTTATACTGGTCAGATAATTCCGGATCGTGGTTCTTGGTTATATTTTGAATATGATCCTAAAGATATTCTTTATATGAGAATTAATAAACGTCGTAAAGTTCCTGTAACCATTATGTTTCGTGCTTTAGGTTATTCTAAACAAGATATATTAAAACTTTTTTACCCTATTCAAACTATTACTATGGTTGACAATAAGTTTTCTATAGACTTTAACCCTAGTGATTACGCATCTAGAATATCTTATGATTTAGTTGATATTAATGGGAAAGTATTAGTAAATGCTGGAAAAAGACTTTCTGCTAAAAAAGCTCAAAAAATCATTGATGATGGTATTACTACAGTTGAATACCCATTAGAGGTTTTACTTGATAGATACTTAGCACAACCAATAATTGATCCAGAAACTGGTGAAATACTTTTTGACACTATGACTCATATTGATGAGACTAAATTAAAGAAGATGGTTGAAATTGGTGTAAGTGAATTTAAAATTGCCAATGATTTAGCAGAAGGTGTAGATAGTTCAATAATTAATGCATTTAATGCTGATGCAGACTCTTTGAAACTTTTAAAACAAACAGAAGATATTGAAGATGAAAATGATTTATCTGCAATTCGTATTTACAAAGTAATGCGTCCAGGTGAACCTGTAACAAAAGATGCTGCAAAAGCATTTGTAAATCAACTTTTCTTTGATCCAGAAAGATATGATCTAACTAAAGTTGGTCGTATGAAAATGAATCATAAACTTGCAATGAATATTCCTGAATACATTACAGTTTTAACACATCAAGATATCATTGAATCAGTTAAATATGTAATTAAAGTTAAAAATGGTCAAGGTCATATCGATGATAGAGATCATTTAGGTAACCGTCGTATCCGTTCAATCGGTGAGCTTTTAGGTAATGAGTTACATAACGGTCTGATCAAAATGCAAAAAGCTATTCGTGATAAATTATCTACAATGAGTGGACCGATGGCAGAATTAATGCCACATGATCTTATAAACTCTAAGATGATCACTTCAACTATTATGGAATTTTTCTCTGGTGGACAACTTTCTCAGTTTATGGATCAAACAAATCCACTTTCTGAAGTTACACATAAACGTCGTCTTTCAGCACTTGGTGAAGGTGGACTTGTTAAAGAAAGAGCTGGTTTTGAAGTACGTGACGTACACCCGACTCATTATGGTAGAATTTGTCCAATTGAGACTCCAGAGGGTCAAAATATTGGTCTTATCAACACTTTAGCAACTTATTCAAAAGTTAATGAGCATGGATTCATTGAAGCTCCTTATAAAGTGATGAAAGATGGAAAAATTACTAATGAAGTAGTTTATCTTACAGCGACTCAAGAAGAGGGTAAAATGATTGCAGCAGCATCAAATATCCTTGATGAAAACAATCAATTTGAAGAGGGATTAATCTCTGTAAGACAAGATGGTGAAATTTTACTTCGTCCTGCGACTGATTGTGAATACGCCGATCTTTCTTCTCATATGGTTGTTGGTGTAGCTGCGTCACTTATTCCATTCCTAGAACACGATGATGCCAACCGTGCACTTATGGGATCAAATATGCAACGTCAAGCTGTTCCATTGCTTAGACCATACTCTCCAATGGTAGGAACAGGTGTTGAAAAACTTGTTGCCCGTGATTCATGGGAATGTGTAAAAGCAGAGCGTGCTGGTACAATTGAAAAAGTTGATGGTAAGCACATTTATGTAATGGGTTCTGAGGATGGCGAAATCTATATTGATTACTATCCATTACAAAAAAACTTAAGAACGAATCAAAATACTTCTTTTACTCAAAAACCAATTGTAAAACTTGGTGAGAAAGTGAAAAAAGGTCAAGTTATTGCTGATGGTCCAAATATGGATCAAGGTGAATTAGCACTTGGTGTAAACGCTATGGTTGCATTCATGCCATGGAATGGTTATAACTTTGAGGATGCAATTGTTATCTCAGAGCGTTTAATCCGTAAAGATGCATTCACTTCTGTACATATCTATGAGAAAGAGGTAGAAGCACGTGAATTAAAACATGGTGTTGAAGAGATTACTCGTGATATTCCAAATGTTCGTGATGATGAACTTGCACATTTAGATGAATCTGGTATCGTAAAAATTGGTACAAGTGTAAAAGGTGGCATGATCTTAGTTGGTAAAGTTTCTCCTAAAGGTGAAGTAAAACCAACTCCTGAAGAGCGTTTATTACGCGCAATATTTGGTGAAAAAGCTGGTCATGTTGTAAATAAATCACTTTACTGCCCACCATCTATGGAAGGTGTTGTTGTAGATATTAAAATCTTTACTAAGAAAGGTTATGATAAAGATCATCGTGCATTAGAAATAGAAAAAGAAGAGAGAGATTATTTAGAGCGTGAGCACTATGATCGTCTTCTTATGATAGATAAAGAGGAGATGTTAAGAGTAACTGAGCTTTTAACAAAAGAGGTTTTATCTAATGACATCAAAATTGGTGATACAGAATACAAAGCTGGTCAAACAATTAATGGTGAAGACTTAGTTGAAGTAAATCGTTTTGCTATGAATGCTATTGTTAAATCGTTTAGCGAAGAGATTCAAGATGAGTATACGAAAACTAAAAACTATTTCCAAAAACAAAAGCGTGTATTTAGAGATGAGCATGAAGAGAAGCTTACTATTTTAGAAAAAGATGACATCCTTCCAAATGGTGTTGTAAAGTATGTAAAAGTATACATCGCTACAAAACGTCAACTAAAAGTTGGTGATAAAATGGCTGGTCGTCACGGAAATAAAGGTATCGTTTCTATAATTGTTCCTGAAGTTGATATGCCATATATGGAAGATGGACGTTCAGTTGATGTATGTCTAAATCCACTAGGTGTACCATCTCGTATGAATATTGGTCAGATTTTAGAGATGCACCTTGGTATGGCTGGTCGTGAACTTGGGAATCAGATCCAAGAGCAATTTGATACAAAACAAAAAGATTTCATAGATAATATGCGTTCAAAAATGATATCTATCGCTGATGTTGCTGGTATGATGAATGCAGTTAAAGTAATTGGTGATATGGATGATGAAACTTTCTTAAAATATGCAAGAGACTGGGCTACTGGCGGTGTTAGATTTGCTACTCCTATTTTTGAGGGTGTAAATGCTGTTGAGTTTGAAAAACTTTATGAGCTTGCAAAGATGGATGCAGATGGTAAGACAGTTCTTTACAACGGTATGACAGGTGAGAAGATTAAAGAGCGTGTAAATGTTGGGTATATGTATGTACTTAAACTTCACCACTTGGTTGATGAGAAGATCCATGCTCGTTCAACTGGACCTTACTCTCTTGTTACACAACAACCAGTTGGTGGTAAAGCATTATTTGGTGGACAGAGATTTGGTGAGATGGAAGTTTGGGCTCTTGAAGCATATGGTGCTTCTGCTGTTCTTAAAGAGATGTTAACTATCAAATCAGATGATGTTGATGGACGTGTGCGTGCATATAAAGCATTAACAAAAGGTGAATTAGTGCCAGCTTCTGGTATTCCTGAAACACTATTTGTATTAACTAAAGAGCTTCAATCATTAGCTCTTGATGTAGATATTCTAGACGAGGTGAATGACGATGAGTAAATTAGTACCTGTAGAAGTAACTGAAGATAATAGACCAAAAGATATAAAAAAGCTGCAATTCCGTCTTGCATCACCTGAAAAGGTAATGTCTTGGAGTCACGGTGAAGTTAAAAAGCCTGAAACAATCAATTACCGTACATTAAAACCAGAGCGTGATGGTTTGTTCTGTGCTAAAATTTTTGGTCCAGTTCGTGACTATGAGTGTCTTTGTGGTAAATATAAAAAAATGCGTTACAAGGGTGTTGTATGTGAAAAATGTGGTGTTGAAGTTACATCTACTAAAGTACGTCGTAACCGTATGGGGCACATTGAACTTGTAACACCGGTTGCACACATTTGGTATGTTAGTTCATTACCATCACGTATTGGTACACTTCTTGGTATCAAGATGAAAGATTTAGAGCGTGTACTATACTATGAAGCATATATTGTTGAATCTGGTGGGGAAGCATACTATGATGCTGAGGCAAAAACTCCGGTTCTTCAGTATGATGTATTAAATGAAGAGCAATACCGTACTTTAATTCAAAGATTTGGTGAATTAGGCTTTAAAGCTCGTATGGGTGGAGAGGTTATTCGTGATCTACTTGACTCTATTGACTTAGTTGATCTATTCACTAATTTAAAAGAAGCAATTGAAGAAACAAAATCAGAAGCAAAAAGAAAAACAATCGCTAAGAGACTTAAAGTAATTGAGTCATTTTTAAATAGTGGTAACAATCCAGCTTGGATGATGTTAACTGTTTTACCAGTTCTTCCACCAGATTTACGTCCACTAGTATCACTTGATGGTGGAAAGTTTGCTGTTTCTGATGTAAATGATCTATATCGTCGTGTTATTAATCGTAACCAACGTCTAAAGCGTTTAGTTGAACTTGAAGCTCCTGAGATTATTGTACGTAATGAAAAACGTATGTTACAAGAATCTGTTGATGCACTATTTGATAATGGTCGCCGTGCAAATGCTGTAAAAGGTGCAAATAAGCGTCCACTTAAATCATTAAGTGAAATTATTAAAGGTAAGCAAGGGCGTTTCCGTCAAAACTTACTTGGTAAGCGTGTTGATTTTTCTGGTCGTTCTGTAATTGTTGTTGGGCCAAACTTATCTATGGATGAGTGTGGTTTACCGAAAAAGATGGCGTTAGAATTATTCAAGCCACATTTAATTGCTAAACTAGAAGATAAAGGGTATGCAACAACTGTAAAAGCTGCTAAGAAAATGATTGAAGACAAAACAAACGAGGTTTGGGAGTGTCTAGCTGAGATTGTTGATGGTTATCCTGTTATGCTTAACCGTGCACCGACACTTCACAAGCTTTCTATTCAAGCATTTCACCCAAAACTAATTGATGGTAAAGCTATTCAGCTTCATCCACTAGTTTGTGCGGCATTTAATGCGGATTTTGATGGGGATCAGATGGCTGTTCACGTACCATTATCTTCTGCTGCAATTGCGGAAGCGAAAGTACTTATGCTAGCATCTATGAATATTCTTCTTCCTGCATCAGGTAAAGCTATTGCTACACCTTCTCAGGATATGGTACTTGGTATCTACTACATCACTTTAGAGAAGAATGGCGTCAAAGGTTCAAACAAACTTTTTGCTAATGTTGATGAGATTAGAATTGCTTTAGAACATGATGCACTTGATCTACACGCTAAAGTTAGAACACGTGTAGATGGACGTATTATTCATACAACTGCTGGTCGTTTGTTACTTAAAGCAATTCTTCCGGATTTTGTTCCAGCTGAGCTTTGGAATAGAGTTATGAAGAAAAAAGCGATTAATGAAGTTGTTGATTATGTTCAAAAACATGGTGGTATTGGTATTACTGCTGGTTTCCTTGATCGATTAAAGAACCTAGGTTTCAAACATGCTACAGAGGCTGGTGTTTCAATTTCTGCTGATGATATTCGTGTACCAGAGATGAAAGTTGGCAAAATTATTGATTCTAAAAATAGAGTAATTGAGATTCAAAAACAATTTGAAGCAGGTCTTTTAACTGAACAAGAGAGATATAACAAAATTATCGATGTTTGGACTGATACAAACAATACTCTAGCATCAGAGATGATGGATCTAGTTCAAACTGATAAAGATGGATTCAACTCTATTCATATGATGGCTGATTCTGGTGCCCGTGGTTCTGCTGCACAGATTCGTCAGCTTGCTGGTATGCGTGGACTTATGGCAAAACCATCTGGTGAGATTATTGAGACACCGATTATTTCAAACTTTAAAGAGGGTCTGAACGTAATCGAATACTTTATTTCAACTCACGGTGCTCGTAAAGGTCTTGCCGATACAGCACTTAAAACAGCGAATGCTGGTTACCTTACTCGTAAGCTAGTTGATGTTGCTCAAAATGTTAAGATTGTTGAACACGATTGTCATACTCACGAAGGTATTGAGATTTCAGATATATCTGATCAAAATACTTTAATTGAGTCCTTAGAAGATAGATTGAATGGTCGTGTTCTTGCTGATGATGTAATTGACCCAATCTCAAATGAGATTTTATTTGCAGAGGGTACTCTTTTAGATGAAGTGTCTGCAAAAATTATCTCTGAAGCTGGAATAAAAACAGCACATATTAGAACTCCTACTACTTGTAAAAGTACAGAGGGTATTTGTGCATTATGTTATGGTGTAAACCTTGCTACTGGTCATATTGTTCGTACAGGTGAGGCTGTTGGTATTGTTGCAGCTCAATCAATTGGTGAACCAGGTACACAGCTTACACTTCGTACTTTTCACGTTGGAGGAACTGCAAGTTCTACTGCACAAGAGAGACAAGTTATAGCTACTAAAGAGGGCTTTATCCGTTACTACAATTTAAGAACTTACTCTTCTAAAGAGGGTAAACATATTGTTGCAAACAGAAGAAATGCTGCTGTATTATTGGTTGAACCAAAAATTAAAGCTCCATTTAAAGGTAAAGTAAAAATTGAAACTATTCATGATGAAGTTTTAGTAAGTGTTACTTCTGGCTCTGAAACGGTACGTTATACACTTCGTAAAAATGAGATTGCTAAGCCAAATGAACTAGCAGGTGTAAGTGGTCAAATTGAGGGTAAATTTTATTTACCATATGAAACAGGTTCAGAAGTTGGTGAACATGAATCAATAGTTGAGACTATTAAAGATGGTTGGAATGTTCCATCACGTATCCCTTATGCATCTGAATTATTAGTTGATAATGGGGCACCTATTACACAAAAAATCTTTGCAAAAGAGGAAGGTACTGTAAAATACTTTATCCTTAAAGGCGATTACTTAGAAAGATTTGAAGGTGTGAAAGCTGGATATGAGGTAGTTGAAAAAGGATTGTTTGCTACTGTTGTAGATGCAAATAATCGTGAAGCAGTACGTCATTACATTGCTCGTGGTTCTGTAATTGTGACACAAGATGATGAGATTGTTGATGCATCAACTTTAATTGCTAAACCTTCAAATGATGAATCAATTGTTATTGCTGAATGGGATCCATATTCTAATCCGATTATATCGGAAGCTACAGGTACTGTACAGTATGAAGATATTATTGTTGGAACTACTGCTAGTGAGCAATTAGATGAACTAACAGGTAAAACACGTCTTATGATTAACGATCATATATCTTCAGAATATAAACCATCGATTGTACTTGCAACGCAAGATGGTGAGATTTTAAGATATGCAATTGAGCCTAAATCATCTGTATTTGTAAAAAATGGTGCGGAAGTAAAAATTGCTGAAATTATTGCTAAAACTCCAAAAGCACTTCAGAAATCATCTGATATTACTGGTGGTCTTCCTCGTGTATCTGAACTTTTTGAAGGTCGTCGTCCAAAAGCAACAGCACTTATCTCTGAGATAGATGGTGTTGTTAGTTTTGGTAAGATGCTACGCGGTAAAGTTAGAATTATCGTAAGTAGTGATAATGGAATTATTAAAGAGTATTTTGTTGATAAATCACATGAAGCAGTTGTGAATGCTGGTGACTTTGTTCACGCTGGTGAGCGTTTAACTTCAGGTATCTTATCTTCGCATGAACTTTTACGTATTATGGGTGTTAAAGCACTTTATAATTAT
>Ga0193965_1000516_pt1 | contig 12036 bp, 9 predicted proteins | sample FB_8_MG_FD_140330 | JGI IMG/M metagenome (GOLD analysis project Ga0193965, IMG submission 140330) | Microbial mat bacterial communities from the Broadkill River, Lewes, Delaware, United States - FB_8_MG | ecosystem: Environmental > Aquatic > Freshwater > River > Microbial mats | place: USA... | reverse complement strand
CCCTCAAAGGCAAATTTTGCACTTCCTCTTGTTTTTAAAAGCACCTCTTTTGGTTTACCATCATTAATAATTTTTCCTTGATTTAAAACTATAACGCGTGAAGCCAAACGGTAAATTTCACTTGGATCGTGACTGACCATAATGGTACTTGTTCCAAACTCTTTATGTAGTTGAAGTATCTCACTTTGAAGTTTTGTTCTCATTAAAGGATCCAGTGCAGAGAGTGGTTCATCCATCAGAAGAAGCTTTGGCTTATTCATCATCGCTCGACATAAACTCACTCTTTGTTTTTGCCCACCGCTAAGGGTATTTGGAAGTCTGTGACTCAGTTCACTTAGTTCTGTAATTGCTAAAAGATGTAAAGCAAGATCTTTATCTTTTTTTACATAAAGCAGATTATCAAGTACACTCATATTTGCAAAGAGCGCATAGTCTTGAAACACAAAACCTATCTCTCTTTTTTGGGTTACAAGCGCTTTTTTTTCATCTTGCCATATCTCATTGCCAACTTGTATGACGCCATTAGCATCTTCAAGACCTGCAAGTATTCTAAGAAGTGTCGTTTTTCCACTTCCACTTTGCCCTGCCAATGCTAAAAATTCACCCTCTTGTATCTCTAAATCTACATCTAAAAGCATCAATCCATTTGAGCCATGTAACTCTTTAGTTATATCTATTTTTATCATCGCTATACTCCAAACTTCTTACTTTGTTTGCCATTAAAAATATATACACTCAAAAGTACAAAAAAACTGATAATTACCATAATAGCGCTATAAATATGAGCACTATGATAATCCATCACCTCTACCATCTCATAAATTGCTACAGAGGCAACCTTTGTCTCTTCTGGAATACTTCCACCAACCATTAAAACAACACCGAACTCCCCGACCGTATGTGCAAAAGTCACAATAAGCGCAGTCATTAAAGCTGGTTTCATATTTGGAAGAGCAACTTTTACTATAGTCTCTAACTTGCTTTTACCAGCTATATAACTCGCTTCTAGCATATTTTTGTTGATACTCTCAAAGCCACTTTGAAGAGGTTGTACCATAAAAGGTAAAGAGTAAAAGCAACTTGCAACAACAAGACCTGTAAAATTAAAAACAAGTTTTACACCAAACAGATCTTCAAATAAGATCCCTATAGGGGAGTTTTGAGAAAGTGCAACTAGTATATAAAAGCCTAAAACAGAAGGTGGCAAAACTATAGGCAATGCAGTAATTGCTTCAAAAATTGGTTTTGTTTTCGATCTAGTTTGTGATAGCCACCAAGCAAGAGGAACACTTATAACAAAAAGTATAAAAGTAGTAATTGCCGCCAATTTAAAAGAGAGCAAAAAAGGCTCAAACTCTAGTACTTGAAGCATCTCAATCATCCAAAACCTCATCTATAGATATTTCACTTGCTTTTATAAAAGCAATCACCTCATCCCCAACTTTTAAATCCATTCTTTTTGAAGATTCATATGTAATTATAGACTCTAAAAAAGAATCAAAAAACTGCAGCTTTATTTTTGTTAAAAGTTCACCATTCTCAATCTTTACAATAATACTTCTTAACTGATTAGAATAACTCACTAACCCTTCAAACTCTTTACCTATAGCTACATGAGTTGGTTTAAAGCTAAGTTTTACTTTTGAACCGATCTTTAAAGACTCGTCAAGATCTAAACTCATCATTGAAAGCACTTCATCATAGACCTCAAAACTTATAATATGTAAACTATTGCTATGTTTTATCTGTTTAATAGTTCCAATCAAATTACTCATCTACTCCCTTTTTATATCCACACATGCTTTATATTTCAAAAGATATAACGATATATTATCGTAAATTTACAAATAATATTCTAACTATTAAGACAAGCACTCAAATACTTGTCTTGATATGAAGGCCATATTTGTTATTTTTTATAAACGCTAATTTAGAGTTTAATTCATTATTTTGTAATCAATATTATGTGCCATTGCTACAGCTTTATTATACAAGACGCCATCGTAAGTATTTAAAGAACTTATCATACTCGCATTATGTTTACACACATCCTCTGCACCATAACGTGCTAAATCTTTTACATACTTGAGAGTTGCATTTGTTAAAGCATAAGTCGATGTTCTAGGATATGCCCCTGGCATATTTGCTACACAATAATGTACAATCCCATCAACAACAAAAGTGGGCTCTGAATGAGTAGTAGGGTAGGAAGTCTCAAAACAACCACCTTGATCAATTGAAACATCTACAAGCACACTCCCCTGCTTCATTAAACTTAACATATCTTTCGTAATGAGCTTTGGAGCCTTTGCTCCAGGGATTAGCACAGTCCCTACTACAATATCACACTCGCCTAAAAGTGAAGCGATAGTATCATGTGAGCTATAGAGTGTGGCTACATTTTTTGGCATCACATCATTAAGATAATGTAGTCTTTGCGTATTAATATCAAATATAACCACATCAGCCCCAAGTCCAGCCGCAACTTCAGCTGCTGCTTTACCTGCTACACCTCCACCAAGAACCATCACTTTTGCTCTACTTGTTCCAACCACACCACCTGCAAGTAGTCCACTCCCACCATGATACTTTCCAAGATGCACACTCCCCATAAGGGCTGCCATTTTTCCAGCAACTTCACTCATTGGCTCAAGTAAAGGGAGCTGTTTATTTACTTCTAAAGTTTCATAAGAAAATGCACGAATCCCTTTTTGAAGTAAAAACTCTGTTTGTTCTTTATCGGCTGCAAGATGTAGATAGGTAAAAAGTGTTTGATTCTCTTTAAAAAGTTCATATTCACTTTTTATAGGTTCTTTAACTTTGAGTATCATCTCTGCAATATCAAAAACCTCTTTAGCGCTTTCAAGTATTGTTGCACCAGCATTTTCATACTCCTCATCACTAAAACCACTTCCAACTCCTGCACCTTTTTGCACATACACACTATGTGCCTCTTTTAGAAGTTCTACTACACCTGATGGCGTCATAGAAACACGGAACTCATCTTTTTTAATCTCTGTAGGTACTCCAATTTTCATGGGAACTCCTTGTAAATAACTTACTTATGGTAAGTATTTTATCTCAAAAAACTTGTTTTTATAGCTTTAGAGGGTTATATGGACATACTCTCCCTACTACTACAATGTGCTTGCTCCTTTTAATATCTCTTATTAGTAACTTCCTTCACTCATAGCGATGACAAAATTGTCATCTACTGGTATAACCTCAAACTCGTGTTTTCCACAAAATGTTTCATTTAACTCTTGTGCCCAGGCACGTGCTACTCTATGAGCATTTTCTTGATCATCAAACGTTTTGATCTGAGGCATGTTTTTTCTTTTTGCACATCCACACATCTTTTCTACTACTATATGGTATTCCATCTTATCTCCTTTAAGGTTTATCATACAGATGCATTAAGTATTCTAAGTTTATAACAAAAAAACTATTCATCTCTATTTATAAGATTATTCTTTATTTGCTCTTGCACGCTCATAATAGGTTTTTTTACTATTATATACATACTTTGTACTAATAAAGAGTGTCTAACTAAAATCACGTCTATAAAAAATTTTAATATTATTTCAGGGTTTTTATAATAAGATTAATTTAATTAGATATGAGGTTAGAAGTATGAAGCTAGAGCAAAATGTCTCAAAACTGCTAAGTAACACTATGTATATACGATCTTTTTTTAGTTTCTCTTTCATTTTTTTTGCCATTGTAATTACTGCAATTACCTTTTTTGTCCATTATTATTATGAACAAGAGTTTTTAAATAAAACCATACAAAGTAGAGCATACCAAACTATTGATGTAAAAAAAAACAAGCTCTTTAATCTTCTTAATATGCAACGTGCGAACATTATGGCACTCTCAAAAAACAAAATATTTACAAACTATTTACAAAATAAAAGTTCTTATGATACTACGACTGCATTTTTTGAGCAAATCATAAAATCACACAACAATATTATGCAGATACGTTATATTGATCAAGATGGGATGGAAAACATCCGTTTTGATAGAAAATTTTATGGATCTTCCTATGAGATTGCACCCATCACAAAACTACAAAACAAAAGGAATCGTTACTACTTTGAAAAAACATCACAAATTGAGCAAGGACATATATGGATCTCTAAAATAGACTTAAATATTGAAAATAATGAGATTCAAGTGCCTTATGTGCCTACGATGCGTATATCTACACCTGTTTATGTAGATACAAAATTTAAAGGTATATTAATCATAAACCTATTTATGGAGCCAATCTTAGATGAATTTATAAGTTCAAATCTATTTATGATCTCCTTAGTAGATATAGATGGACATGTATTAGTTGGTAAACAGCAAGTTGATGGAAAACTTTTTGACTTCTCTTGGTCGCGATACTTGTTAAATAAAGTAAATAAAAGTAGTTTTTTCCCAGAATTTATAAAAGAGATTTTAAACTCATACCGATTTACAAGTGAATATCTGTTCTCAGAACATATCTCAGAGTATCTGAAATTAAATGAAGAACTGATCATAGTTTTAGCTGTTAAACAAGAGAAAGTAGACGAGATAAAAGAGAATTCGCTCCATAAAACTCTCAACACTTTAGGAGTGGTGCTTTTAGTAAGTGGGCCTCTAGGTTTATTACTTGCTATGATACCATCTATCTTAGCTGAAAGAATCAAACTATACAGATCAGACCTTAGTAACAAAACAAAACTTTTTGATGAGTACCTTGAAGCTATGAATGTTAACAATATTATTTCAAAGTCTGATTTAAGCGGTAAGATAACTTATGTCAACGATAATTTTTGTCATGTTTCTGGTTACTCCAAAGAAGAAGTAATCGGTAAACCCCATTCCTTACTTCGTCACCCTGACTCATCAAAAGATACTTTTAAAATTTTATGGCTTACTATCCAAAGTGGAAAAACATGGCAAGGGATACTTAGAAATAAGAAAAAAGATGGTGGTTATTATGATGTAGATATAGCGATAATGCCAATTAGAGATTCCAATAACAATATAATTGAATACCTAGCAATTAGACATGAGATTACAGAACTGCTTGAACAACGCTCTAATCTTTTAACTATTGCAAGTCGAGATACGATTACTCAAGTTGGAAACAGATTTAAGATTCAAGGAGATATTAAAAAACATCTTGTAAATAATGTTGCTGTTATCGACATAGATGGTTTTAGTTTTATCAATGACTTTTATGGCGATAATGTAGGTGATGAAGTTATTATAGCATTTGGAAAGCTTTTAGAAAATCATATTACAGATGAATTTCATTTATACCGTTTACACAGTGATAAGTTTGCAATTTTAAACTATACACTTAATACTGAAAAGTTCACGAACTTTATAACTCATCTCAATACTACAATGATAGAAGCAATTATAGAAACATCAGTTAAAGAGTTTGACATAGTAACTACAGCAGGTATCTCTTCTGAACCTTCTGATACTATATTACTCACTGCAGAAATTGCAAATAAACATGCTAAAAAACTCAATCAAAAAGTTTTAGTTTATTCTCACTCTTTAAATATCGAAACACAGTTTAAAATAAATATCGAATGGACGGAAAAAATCAAAAAAGCCCTCAAAGAGGATCGAATAGTGATGCTCTACCAGGCAATCTACAACAACAAAACAAATCAGATAGAGAAGTATGAATCATTAGTAAGACTCCAAGATGAAGATGGCAAATTAGTTTCCCCATTTTTCTTTTTAAATATTGCAAAAGCGACAGGTCAATATATAGAGATTTCCAGACAAGTAGTAAAAAAATCTTTTGAGATGTTTAAAGATAAAGATACAGAGTTTTCAATTAATTTAACTATGGAAGATATATCCAATATAGAGTTTATAGAATACCTCTCAGATATGATACTAGAGTATAAGATTTCACATAAGTTAGTACTTGAGATTGTTGAAAGTGAAGAGATTACAGACTTCGAAACTATTTCAAATTTTACGAGAAAATTTAAAAACATAGGGTGCCAAATAGCTATAGATGACTTTGGTACAGGCTATAGTAATTTTAAATACCTTATTGAACTTGATATAGATTATGTAAAAATAGATGGTAGTTTGATTACAAACATCAATGAAAAGGAAAGTGTAAAACAAGTTGTTGCAACCATAGTTGATTTTTCAAAAAAAATTGGATGTAAAACTATCGCTGAGTTTGTTTCATCTGCTGAAATTTTGGAGACTATGAAAGAGTTAGATTTAGATTATTCACAAGGTTACCATATTGGGGTACCAGATAAAAAACTGATTGAGACTTAGAAGAAGCGCTCTTAAATAGAGCGCTTTATTTAGAAAAAAATGAAGTATCAAAGATTAACGAATTAAGTCAAAGAAATAATCAGTTGAAGCGATACCTTTTGTATCTTCATCAAGCTGGTCAAGTACCTTATTTGTTATCCAAGTTAATAAATTGATAGCACCATCGTATCCGCTAATTGAATAACGGTGTAAGTGGTGACGGTCAAATATTGGGAATCCGATATAAATTAACGGAGTACCAGTATCACGCATAAGCTCTTTACCATAAGAGTTACCAATCATAAAGTCTACTGGCTCTGTGAAAAGTAAACTTCTCATATGCCATAAATCTTTACCAGCCCATACATGACACTCCTCAGCTCTAGGAGAAGTGTCAAGTAAAGCTTTCATCTCTTCTTCCCAACCACGTGGTGCATTGTGACAAAGAACGTGAGTTGGTATAGCACCCATCTCTAAAAGAAAAGAAACCATACCGATTAAGAAGTCAGGATCTCCCCAGATAGCAAATTTCTTAGCATGCATATACGGATAAGAATCCTGCATCGCATCTACTAATCTACCACGTTCAATTTTTAAAGACTCAGGAACATCGTTACCAGTAAGCTCAGCTAATTTCATAACAAACTCATCTGTACCTTTAAGTCCTACAGGATTAGAGAAACCACCAGCGTGTTTCCAACGTTTAGTAACCATTTTCATAGTTTTAACAGTTGCATACTTTTGTAAAGAGATAGTAGCTTTAGCACTTTTACAAGTTTTAGCTTCTTCTATTGGTGTACCACCTTTGAACATTGAGTACTCACCAGCTGGCATGTCCCATTGGTCAGAGTGATCACCTATCATGGTAAAATCAGCCCCCATTTTTTCAGCTATAGCTTTTACTGAACGGATAGAACCTATGTATGTTTCAAAACCTGGAATGATGTTAATTTTTTCGTTTTTAACAACTTCAACACCCTCTGTGAGTTGAGACATAATACCATGCATCATGTTATCATAACCAGTAATATGACTACCAGTGAAAGACGGAGTATGCGCATAAGTGATAGGATAATCTTCTGGTAAAAACTCACCACCATCCTCTTCTTTTGCAGCTACAGAGAAAGCAAAAAGGTCATCCCCGATAACTTCTGCCATACAAGTAGTTGAAACTGCAATCATCTCTGGTTTATAAACTGCAGCACAGTTTTTAAGACCATCTTTCATATTTACAAGACCACCAAACACTGCAGCATCTTCTGTCATTGAATCAGACACACATGGTGTTGGTTCTTTGAAATGACGTGTAAAATATGAACGAAAATATGCAACACAACCGTGAGAACCATGCACGTAAGGCATAGTGTTCTCAAAACCAAGAGCTACCATTACAGCACCAAGTGGTTGACAGGCTTTCGCTGGATTTACAGTAATAGCTTCACGAGCAAGATTTTTCTCACGGTAATCCCATGTTTTCGTCCACTCAGCGATCTCTTCAACTTTAGCAGGATTAACTGCACCCATCCCACCTTCAAACTCTTTCTTATTCTTAAGTACTTCTCTATACTCAGGTCTTTGAAAAAGTTTCTGACCATTCATTATATTATCGACTTCTTGCATTACGCTTCTCCTTCTTTATCCCATGGTGCCAATGTATGTCCCCATACAGGAGAGTTGATAGCTAAATCCATGTCAGCTGCAAAAATTGCAAATCCATCATACCCGTGGTAGGGACCACTATAATCCCAAGAGTGCATCTGACGATATGGCAGACCCATTTTTTGGAATACATATTTCTCTTTAATACCTGAAGCAACTAAATCTGGTTGTAATTTTTTAACAAACGCTTCAAGCTCATATTCATTTACATCATCGTAAATTACAGTTGATCTGAAGATTTCATCTTTAGTTCTTTTGTAATCATCATCATGAGCGAACTCATAACCAGTACCAATAACTTCCATTCCTAAGTCTTCATAAGCACCAATAACGTGACGTGGGCGTAAACCACCTACGAATAACATTACTTGTTTGCCCTCAAGAAGTGGACGATATTTATTTGTTACAGCATCTACCATTGGTTGGTATTTCGCAATAACCTCTTCACATTTTGCTTGTATAGTCTCATCAAAGAATGCAGCAATTTTACGTAAAGATTTAATAGTTTGGCTTGGACCAAAAAAGTTATACTCTACCCAAGGGATACCATACTCTTTCTCCATATGACGAGAGATATAGTTCATTGAACGGTAACAGTGAAGTAAGTTTAGTTTTACTTTAGTTGTAGCTGCCATCTCTTTAAGAGTTGCATCTCCAGACCATTGCGCAACAACACGAAGACCCATCTCTTCAAGAAGAATACGGCTTGACCAAGCATCACCACCAATATTGTAGTCACCAATAATAGCAACATCATAATCAGTAACAGTGATCTCTTCACCTAAAGTATCAATATTTCCATCAAATACATAATCACGAACAGTATCATTAGCGATATGGTGACCAAGTGATTGAGAAACCCCACGGAAACCTTCACAGTTTACAGGTACAATTGTATTACCAGTTTTCTTAGCATATTGCTTAGAAGTTGCATTGATATCATCACCGATAAGACCAATTGGACACTCAGATTGAACTGTAATACCATTGTTTAATGGAAAAAGAGAATCAATCTCTTCAAAACATACTGCCAGTTTTTTATCTCCACCAAAAACGATATCTTTTTCTTGGAAATCTGACGAGAAGTTCATAGTAACAAATGTATCAACACCAGTAGTACCGATATAGTAGTTACGACGACCAGCACGTGAGTACTGACCACAACCGATAGGACCGTGGGAGATATGAACCATATCTTTTACTGGACCCCATACAACACCTTTTGAACCTGCATATGCACATCCACGTTGACTCATAACACCTGGAACAGTTTTCTTATTCGAACGAACATTACCACATGTTTTTTGACTCTCATCCTCCGGACTACCAACACCTAAGTGTTTTGCACGGTTTTTTGCAGCTTTTGCCGGATAGGCTTTTAAAACTTCTTCAACAGCCGCTTTTTGTTTAGCCTCTAATGATTCTGGACCCATACTAGTCTCCTTATAATCTTTTCAATTTAATCTATTTATAAAAGAAGCATATGCTAAGTGAGCTATGCTTCTAAGTGAGCTTTAAAATATCTACTTATGCAGCAGTAATTTTAAAGTGAGCCATTGAATCGAATTTGTGACAAAGAGCCATAGTCTCATCATCAGAATCTAGGCGCTTTGAAAGCTCAGAGATCTGGTAGCGATTTGTGTAAATCATATAATCTGTTTCAGCAGTACTTACATAATGAGCAAGTGCTTTAAACATGAAAGTATCTTTATTCGTATAAGAAAGCTCTTCAGTTTGACCGTGGTACTCAGTCGTCATTTTAATTTCATTGATGCTAGATGTATCAATATCAGCCTCATCTAATTTTGCTACTACTGCTTCATCTGGAACTGTGTTACCCATATCAGCTGGGAAGTGAAAACCTAATATAAACATTTGTTTCTCCTACTTTTTCTATTATTTTCTTTTCATTATGAGAAAGTTCTGTCTCTCAAAAGAGAGACACTAAATTATAAACAGATGCTGATTAAGCTTCTGCTTCACCTTTACCGATGTTATCTTCATCAGCTTCTTCTTCAAGACCGTATTTCATAATAAGTGCTTCAAGATCATCCATCTCCAATGGAGTTGGAATAATTTTCATGTCATTGTTGATGATTTTACGAGCAAGTTCTTTATACTCAAGAGCCTGATCAGCTTTAGGGCTATATTCAACAACTGTCATACGACGAATCTCTGCACGTTGAACAATATTGTTACGTGGAACGAAATGGATCATCTGAGTACCAAGGTCACGTGCAAGTGCCCAAGCAAGGTCATATTCAAAGTCAGTCATACGAGCATTACAGATAAGACCAGCAAGACGAACCCCACCAGTGTTAGCGTATTTTAAAATACCTTTAGAGATATTATTAGCAGCGTACATTGCCATCATCTCACCAGACATTACGATATATATCTCTTGTGCTTTACCTTCACGTATTGGCATAGCGAATCCACCACACACAACATCTCCAAGTACGTCATAAGAAACGAAGTCTAAACCCTCTTCTTCATATGCACCCTCTTCTTCAAGAAAGTTAATCGCAGTAATAACACCACGACCTGCACAACCAACACCCGGCTCTGGACCACCAGACTCAGTACAATTAATCCAACCACCTGATGTATCTGTAGAGAAAATACCTGCACCTGGCTTCATTGCATCTTCTAATTCTAAATCCTCAACTGTACCCATTTCTGCAGCTAACTGAAGAATAGTAGATTGAGCTTTTTCATGTAAAATTAAACGGGTAGAATCCGCTTTTGGATCACAACCAACAATCATAATATTTTTATCAAAATAGTGAGCCATTGAAGCTAATGTATTTTGAGATGTAGTAGATTTACCAATCCCACCTTTTCCGTAGAACGCAATTTGACGTAATTCAGCCATTTTATCTCCTTAGTTTTAAACATCTTTCATGACTCACACTCAGTAAATCGAAAGTGTCTTCGTACTTCGCTGTAATTAATGCAATGAATGTTCTCGACTTTTTGACTACATAATCACAACAAAAGGTACCCTAGTACGACAAAAAACAAAAAAAAAGACAAATTTGTAAGAATAATTTATGCAGAAAAGTTTTCATCTGTCTCCCCTACACAAAAAGTTAACTTTAGAAACGAATTGATAATAATCTTTAATAAAAGTTTATTTTTGTTTTATTGTGAAACCTTTTTAGTTACAATAAATACTTCAATATTAAGAAAAATTTTAAAAAAGAAAACATTATGAAAAAAACATTACTATCTACATATCTGTTAACAATTACTGGTATTGAGTTATTGGCTCAAGAGATGAACGAAAGCAGTGGGATGGATAATTCACTTTTAACTATAGTATCTGTTATAGCTGTTTTAGGAGTTATCGCACTTTTTATATCTATGAAGAAAATTTCACAAATAAAAAAAGAGTATAAAAAGCTAGAAGACGATAGTAAAAGCATTGAAGAGCAGCAAAATGAGCTTCTTTCAGAGATGAGTACTGAGATTCAGACAATGGTCAAACAAGCTATTGGAAGTACAAGTGAAATTGCAAGTAAAAACAAATCTAACGAAATCAATAAAGATTTAGATAATGTGCTCCAAGCAGAAAACCAGCTTCTTGATATTACAAATGATCTTATTGAGTTTATACATCTAAAAGCTAAAAAAGTTCAAATTAGTTCTAACAAATATGTACTTGACAATCTACTCAATGACATTACAGGGTTTGTTAGCAAAAACTTTCATATAAAATCACTTGAGATTACCTACAGAATTGACAATTCAATTCCCGAAGAGCTCATTGGTGATACTCTTAAAATAAGTAAAATTCTTTATAACCTTTTAGACTATTCAATTCGCAATGGTGCTACAAAATTACTTGTACATGTTAACAAATCCCCAGGTTTTCAAAGTGATAATGAACTCACTTTTTCTATACATTCAAATATTGCTATTGATGTTGAAAACGATGCTTTCTTCTTCAAGACTCAATATGATGAAGAGAAAAACAAATATGACTCTCTTGGACTCTTTGTAGCAAAAGAGTTTGCTACTCTTATGAATGGAGAGCTTATCGCTAGAAATGATACAAATGGTGATTTAGAGTTTATCTTTTCTACCTCTTTTCAT
>Ga0193965_1000515_pt1 | contig 12038 bp, 6 predicted proteins | sample FB_8_MG_FD_140330 | JGI IMG/M metagenome (GOLD analysis project Ga0193965, IMG submission 140330) | Microbial mat bacterial communities from the Broadkill River, Lewes, Delaware, United States - FB_8_MG | ecosystem: Environmental > Aquatic > Freshwater > River > Microbial mats | place: USA... | reverse complement strand
TATCAAGAGTTTCTTTTATGAGATAAAACTTTCCAGAACCACCTGTTAGAACAATAAGATCAATATCATCTTGTTTCAATTTTGCATAAGTTAATACTGATTTAACAGGGGTGATTAGTTTTCCTTCTGGTCCGACAATATTAAATAAAATATCTTTTAGTGTTTCATCTGTTAAAGCTAAAGCAGTAATATTTAAACCATCTACAACCTCAAAATTAACACTTTGTTTAATCTTTCCTCGTCTTCTTTCATTTGTTAAGTAAGGAGATATTTTTGTATTAAACTCTATCTTTGCTGTTTCTGCATGGCTAACAATTCTTGATACGATTTTAGCTTGATCATCTTGGGTTCTTGATTCTATAGATGGATTTATTTTTTCAAATTCATATAAAAAGTATGAAGCTATATATTTATCTATATCATCTCCTCCAAAATCCATTCTTGGTGATCTCCCTAATATATTTACATCGTAGTCACCTTCATTATCAACAACACTTGCAACAGAAATATCTAAAGTACCACCACCTATATCATATACTAGTATATTTTTAGATTCTATAAAATCTAAGCTATTTCCTAATTCTTCACTATTTAAGTAGCTTAACAATACAGCGGTAGGTTCATCTAGTATATGGACATTTTTTAATCCTGCTAATGTAGCTGCTTCAATAGTTGCGTTTCTTTCATCACTATTAAATGCTGCTGGAATTGTAATCGTTACATCGATAATATCTTTTGAATCAATCTGTTGATCCATAGATACTTTTATTGTTTTAAGTAATAATGCAGTTAGTTCTGTCATCCCGAAACTTTGCATATCATCAGTATTGTTATTAGCGATTGGTACTTGGATTATTGACTCAGTCCCAATTCTTGTTTTAACAGATCTAATAGTTTGCAAAGGCTTGTCCCCTTTAGAGTATAAGTCTTTTGCATACTCTCCAGTATAAACTCTTTTAGCATTTCTATCGATATATATACTTGACTGTAAACCGATTAAATCTCTTTCAAATCGATAACTTTTATTGAATTGATATATATTTAATGGTTTTAACTTATCAATAGGATCTGTTTTTCTTCTTCCTTCAAAAGAGATGCAAGAAACGGTACTCTCCGTAGTTCCTAAATCTATACCTACATAATGACTTGCCATCTCTATTTACTCATCTCTACTGTTGCTCTGATTAATACCTCTTCTCCAATTAATAAAGCAGGTGTTTTTATAATATAAGCTCCAATTTCTTTTATACCTTCAATTTCAACTTCTAACTTTTGTAAGTTCTCTGAAGTAATTTCAATAGAATCATTAGCTTCATATTTTTCTTCTATTATATCTTCAAATACAGATTTGATTTTATCAAAGTCATTTGGAAATTTATTATAAATTGATTTTGCCATATCTATTTTAGATTTTAATTCTCCCTCTTTAAATGATTTATTTTTTTCTTCCTCTATTTTAGAATCTAATTCTTTTTGTATTTTTTCAGATTTTTCAAATTCTGATTGTTTTGTTACATAATATGTTGCAATATTCTCAAATTGTTCTAAGCCATCTTTCATAAATTGTGTTAATTCGATAATCGCTTGTTCATCTTTTGGTACATCAGTTTTAGATTTTTTTGCTTTTCCTACTTCAATATTATTTATAGAATCATTTACTTTATTAATTTTATTAGATATTGCTTTTATTGGATCTAAATTTTCTTGTACTTCATTAATACTTTTATTTATTAGTGTTTTATTATGTTCTAAATCTTCTGCTAATGTTTTAACTTTAGTTTCAATAGTATTTAGTTGATTTGAAATTTGAATATTTTCTTGTTTAATTATATTTTCAAACTTGCTTATCATCATATTCTCATTTTGATTATCGGCTTTTGATGTAGTTGCTTTTACATTACTTTGTACTTTTATCTCTTTTGGTTTTGTTACAATAGGTTTAGTTTCGATTACTTTACTATTTTTCTTTTCTACATTTTTAATATATTCGGACTCTTTAGTCTGTTTATTTACTTGTTCATATAAATTGCTAAATACTTTAATTAATTCTTCAATTTTAGTTTTATTAGACACACCATTTAAATCTAAGTCATCAAGAGAATTCATGTATTCCATTACAAGCTCATCATATTGTAGAATAAAATTTTGATTTTTTTTGAAAGTATCACTAATACTCTGTAAACCATTAATTATATTATTGCTCTCATCCTTTTGATTCTTAAAATCCTTTACATTCTTGATTTGCTTTCTTAATTTTTCATCAATTGTAGGTTTTGCCATTTTCTATCCTTTTTTATTTTCTATGTGATTTGTTTCTAAGATTGTTTTTTTGTCATCATAAAGTTTATATATGATTCTACCGTCATTTGTATCTTTACTTATAGATATAAATATTTTCGAACTATTTATACCTGTTGTATCAAATTCTATATGTCCTATATATTCACACTCTTCTATTATTGAGGTATCACCTTCATAAAAGTTAATTTTAATATTTATATCTGTTAAAGTATTTAGCTTAATTTCATATAAGTCTGATTCGATACCATAATTTGTATTTTTACTCAATATTGGAATAAATCTATTTCCAACAGCTATACCAACATTTTTACTTACTTTTTTGATTATTTTATAATTTAAACTATCGTCAGAAGATATACCCGCAATTATACCTGCTCCTCTTCCAACTAACTCTCCTAGATTATTTTCAGATATTGGTGTTTTATTAAAATAATTTGTTATAGTTTCATTGATGATGGGAATACTACTAGAGCCACCTGCTAAGATAATTTTATATATATCTTCAGGCTCCAAGCCATCTTCTCCTATATCCCAAAGAGCTTGATCTAGTGCATCTTCTATTTTGCCAATTATATTGTTTGATTTTAACCATTGATTAAACTCATCAACAGTTAAATCAAGCTCCAATTCTTTATTAGAATTATTTAAAGAAAAATTTTCATAAATATCTGTCTCTTCCTCCCCTGACAAAAGCTCTTTTTGTTCTGATGCTAGTTTGTTTAATTTCTCTTGATAGTTTTTTAATTCTACTTCATTTAATATATCATCATATTCCACTCCAATTAAAGATTTAAACTTTGACATCATTATCTCATCTATATCTTTACCGCCCAATTGCTTCACTCCAGATGTATTCAAAACTTCAATTTTTGCATGAGATTGATTTTCTTTGGAAAAGTTAAATACTGTTATATCGAGTGTTCCACCACCAAAATCAAATACTAGTATTTTTTCATCTTTAACAATCGAATTGTTATCAAACAATCCAAATGAAACAGCTGCCGCAATAGGTTCTTCTATCATATTTATTACACTTATCCCTGCATCTTGTGCTGATTCTCTTAGTCTTCTTCTATACTGATCTCCATAAGCATAAGGAACAGTTAATACAACTCCATCAATAGGTCTATTTTCTACTCTTTCCACTTTTTCTTTTATCTCTTTTAGTATCATAGTAGCTATATCTTGTGCTGAAAAAGATTGATGATCAAGATGTGGTATTTTTTGACTCCAATTATCACTTGAGATATATCTTTTTATATCTCTAAAGAAATTCATAGGATCAGATGTACCTCTGTTATTTGCAGATTGTCCCAAAATAACATTTGAACTTGATTCTATATAAATTGTATTTTCAAATATATTTGATCCACCATAGTCCCCCATATTAGCAACTGCTACAGCGTCTTTTTTTGTAAAATCATATTTTGTTACAAAGTTTGTTGATGTTCCAAAGTCAATACCTAAAAGTAGCTTATCCTCCATTAGCTTATCCTCCAAATAACTACATTAGCTTCTAGTACTACTACATCTTCATCAAATAAATATGCTAGACTTTCAACAGATTTTATTTTATTTTGATAGCTCTTGTCATCTTTAATTTCATCATCTTGGGATGTGTTTATGTTATTCCAATCATTATCATCATTGATTACTTCACCAACTTTATATTCTTTTGTATATATTCCAAGATAACTATAAAATGCATTAAGAATTTTTATAATATCTTCATAAATGTTATTTTGTTTTAATCCATTAGATATTGATATAGATGTTGATTCTAAAATATCTTTTATTACTTTTACTAATAAATGAGAAAATTCATCTTTTATTTTTGCTGTATCCCAAGAATCATCTACAATAAATTTTTGAAAAGCTGAGTCTATTTTCTTTTTTCTATTAATTAATAGTTTTTCTATAATTCCTAAGCTATCCATAGTATTATCATCTAATTGATCTTCTACTCTGTCTAATAATTCTCCATATTCATTAACTAATTTATTATATTTATCTATAATATTGTTTTTTTGTTCTATTAAGTCACTAATTGAATTAATTGATGTATAAATTGGAGCATTCTCTTTTACGATATTAAAAGATGAAAAGGTATTACTATTGATAATAGAGTTTGATTTATCACTATTTTCAGCTGCATCTATTTTTGATTGTATATATTTTTTACCAAAATAATTTTCAAGACAATTTTTACCATCAACATTAACTTTGTGAATTTTAGACAAATCTGGTTTTTTTATATTTTTATTCATTTTTATTCCTGTGAAGCTTTTTTAATTTTAACATCATTTGAGTCAATTTCATTGTTATCTTTATCAGTGATTAAAACAGACATATCCAATGTATCATCTTTTGTTAACTCAAAAGTAACTTTAATTTTAAATTCACCTACATTAGATGGTGGTAAATTATATATAACTAATTCATCAACATACTCTATACCTTTATCAACTGTTCTTGTTGAATTATCATATCCTTCTCTTCTTTGAAAAGCTCTAATTAATAATGATTCTTGATTGTCTTTTTCAGTTATATAAATTTTTTCAACTCTAAATGGTAATTCGGTATGAATAGGAACTAATACATCAAAATTATGATTCATTATCCCTATTCCAAAGTCAAATAATGCTTTGTCATTATATAGTATCTGTTCTTGAACTAAATTAGATGCATCCCATAACTGTATAGCTTCTATAACAGCACCTTCAGAAATAACTAAGGCTGTGTCTTTATTTATTAAGGGCACAATTCCAAAAGTGTCTTCTATACTTTTATAGATACTTGGTATATTAGATGTACCCCCTGCCATTACTATCATATCGATATCATTTGCTATAAATCCACTAGTAGATATTAGTTCTTTAACAATATCAAGCGACTTCTTTCTTACATCAATAATTTCATCATCGAAGGTAGCTCTAGATAAGTCCATATTAAAGTTTATTAATTTATCATCTTTACCAATTAAATTTGGTATTGATATAGCAATATTTTCAAATTCACTTAATGTTATCTTCGTTTCTTCTGCAACTTTTTTAATAGCAAATCTATTTTTCTCAAAACTCTCTTTGTCTAGTTCACTCTCTTCAATATCAAACATAGAAAGTTCATAAGTATCTTCAAGTTCATCATAAATCAACTCTTCTATGATTTTAGTGATATCTTCTCCACCAAGTTTAGAATCACCATGTACTCCAAGAACACTTAATGTATTAGATCCAACCTCTAATAGTGTCGCATCAAATGTACCGCCACCAAAGTCATAAACCAATATCTTTTTATTATCTTCTCTGTCAAGTGCATATGCCATACCTGCAGCAATTGGTTCTTTCATAATTCTTATTTTTTCAAAACCTGCATTTAGTCCAGCTTCTTTTGTTAGTTCTACTTGAGACTGATTAAAGTTTGCGGGTACTGTTATGACAGCATTTTTTACTTCTCTTTTTATAAATATTTCACTTTCATTTTTAATATATTTAAGTAGAAGTGTTGATGCCTCTTGTGGTGTGATTACTAATTGAATCATATTATTAGACTCACTATTGTCATTAATATTTTTTGATGTTCTAAACTCTTCTAATGTTAAACAGTCAATCTTAATCATTTTAGCTTTTGTGATTAATCCCTTGTCATTTGTAATTAATTTTACTTTTTGATTTAAATTTTCATTTTTCACTTTTACTGCAACACTTAATACTCTATTATCATTGTCATCGTTAGGTGAATTTGCAATAAAATCTTCTGGTAATAAATCTCTATTGCTTTCTTCAAAAACTACATTTTCTTGAGTAGTTGCATTACTTATTTTTTCAAGTGCTATTTCTGCTGCAATTTTAGTTTCTTCTTGTTCTTTTCTATATCCTAGTTCTGATTGTACTGTTAACGATAAATGTATTTTATCATTTGGTGAAAAACTACTTAAAATATTAGGATCTTGAATAAATATATTTGTATCAATAATATAATGATTAAACACTTCATTCTTTTCATTTTCAAAACTTAAAGTATATTTCTTATCACTCCCTAAGTCTCTTTTAAATGCAGTGATTAAATGAGCTGGATTTGATTGTCCTCTCCTTATGGCTCTATCTCCAAATTCTATTTCATTTTGATTCTTAAAATATAAAGCAGAAGGTATGATATTCTTTGTTTTAAATTTAACTTGTTCAAATCTTCCATTTTTAAAAAATGACACTACTGTGTTTGATGTACCAAGATCTATACCTAAATAAGTACCTTCATTATTCTCTTTTGACATAATTATCCTTTATTGATTTCTATTGTTTGTTTATTTGTAGAATTTGTATTTAAATCTCTTGCTGTAACATGAAGAATTCGATTGCTGTCAAATTCAAAGGTAACTTCTATTTTTGGTATACCTTTTTTTGCATATTCTAAATCTGGTAATGGGAAACCACCGTATAGTGTATTATTATTTGTAGATTCATCTTCACCTTCATAAACAGTAATATTTACTACCTCCTGATAATCTGAAGTAGTAGTATATGTTTCAGTAGAAGAAATAGGATATTTTGAATTTTTAATTAAGATAGGAGAGAACATTTTGTTTATAACTTCTATACCTAACGAATGAGATATAATATCATTGATTTGAATAGTATTCTCATCAGTAACTGCTATTGCTGCACCCATTGCAACAAGTTTATCCAATGGTTTATCACTGTAAGGGGTAGTATTAAAAATTTCAATTATAAAATCTCTTATAGCAGGTATTCTAGAGCTTCCTCCAACTAAAACGACTTTATCAATTTGATTTGGATTTAAATTTGCATCTTCAAGTGTTGTGTTAATCTCTTTTTTTATTTTATACAATATATCATCAGAAGCATCTTCAAATTCAGACTTAGTAATGGTTAGTTCTAAATTATAGTTATTAAATAAGTTTGCAATACTGATTTCAAATTTATCTGCACTTGACAACTCCAACTTAGTCTCTTCTGCTTTGTTCAAAAGTGATTGGTATGCTTTAGAATAAGTTTCACTATCTAATCCTGATTTAGATAAACTAGATAAATTTACACCTTCATTTTGTCTAATGTGTTTTAGCAATATTTCTAATATTTTTTGATCAAAATCATCTCCACCTAGTTGATTATCACCACCTATAGAAAGTGTATTAAATACTTGGTTTTTAACTTCTAATATTGCTGTATCAAAAGTTCCACCACCGATATCTACTATAAATATTTTTTGATTGATATTATCTTCAAAACCATAAGCAATAGCAGCAGACACAGGCTCAGTGATAATTTGTTTTACAATCAAACCTGCAGATTCTCCTGCTTTTTTCGTTTCATCAATTTGTGATGAAGTAAAATATGCAGGAACAGTAATCACTACCTCTATTTCAGTTATACCAGAGAATGTTTTATCAATAGCAGATTTTATTTCAAGTAATATTTCTTTTGCTATATCAGTAGGAGTAAAAACTTTATCTTCTATATTCCAAGTTTTTGACATATCACCCATATATGTTTTTGAAGATTTAATATAATTCTCTGGATATAAATTTGCTTTCTTTTTGGCTTTATCTCCTACAATAAACTTACCATTTTGGTACATAGCTACTGATTGAATACTTTCTTTATTTCTAAATTTGATATATTCAACCTTTCCATGATTCATATATGCTGCAACACTGTTTGTTGTTCCTAAATCTATTCCTACTTGTACTTTCATAATTATCTCTCCATAAATTTTTTAAGTATATCATCTCTATCATGATCGTGCAAAAATGATCTTGTTGTAGATGAATTGATGTTATATTCAGATATATAATCTATTATAGTATCAATATATTCAGATGGAAGAGGACTTATTATTTCCATTAATTTTGATGATTTTCTATCCATTTCTAGTGCAATATGATAAGAAATAATTTTTATTGTATTTTCATCATATTTATTATTAATATATAACTTTTCTATGATAGAGTATTTGGTTTTATTAAATTGTTTTGAAAAATAATCTAAAGTTTTTTTCATATTCAGATTTGTATTCTGAGCATATAAGTTCTGACATAAATCATCATAAGAATCATAACCTTCTGATGAACCAGACCATGATCTAATTGTTTCTACGGCATCATCAAATTTATCAGATATACCTATAGATTCAAATTTATCAAGTAAACTATGAGCAAGATCTTTATTTTTAAACTTATTTGGTTCTAGCATGTGTAAAAATAGTACTTTAATCTTATAGGCATCTCTATTTCTATATAAATCAATTACTTTACTTGAATAATCTTCTATAGTGTCTATATCTTTTGAAGCAGAAATAAATAACTTAGGAAATACATTTTTAATTAGCCACTTAGTAGTTTCATTACCATAGTCCATATTATTTTTAATATAATGAGCAGAAGCATCAAATGCATCTGTTTTTAAACTTGTAAATGCGTTAGCCCAAATCTGATCTATTTTACTTGTAAATTTATTATCAAGTATCCACTCTGCTACATCATCTCTATTATCAATAGTATTCATTATTTCATGCAAATATGGTTGGTTTTTAACTGTATTGTAAAGATCTGGATGATTATTAAAAAAATCATTTATTTCTCTTATCTTGAAAGAGCCACTTTCAGCTGAATCCATCATAATTCTTTTAAAACATATTAAGACAATATTTTCTTTTAGAGTCATCTCTTTAACTATATTTTTACATTCAGATAAGCTTATTAATGGGTAGTATATTTTTTCGATAAATTCTTTAAAATTGTTGGTTGAAAAGATATTATCATCAATAATATCTTTCAATAAATACATATTACTATTCTTTGATATGTTTTTCCTAAGAAAACTTGAAAAACTGTTATCCTTAAGCAAATTATCACTCACAAGCCAAGGGTTTTTAAGTATAACTTGTGTGATAATTGCTGCATCAATTTTAGTTTCAATTGCTTGTATATTTTGCATTTGTCCATTAGATATACTTTTCTTTAAATCTTCCAAATCTTGTTTATCTATAAAAAGAGATCCTTTTTTCTCAAATCTAAGATTTAATGATTTTTCTATTCTTTTAAAAGTAGAACTTATTCTTTCTCTATCCACCATATTCTTCCTTTATTTTATTTTAATATATTAGATGCTCATATTATGACTATTTCTATATTTTTCTATTGTTGACTTACCATAACTTTTAAAATTTATCTTTAGTGATTTCAATTTTTTATTATTATTTATTAAAGTCATTATTACCTTTGAATTATTGTTAATACTATAATTGAAAATAGATAAATCAATTAAGTTATTAAATTTAAGTAGTGAATCTATAGATTTAAGATTTATATCTCCTAGTTTTATACTTTCTAACGAAGTTAAATTCTTAATACACTCGATATTATTAAGTTTTGGATTTGAAGCTGCCTTTAATTTTTTAAGATTTTTAAAATTCTCAATACCATCTAAAAATTCTATATCTTTTCCTTTACAATCTAATGTTTCAATCGTATTTAAATCATCTTGAGTCACCAAATCTTTTCCAAGTAAGTTTTTTATAATTGATAAAAGGTTTTTGTCTTTAAAAATATTATTAATATCAATTTTATCTTGTTTATTAAAAGAATTTTGATAGATATCAATACCTATATATTTATAAAAAACTTCAATTATTGTAAAAACATCTTCATAAACAGAGTTTTGGGTTAATCCATTTGATATTGATATATTTGTTGATTCTATAATATCTTTAATTACTTTTATCAATATCTGAGAAAATTCTTCTTGTATTTGCTCTATATCCCAAAAATCATCAGCTACAAATCTTTTGAATGATGATTCCATTTTTCTTTGTCTATTTTCCAACAATCTTCCAATTATTTCTAAACTACTTATGGTATTCTCATCTAATTGATCTTCTACTTTATCAAATAAATCATAATATTTATCAATCATTTTTTTATATTCAATTAATATTAATTTTTTTATATTTTCTAATTCTTCAAATTTACTAATTGATTTATATATAGGTTGAGTATTATTATTTATATTGTATTCTAATGGTTTAATTACATGTTCTTTTTTAGCTACTATAGGTTTAATATTATGATTTGTTAATAATTTATCATCAGATACATATACACTAGCACCAATTGTTGACTTTATACTATCTTGAAGAGTTGTTATTCCTGATGTTATTCCTCCTTGTATTATATATTTTATATCTTTTGCTATTAATTGATTATTTGCTAATAGTTTTTTTATAATCTCCAGTGAATTTTTTCTAAAATCTATTGTTTCATCTGCAAATTGTTTTTTTGTAAAATCTAGAGTTATATCTACTTTTGAATCATCTGGTAATATTATTTCACTTAGTTTGATTTCTTTATTTGTATTAATACTTAACTCACTTACATAAGTATTTATTGATTTTATAATAATTACTTCATTTGAATTAAATTTATCATCACTTGATAAATTGTGTTCTTCTCTAAGCATATTTAATTCATATAAATCTTCGAGTTCATCATAAACCCATTCTTTAACACTATTAATAACATCAACATATCCTATATTATGTTTGATACTATCTATCACTCTATAATCAATCTCTCTGTATTCCAATAAGATTACATTTAATATTGATTCTTCTTGTGAAAATAAAATTATTAAGTCATCTTTATTTATATGGTTACTTATCGATACTAAAGAAGAATCAACAGAAGATTTATTTAATTCTATTTTATTATTATATGAATTATCTAAGGTTTCATCAATATCATTATGTATTGGTGATATATGTTTAAAATTCTCTTCTTTTTTAACTTCTATAGACTTAGCATTTGTACTTTTCTTTACATCTAATTTTAAGTTAATATTTTTTAAATCATAATAATTAAGAATTTCAACTTCTTTTACACTTTTTGTTAAGTCTCTGTATATAATACTTTGTTTTGATAAATTTTTTAGCCATTCATTTTGATTTGTACTTATTGAAAGATTTTGATTTCCCTTAATATTAAATTCTTTTATTTTTTTTAAATTTACTATATCTATAGGTAAATATTTAAGATTAACATCTCGTAATATTAAAGTTTGTAATTTTTTTAAATTATATAATCCTTCTGGGAGATATTCAAATTTTTTTCCTAAGAAATCTAAAGTGGTAATATTTAATAACTTATTTTTATCTCTTGGCAATATATGTGATGATATTTTATTTTCGTCTGCCCAATTCCAAAGTTTTATTATCCATTCTTCATTCTTTAAAGCTATAGAAGTATTATCGTTATTACTTATTTCTAAATCATCTTTATTAGGTAATATTATTTTAACTTCATGCAAAAAACAATTTTGAGAATCTTTTGAACTTAAAAAAATATTCTCTTTTTCTTTATCTATTTTAATGATTCTAACTTCAACTTCATCACCTTTTTTATAGAGATCTTTACATTTTGTTGTAGAGTCCCAACTAGCCTCTTCATTATGAAGTAAACCATCAACGCTTCCAAGATTTATAAAAGCTCCAAAATCAGTTAAAGTTGCAACTTTACCTTTTACTACATCATTTACTTTATGATCTTTTGAGAATGCTTCGAAAGGTTTTGGTTGAAGTGATTTTAAGCTTACTCTTAATCTTCTTTTATCACAATCCAAATCGATAACTTCAACATTAATCTCTTGACCAATTTCTAAGTAATCTTTTGGATTTTTTACATTTTTATCCCAGCTAATTTCTGAAATATGTAAAAGTCCCTC
>Ga0193965_1000512_pt1 | contig 12083 bp, 10 predicted proteins | sample FB_8_MG_FD_140330 | JGI IMG/M metagenome (GOLD analysis project Ga0193965, IMG submission 140330) | Microbial mat bacterial communities from the Broadkill River, Lewes, Delaware, United States - FB_8_MG | ecosystem: Environmental > Aquatic > Freshwater > River > Microbial mats | place: USA... | reverse complement strand
TCTATGAAGATACTCCGCCAAGAACCAAGCAAAAGGAAGCATAGTTATAGAGGCGGTGAGAGCAACTAGAGTACTATATCGCAAGCTCTCTATGGCACTTTTGGTGATGATGAGGCTCTCTGAAAAAAACGAGAGAGCTATAATCTCTTTGAGTGGAATGACTAACTGCAATAGAGTAATTAATAGAGCTAACAAACGCCAAACATCAAACCAAAGAGGCCCAGCAAAGAGTGTAGCGTGACCTCGCCCTAATCGCGTCGGGGTTGAGAGCTTGGAGAGTGAACTGATGGCTATGATGGCAACTGTAGCGGATAGAAGTACTAGGGGCAGAGCCATCAGTAGAACTTGTCGACTCTCTCCTGTCGCAGAGTATTGAGCGAAGATATCAAGAGCATAACTACTACGCAAAAAGAGTGCAGGCAAACCATACTCATTGATACTAAAGATAAGTACTATAGCCAAACCAGCGATAATTGATGCTTTGAGCTGTGGCAGAGTAATACTCAAAAAACCTCGCAATGGATTGGCATAGATGCGTGTGGCACTGTTGGCTGTGGGATTTAGGTAGGCAAACCCCACGAGTGTAGCTGCTAGCAGTAGAGGGAGTCTTGCAAGTGTCTCAACCCACAAAGCTACTATATCACCTCCAGTAGAGAGACCCAATGATCCAAAGCACTGTTGCCAAGCCAAGGCATGGATATAGGGTGGTACAGCCAGCGGTGCAACAGCGAGGAGACGCAGTAGTTCTCCTCTCCGTCCCTCTATATTTGCAAGTACGGAGGCGGCTGGTATAGCAATCAGCAGTCCAAAGAGTATCACCCCAAGCGAAAAGAGAAGCGTATTGGCAAGTGATAGTAGCAGTGATATGCTAGGTACTATATGCAACGCTTCACTATATCCAAAAAGTAAATTGACAAAGAGTGCCAAAAAGGGAGAGAGCATAAAGCCTACGATGAGTAGTAGTCCAATATGTAATAGATACGAATTGGGTTTCTTGACACTCATCGCAAAAGGAGTTTTCTCAGATAGTTTTGTGATGGTTCCAGACTCTCAACTATTTTGTCAGGTGAAATATTTTGCATATGAATAGTAGAGGGGAGAGGACAGGCTGTCGCGGTAGTTATACGACCATTGTCGACATGGAACCAGCCTAGTTCAACCAATCGCTCTTTTGTCTTGTGACTCAGCAGATACTCTATCAGTTTGCGTCCATTCTCTGGATTGGGTCCACCTGCTATGAGTGCTACTGTGTTGGGAATGACAAGTGTACCTATATCCTCAGGATTTTGATCCAAAAAAGTTATATTGATAGATTTGCCTTTGGCAGCGGCAGCACAGGCATCATCAGAATCAGTCAAACCAAACCAGAGTTGCCCATTCACTACACTATCTCGTACGACAGAGTTACCATTGACAAAAGAGAGACCCCTCTCTTTCAGATTCTGAAAAAACTTAGATGCATTACTCTCTCCCATCTGAGCCCAAAGTGTAGCGGCATGTGTCGCTGTAGTACCGAAAAGAGGGAGAGCGATACCTATCTTGTCAGCAGGGTATTTGGGATCGAGAAAATCATCGAGAGAGTGAGGCAGGGAGCTATCAGATATCTTTTCACTGTTGCTTATCAAGACTCGCAGACGACCACCAAAAGCACTCCAACGATTTTCTGGATCACTCCAAAGCATTTGATCTGTAGTAGGGGCTTTGTATTTTGCCAAAATACCCCGAGATGCTAAGCGTACAGTTTGTACAAACTCACTATTCCAGAAGATGTCTGCTTTTGGGTGTTTCTGCTCAGCTATGAGTCGATTGACAAGTCCTGTTGTTTTACTCGCCTCTACATCAAAAGCGATACGCACATGAATACCAGTCTCTTTTTCAAATGCAGCCAAAATAGGCTCAGAGTAGTGCTGGTCAACGGATGTGTAGATGACTACTTCATTTTGCTTCTGCGTCGATGAACAAGCTGAAAATAAAATAATAGAGACTAGAAGTATATACTTTTTCAAGAAAAATCCTACCCTCTCTTTTTCTTTTTAGCCTTACGACCACTTCGTTTAGGATTTGACTCTTTCATCTTACTTATTAAATCTTCCAAATCCACATCATCATTGGCAGGGATATAGATCTCTTCACTATGCTCTAGCGTACTATCTGTATAGTAATAGACAAGATAGATACCATAAAAAGGCTCTTTGATTATCTTGATTTTTGACAATCCAGAGAGTAGAAAATCCCAATTATGGAAGTAGCCATTGATATAGGCATACTTCGCACCGATGAGTATCCTACCATCACCTTTTCTGTTACTACTGCGATAATATATCGGCATCACAAAAGCAAAAAATGAGAGGAAGAGGATCAACCCTACTAGGACACCTATCATCGCAAGTTGTCCTTCATCTATAAAGAGGATAAAAATACCAAAAACTATCACAGCAATTACAGAGATGACTACAAGAATAGCCATATTTCTCCCCTTCTCTTCTTGATAAAAATAGTTGATATACGCCTCTTTTTGTTGGGGTGTCAATCTCCACTCTGCCAAGAGATTTTCACCAGAGATGAGAGTCTCTAACTTCTCTGAACGAGCTTGAAACATCCAAGCAACCACAAGAGAGGTAAGAAAAAATAACAATGAGATCATAGAGAGAGCCCAAAATCCTGCTACAGGACTCCACTCCATAAAAGGTAAAATCATCAATACTCCAAAAACACCTGCTGTTATCAATGATTTTTTCATTATTGGTTGTTGATTGATATCTTCAAAGCCAGCAGGTTTTTCTTTGATAGAGTTTTTAGGAACACTTTGTTTTATTGGTGTAGCTTCTGTCTCTTCACTTGAGACAACTTGAGTACCACACTTTTGACAAAATTTTGCTCTCTCTCCAAGTTTGACTCCACAGTTTGCACAATATTTCATGATGATGCTCTCCTACTGTTTTTGACTCCGTTGCCTTTGATGAGTAAGACTATGATAGTGATAAACAAAACTGTAAGCACTCCCAACTGTACAACTGCCTCTATACTATCTCCACCTGCATCAAGATACTCTGCTATCATCATCCCTGTCACAAAAACAAGAACAGCTTGGAGAAATATAAAGATATTGAGAAACCAATTGAATGGATTCTCTTTGTTTCGTCGAATAAATATAATCGCCAATACAATCCAAGTATAGATAAAAATCCCCATTATCTCTTCACTATAGGGGCTCATTCCTTTTAAAACAAAGTTCAACAAGAGATATATCCCGATTGTGATGTTTGGAAATGATCGTTCACTTGGAGTAGTATCGTCAAATTCCTCTTCTGATGCTACTGCTTCTGATGCTACTGCAACTCTATCGTCATCATCTTCAATCTCTTCAACACTCTCATCCACTCTCTTCTGTGGTCTCTTCTTGGGGAGTGAGGGTTCATCTATCTCTTGAAATACTTTTGTACCACAATAGGGGCAAAAGTGCACACTCTCTGATATCTCTTTCCCACAGTTTGGACAATACATAATACCACCCCTCCTTTTTGAAAAATATCTTTTATTAACCCGAATAGTTCGGATTAAGCGTTTATGGTAAATGATACACTATTGCTGTTTAAGTGTTATTGAACTTGAAAATAAGCAATAGAAATGATGTAATGATGAATGTTGGTTTTATGATTTTTATCGCATAATAAGAGATAAAATCATATTGGAGTTTAGTCATGTTTGGAATCAACTATATCAAAGTCTCACCTACGACCTATATCATCAAATACAAAAGTGGCAAAATAGTCCAAGAGGGTGCGGGGCTGTCATTTTTCTATTTTGCTCCCAATACATCACTGGTACTCGTACCTATCAACTCTGTGGATGTACCGTTTATATTCCAAGAGGTGACGCATGATTTCCAAAACATCACTATCCAAGGGCAGATAACTTACCAGCTCAGTGATCCCAAACTATCCGCTTCTCTCCTAGATTTTTCTATCAATCCAAGCAGCAAGCAGTATATCTCTGAAGATCCTCAAAAACTCTCACAAAGAGTCATTAATCAGCTACAAGTCCTCATCAAAGATGAGATACAAAAGATGAATCTCACCCAATCCCTCATATCGAGCGAATCTATAGTCAAAGCAGTCAACAGCTCCATAACCCAGAGTATAGAGCTCACATCTATGGGTATCACTATCTTGAGTCTCTCTATCCTAGCTATCAAGCCCAACAGTGAAACACAAAGAGCCCTAGAAGCCGAAGCGAGAGAGGAACTACTCAAGAAAGCAGATGATGCCATCTATATACGACGAAACGCCTCCATAGACCAAGAACGAGCGATCAAAGAGAATGAACTCAACACAGAGATAGCCATCGAAAACAAACAAAGAGAGATCAAAGAGACACAGATCCAAGCCCAAATGGCTATTACTGAGCAAGAGCATGAACTCAAGACTTCTCAACTCTCCTCACAAATCACCCTAGAGGAGCAGAACTCTAGCCTAGTCGAACTGGTCATAGAGAACTCCAAGAAAGAGGCAGATGCAAAAGCCTATGCTATGGAAGTACTACTCCAGTCCTTCAAAGATGTGGATGCCAAAACACTCCAAGCCATCACCAATGCCAATCTCTCCGCTGAACAGCTCATATCTCTAGCATTCCAAGATATCGCTAGCAACTCAGAGAAGATAGGTCAGCTCAATATCTCTCCTGATCTACTCAAAGAGTTACTGCATAAATAGATGAAAAGCAATCAACAAAGAGTAGTAGTCATCACGAGAAAAAGCCGTCTCGAAGAGCTACTCCATCGCTTTAACACCATATCGCAGAGTAAGTTCTACATAGAGCATCTCGGTGGGGATTTTGCTGACTATGAAGATGAACACAAACAGTACCAGTCTGTAGTCTCACGAGCGATGAAGATACTCTCCACTATAGGCAAAGTCCATAGAGTCGATAGAGCATTTCTCCCAAACTATATATTTGGTAAAGATGATATAGTAGTAGCCATCGGTCAAGATGGCTTGGTAGCCAATACTATCAAATACTTAGATAATCAGAAGCTCATAGGAGTCAATCCCGATAGTAGTAGATGGGATGGGGTGTTGCTCCCATATGATATAGATAGCTTAGAATACATCGTCGAAGATGCTATGCATAGGACTTGTGAGATACAGCATGTCACCCTAGCCAAAGCCACACTCAACACAGGTGAAGAGATCTATGGAGTCAATGACATCTTTATCGGACCCAAAACACATCAGTCACTCCGCTACGGTATCACCCTAGGCAAACAGAGCGAAGAGCAGTCTTCTAGCGGTATCATCATCTCTACAGGACTCGGCTCTACGGGGTGGTTTACGAGCTTGATGGTGGGAGCAAATATGATAGCAGGAGACAAAAAAGAGGATGATTACTCTTTTGCTTGGGATAGTAGATTTCTCTACTTCACCGTTAGAGAGCCATTCCCTAGTCAATACTCCCAAACTAACCTAGTCTGCGACAAAGTCACTAATGACACACCACTCATCATCACTTCGCTCATGCCAGAAAACGGAGTGATATTCAGCGATGGTATAGAGAAAGATTTTGTAAATTTCAACTCAGGAACTACCGCTACTATCACGATAGCGAACAAGCAGGGGTGTTTGGTGGTTTAGGTGTAATCTACTGTATATTTAATAAGGATTATCTGATGAAAACAAAATGTATCAACATTACTATACTACTCTATGCCCTTGAAAAAATCGACAACTACGCAAAGAGTCACAATATGAATAGAAGTACTTTCTTAGTGAAGAGTGCTTCGAAAGAAGAGGGGATTTAACCCAAAGGTTAATTGATGATTTTCTTACAAATAACCTAGGTACAATTATGAATCATAGTAAGAAAGAGAGGGTTGAAGTTATACTGTGAGAGCTAATGATGGAGATAAGACTCCACCATTTAGGTATACCAATTACTTTATCTTTTTAGCTTCCCAATATTTTCTAATCTGATCTTTTGTCTCTGCTGGAAGTGGTACATAGCCTAGTTCTGTTGCTGCTGCGTCACCGTTTGTGTATGCCCAGTCGATGAACTTTGTTACTTGTTTGTTTGTCTCCATCTTCTCTTCTGGAAGGAGGATAAATGTCGCTGCAACGATAGGGTATGATGTAGCACCTGCTGGGTCACCGATAACTGCGTAGAAATCATTGTCTGCTGTCCATGTAGCGTATTTGGCTGCATCTTGGAATGATTTGAGTGTTGGGTTGATATATTTACCCTCTTTATTCTCTACCTGTGCTGCAGGAAGACCTAGTTTCATCTTGTATGAGTACTCGATATATCCTATAGAGTTTTTGATCTGTTTGATATTTGCTGATACACCAGAGTTTGATTTCCCTGCTACTACTTTAGCTGCTGCCCATTTTGGTTTTTTGCTTACTTTGATAGACTCATCAATTTTGTTGAGGAAATAGGTGAAGTTAAATGTTGTTCCAGACTTGTCAGCTCTTACCGCTACAGTGATAGGTTCATGTGGGAGTTTCAATCCAGCATTTTGCTCTGTGATAGCTTTATCATCCCAGTGTGAGATTTTACCACTAAAGATACCAGCAATTGCTGCACGGCTAAGTTTTAGTTCACCATCTTTGATACCATCAAGGTTATATGAGAGGACTATAGAACCTACAACAGAAGGGAACATAAAGAGTTTATCTTTTTTCAACGCTTTTGGCTTAAGTGGTTTATCAGAACCTGAGAAATCTACCATTCTTTTTTTGATAGATTTGATACCATCACCTGAACCTGTTGGTGTATAGTTTACTTGATTTTTGGTAGCTTTATAGTAGTCTGAAGTCCAAGCTTTGTAGACTGGTCCAGGGAATGATGCCCCTCTACCTTTGAGATCTTCGGCGTTGATGGTTGTAAGTGCTACTGAAGCTACTACAGCTGAGGTAATCATTGTTCTGAGTGTCATAAGTGTTTCCTTGAGAATATGTTTCCAAAATGTTTGGGTTGAAGAAGTATAAAACAAGATGGAAACAATTTGGAAACGCTTAGGAACCTCCCAAAAACAAATATACCAATCTGACTTGTCCTTTTGCTCCTATTTGAATTCTCTCAATCGTCGCATAGAATCACTATGCTCCTCATGAGACAATCCAACTAGAAACAAAATTCCTGCGTCATGTTGGTAGTTTTGTTCTTGTGCAGTTCCTTACTACTTTTTAGCTAAAAATAGATTTATCTCCTTGTTTAAGAGATTGAACATATAGGCATCTTTTCTATCTGCATATCGTATCTCCTGATAGAGTTTATCTATCTCTGCTATCTCTGTATGGTCAGGTTTTGCTTCTAGGTATCGAAGTAAGAAGCGGTGCATAGTCTCTCCATCCTCTCGGATATATCCCTCTTTTTCGACTCTCTCTACTAGTGGACGCATAAGACAGAGGAGTTTATCCTCACATTTTGGTCGACGGATATATCGGATAGTCAAAAAACTTATAAGTATCAAAAAGAGTATAGAAGCTACAAACTTGGCTATAAAGATGGGGTCTTTTCGGGCTTTGTCTAGGAGTTGGAGTTGTCGAAAGTGGCTATAGTGTAGTATCCAAGTCTCCACTTGATACTTGATATACATTAGATAGAGATTTGTATCTTTATCTTTTTTGGTATTGTCTTGATTGAGTAGCTCTTGGGACTCCTCCTCTATCTTGGAAGCCCAAGAGGTTGTCTCATAGCGAACCCATCTGCCATCTATAAGTAGCTCTGCCCAAGCATGTGCATTTCGCTCCTTTACAGCCAAGTAGTTATTCACACTATTGCTTGGATTTCCCAAATACCCTGTGACAACCCGTGCAGGGACTCCCACCATCCGAGACATAGTGACAAAAGATGAAGCAAAATGTACACAATATCCCAACTTAGAATCAAACAAAAAACTATCTGTAGAGTTATTAAGATCCAAAGGCTTTGGTTTGAGTGTATAGGTTAGGTCAGATTTCTGAAAGAGTTGTATGACTTTTTTTACTCTCTCTTGAGAGATATCTGTACTCTCTTTAATCTCTTTCGCTCTTTGCCAGCTCACTGGATTGGCATCTCTATCTACACTTAGAGAGATATTGCGAGTTATGGTATCTACTCGACCTCGGAGTTCATATTTGAGTGCTGAGCTGGCTTGGTAATGTAGTGGTTCTATGATCTTTTTTTTACTTGTGATGATAAAGTCTGCATCCATCATCAATTTTTGATTATCTATTTCTGGTCGTTCAATAGGCATATCAAGCATATAGAGCCAGTTTTTTTGTGTAGGGTAGAGTGTTACTTTATAGCGGATAGACTCTTCAATATTTTTATATGGTTGCAGGGGTCTGTTTTGTAAATGTTTTGGCATAGGCTCCCAATGGTCTTTTTTGTCCAGATAGAGCATACTTCCGCGAAAATAGAGTTGATGTGCTGGAGGTAATGCACCCTCAAATCCAACCTCCATAACTACACGATCGGAAGGAACAAAAAGAGCATTTCCATCCAGATACATCGTACCATCATGCCCTGTTTTTCTCTCTATCTCCCCTTTAAATCCATAAGTAGCATGTTCAAAAGAGATGCGTGGGAAAAAAATAAAGAGGATAACAACCCAAGGGAGAGAAAAGAGAAACATCGTCCCTGCTAGACGAATAGTCTCATCAAAACTCCCTTGCATCCTATGACTAAGGATAGCCCATAAGAGAACAAAAATCTCAAATACAACATACCCCAACATCACTATAGAGTGAAAGAAAAAGAGTGAAAGAGCCAAGATAAGTATAGGTGAGAGGAGCAAGTAGAAGTTGATCTCACGAGTAAGTCTCTGTAGTGATACAGCGAGTATCAGTAGATATATCAGTAGTTCCAAAAAGAGCTTGAGTCGTGAGAGTCCTGCAAAGTTAAACGCTCCATACATTGATAAAAAAAGAGCAATAATCCCTGCGAGTGTTGTCAAAAGTAGCGTCAGAGTAGTAGGCTCTTTGCGAAAGAGAAGCATAGCTAGTATCATCGTCATAAAGAGAAGCATAGGAGCTTTGATGATAAGGAGCAGTGGAAGGAGTATCACTATATAAGCGATATCCAAATGTCTCAAATCAGAGAGTTTAATATCGTGCGAGGTGTTCGAGGATGACATCTATACCCTCCTTTTTTGACTTTAAAAGTTTGTTAGGCATTTTGATAGTAAATGACTGATGTAGCTTCTCACAAGCTAGTACCCAAAGAGTGAGTTGAGAGAGACGCTCTTCATCACTCTTGCCAACACGATAAAAATCAAATGCTAACTCCTGTGTACTCTGTTCATGGACGAAAGTCTTTACTGCTGGTTCTCCTTTGGCAACTGATGGCCAATGTATGCGAGAGAGACTCTCTGAACCACTATAAGAAGCCAAGCCATCAAAATCCTTCTCTTCTCCAAAATGCATCTTTTGTGTATGAAGAAAACTCCGTAGAGATACTCCTTTGGGTTCAGGATACACTAGTGCTTTGGGGAGTTGAGGTATATAGAGTAAAAAACGAACTGTTGAGAGAGGGAAGTAGCTCTGGAGATAAGACTCTGTAGCACTATACTCTCCTCTCTTTTGAGGCGTTATAGCTAGAGAAACACTTTTTGTGGCATTGGCATCTACTCTGCCTACATTTACAGAGCTATCATCACAATGGAGTGTTATAGCCCACGCAGGTGAAGAGGATTGGTTGATAATACGAAAAAATAGTTTCCCCTCTTGGTTGGCAAAGAGTCGTCCTGAGTGTTCAAACTCTGCTTCTAGTTTACCGATGTTGCGTGTCCCCAAAGGTCCAGCACTAAAGGCAATAGCAAAAACAAAGAAGAGTGTAATATAGACAAGGTTGAAGTTATGCATATAGGCTTCTAGGAAAAGCCCAAAAAGCATCAGCACTACTAGAAGGCTATATCGTGTAGCCCTCTGACGGACACGCCTATGTGTCTGAATGAATGTGCGTAAAAATCTCATGTTCTAGTCTCGTTGCTGTCGTGTTACCCTCTGTAAACTTGAGGCGGTGTGTACATACTGCTGCTGTGATGGCTTGGAGATCATCAGCTGTAGCATAAGAGCGTCCTTGTAACATCGCCCAGGATTTGAGCATAGCAATCAGAGCCAAAGCCCCACGAGTAGACAAACCATACTCAAACCTCCCACTCGTTCTCGTAAACTCTATAACCGCTTGGAGATAATCTAGCATCGCATCACTCAGAGTCACCTCTTTGGCTCTTTGCATCAACTCATTTATCTGATTGAGTGTGAGCATGGCTACTTTTGGTGCAGATTTTGAGCTATTGATACCTTTGAGTATCTCTCGCTCTGATGCTTTATCTGGGTACCCAATCCCAAATGAACAGATAAATCTATCCAACTGAGAGTGTGGGAGAGGATAAGTACCTACCTCTTCATGAGGGTTTTGTGTACCTATGACAAAAAATGGTTTAGGTAGAGGATGAGAAGTCCCATCTATAGTGATATTACTCTCCTCCATCGCTTCTAGGAGAGCTGATTGGGTTTTTGGCATGGCACGGTTGATCTCATCAGCTAGGAGAAACTGAGTAAAGATAGGACCTTTTTTGAGGATAAAACCACCCTCCTTTTGGTTATAGTAGCTAATCCCAAGTATATCAGAAGGTAACATATCAGAGGTAAACTGTATACGCCCAAAATCAAGCCCAAGTACAGCACAAAACTGTTTTGCCAGTGTAGTCTTTCCAACTCCAGGGATATCCTCTAGCAGTACATGACCACCAGCAAAATATGCGGCGAGTGTCATGGAGATAGCATGTCTTTTACCTATGAGTTGCGATTCTATGGCATCTACTATAGGTATAAACTCTGAAGCTATGGTCTCATCTTGTTTATTCATATATTTATTATTTAGATTTTTCATAGGAGTATAATAGCATAAAATTAAAAGTTATATTATGAACTATTCGATTAAGTTTTAATATTACAAAAAACATAAATTATTACAGAGAATTTTTGCTTGTCGTATGCATTTCCATCAAGGATGACAATGCCAATGAAATAAGCAAAAATAGTGCAAGTTTGGAAGTGAGGTTTCAACCTCACCCTCGCATATGCTAATGAGGTGAAGCTAAAGTAGTAGTTACTGAACCCTTAATTCATTGGCATTGCTGGAGCTGAGGGACGAAAGAAATTATTTTAGTTATTACGCTTTCTTGGCACATCCTCCCTAAACTTCTAAAGTCAAAAAAAGTTTATGGCTGGAGCTGGTGAGCTCGCAATAGTTTGGTGATAGACCCTAATGGTTCTAAAAAAGCCTATTTTGTACAAGCACTTTAGGATAAACCATCTCTATAAACTTTTCTTTTGAGCTTAATGCTTCTTCTATCTTTTGTTGTTTGATGAGTGATACCAAAATAGCACAAGTCTTTGCTTGACAATTGATAGATTTAGCAGGGTTAAATTCTATATCTGTAAAGGCTGTATAGGTGCAGAGTTCGTCTAGGGTTTGAGGGTTGTTTTGATAGAGTGCTTTGATATACATCCAGTCATAAAAAGCCGTTTTGGGTTCATTATCCCAATACTCACCCTCAAACTCAAAACCGATTATAGCACCTGATGTTTTGAGTCTTGGGTCTTTTTTGGCTTCTAGGCTTGATTTGAGATAGATGTCTTTGTATTGCTTCTCTCCCTCAAATATTTTGCTCCCTTGGAATGCACACTCTAGGCTTATCTTCTTGTCTCCATCAAAGTCTATCATCAGATTAAAAGCACTCAATGCCCAACCAATAGCTAGACTTGATTTGGTAGAGACTTCTAAGATATTATCTATGCCTTGAATGTTGGCACTTTGATGTAGTGAAACAATAGATTTTGCTTTTTGCGTGAGTGAAAATCCATTGAAAAATTTAAACTCTATCTCTACTTCTTTGAAGAATTGTTGAGAATTAGATGTTGATAAAAATAGTGGTCTTTTAGCCATTATGTACTCCTTTAATTTTGCTATAATCGTAACCCCCTCATTAACCCCACCAACCAAGCTCTAAGCCAAACTAAGCTATCGGTTTAAGCTAGTAACATCTTCCTCTCCTATATTCCAAGGTAACAACTCTTCAATATCTCTCTTGTCTC
>Ga0193965_1000510_pt1 | contig 12095 bp, 11 predicted proteins | sample FB_8_MG_FD_140330 | JGI IMG/M metagenome (GOLD analysis project Ga0193965, IMG submission 140330) | Microbial mat bacterial communities from the Broadkill River, Lewes, Delaware, United States - FB_8_MG | ecosystem: Environmental > Aquatic > Freshwater > River > Microbial mats | place: USA... | reverse complement strand
ACCTCTCTTAACATTAGCAGTTTGAGGTAGATTTGCTATTTTTTTCTGTAGTGGATCGCTTTCAACAATCTCTTTTGTATCTTTTGAAACTACATAAGACAATCTCTTCTCAAGTAACTTTTGTGCTTCTTCTTTATTTTTAGCAATCACTTCTACTGTTAGTATCTCATTTTCAAAATCAACTTTTGAACGGCTTTTATTATCTTGTGAATAGCTAACCCACTCTTTTTGTGAAGATAGTTTTGGATTCTTCCAATATTTTTCAAGCTCATTTTTATATGCTTTGTACTCTACTTCTAAGTCTTTTTTATATTGATCGAATCCATTCAGCTGTTCTTGTTTCATAACTTCAAACTCAGCTTTCATCTTTACTATCTCATCTTCAGGTAAATATGACTCAGATGAAAACAATAAACCAGTAAATAATAAACTTGTGAAAATAATTTTCAATTTAATTTCCTTTTTAATATAAATAAAATTATAAAATACACTCTTGCTACTATAGAAATAAACTTAATTTAACTATACTATGTGTACACTTTCGTAAATATATCATAATATATTATTATTTTAGGAAATTAATGAAAGTCGACTCTCATAGAATTACACGAATATTTCAAACTATAAATTTTGTACGAAGTTGCAGATAAGCTGTGCAAAAACTAATCTCCTCGTTTGTTCTAGTTTTTTTCTTATCATATTCTCCACTTTTTTCACAAGAATGTAGTTTAAGTGAAAATATTTTCAATATACAAAAAACTCAAAAACAGCATAGTTATGATAATCCAAGTATCATGTTTCGCATTGCTAAAATCAGTTTATGGGGAAAATACTCATTAGAAAATCTTGAAACATATATAACAAAATCTGTTGATGATATCGAACAGTATGGATGGGAATTTTCTATAGTTGGTGGCGTAAGTAGGGATGAAGGGTTTGATTTTAGACCAATGGTTACCTTTCAATGGTTCGACATAACAAAAAGTGGCGATAACATGGCATCAAATATGTCACTTTTAGGTGAATTTGAATTTGCTTACAATTTCAACAAATACTTTTCCCCTTTTGTCGGTTTTAACGCAGGTGTAGGGATTACAAATTTTAATGACGAAGTAACAGATGCTGGGTATGGTGGACAGTTTTCAATCTTGACTGGCTTTAGTGGTCTTATATACGAGCATCTTGGCTACTACATTAAAATTTCGGCAACAAAAAAGACCTCTTATTTTTCTCATGAAGAGGTCAACCATTATATGTCAAGTGATCTATTATCTCTCAAATATGGCCTTAGCTATAAATTTTAAATTTATTAAAGTTTTTTAGTTTAATGAATTCCGTATATATTTAACTCTCTATTAGACACATACGGAATCATCCCTTTAGACCTGATCATCTTAATTGCTTCTACTGCTTTATCCATGTCTGATTCTTCTAGATATTCCAAAGATATAATTGGTAAGGAGTAAGATTGTATTTTTTTTATCTGTATATCTAACCACATCTTATCAACATCTGTTACTTTTTCATATGGCTTCTTTTGTGAACCAAGTCCAAAATAGTATGATTCAAAAAGAATAGCTTCAACATAATTATAAATAGACTCTATAATTTCAAATCCACGATTAATAATCAACTTTGCAGTAGGATATGTTTGATGAAAAAGGGTAATAAATTCAATTAGGGCTATTTTATATTTTTCTCTTTGAGTATCTGATTTACAAACTAGCTGATATGAATCAAGTGTATCAAAAAAAAAGTTTTTAAATCCAAGAGAGAGTCTTGGCTCAATCATCTCCTTAAATAAAAACTCTTGATACTCTTTATTTGTTATATCTAAAACTAGACTTCCCCAGTTCTCATTTTCAGATAGTATCCAATCTTTATCTATCTTTTTATATTCTTTTATATAAGGTGATATTTCACATACACTTATATAAGCATACATTTTATCTCTATATTTTAAAAAATTGCTCTCGTTTGTATCGATATAATCAGGCTGAATAATAATGTAATCATTACGAGACGCTTTTTGATAATCTAAATCTTTTCCATAATACACAAGAGCATTTCTGAGGGTAAAGAAGTCTAATACTTTAGAAAAAAAAGACACTTAAGATTTTTCCAACAAAGGTTTTACCATTGCTAAGAACTGAGCTTTTGCTTGAGCGTTTGCGCTTGCCACTATATAACCTTGATGATGAATCGGATCTATCTCGACGCCATCTAAGTCTGTAACAAAACCACCACTATTTTTAATAATCAACCAAGCAGCAGACAAGTCCCAAGCATTTGCAGGTGCCTCAAAAAAGGCTATATAATTACTAAATGCCCCTTTTGCAACCATACACATAGAGTAAGTTACTGAACCCCCTATTGAAGTAAGTTTCTTTACCTTACTTTCCTTAAAGAGTTGATTTAAACTATTAACGATTGGATGGGAACGTTCTGGTTTAAAATTCACAACGGCTACACCTGGGTTTTCCCTCAATGGTAAGGTAAGCATTCCTATATAAGATTTAGCTTCTTTTTCTGTTTGGAAGAACTCTTGTGTAAAGGGATTATATACTATTCCTATTATAACTTTTCGATTTTCTATAAGAGAAAGATTTATTGCAGATGTATTTTCATGAGTTATAAAAGACCATGTCCCATCTATTGGATCTATTGCCCAGTACGGTTTACTCTCATCTATAGCTTCACAATTTTCTTCACCCATCACTTGTATATCAAAACTATCCTTAAGCCTTTTACTCATATAGTCTTGTATCTGCTGATCAATGTTACTTATAGGTGTTTCATCAGATTTAAAATCATAACTAAATGTATTTGTTTCACGTGCTTCTTTGACTATACGTCCAGCTTCTTCAACTATCTGTTTTGCAATAATTAAATATATATTTCTCATATGATTCCTCTATAGCAACTTGTAAATACACAACATTCTTATAAGAATTTGACAAACAAACTATACACTATTTTATACTAAACATAGATATATAAGTGTAAAATTGTGATTAATATTATACATGTAAGGTTTAAAATGTTAGAAGAAGTCTACCTCAACAACACTCTCGCAACTTGGCTCTACGCACTCTCTTTTGCAGTAGGTGCAGTAATTCTTGGAAAACTAGTGTATTGGATTATACAAAAAACTCTCAAAGTCTACACAAAAAAAACTTCAAATAGTCTAGATTTAATGTTTGTAGACATGGTTGAAGAACCTCTTTCCTTAGCATTAGTACTCTTTGGATTTTGGTTTGCATTTGATATGTTAACTCTTAGTGAAGCTGTTAAAAAATTTATAGATAGTATCTTTTATTTTGCAGTACTATTTAATATTGCATGGTTTACCACCAGATTTTTTGATGCCATTGTAGAAAAATATATAGTTCCTAAAGTACAAGCTTCAGATACTGATTTAGACGATGTACTCTTACCACTTGTCCACAAAAGTATTAAGATAGCTATATGGACTATGACTATTATTATTGGTGTTGATAACGCTGGATATGATGTCACCACCATGATTACTGGTCTTGGGATTGGTGGTTTAGTATTTGCACTAGCTGCTAAAGATATGGTTTCAAATCTCTTTGGTGGCTTTGTTATATTTAGCGATAAGCCATTTAATCTCAAAGATCGTATTATAATAGATGGCTTTGAGGGTTATGTAAAAGAGATAGGTCTTAGAAGCACTCGTCTTGAAACTCTTGATGGGCGTATCGTTACTGTACCTAATTCAGCTGTTACTGACAACTCTGTTTTAAACATTACAAAAGAGAAAGGGCGTCGTATAAAATTTTATCTAGGACTTACTTATGATACTAGTGTAGAAGATTTAGAAAAGGCAAAAAATATATTAACAAATATTATCAATAGTAATGAGCATACACAAGACAGTGTGATCGCCTTTGATTCATTTGGCGACTTTTCTTTAAATATTATGGTTTTATATTGGATTAAAAAAGGAAGTCCTATTGTGGATGCAACGGATAGTATAAATATGCAGATTCTCAAAGAGTTTAATCAAGCTAAACTAAACTTTGCTTTTCCTACTCAGAGTTTAATTTTAGAAAATAAGTAGCACAAAAGCTACTTATTAAAATCTCATAGGGTTTTTCTCTTCTAACTGCTTACCGTTTTTTATAAACTATTTATGAAATGGATCATACTTACAACTTCAAATTAGTCCATTTTATATTTAAAAACTATACTCGCATACCCTGAAATCATATTATTAAATCTATACTCTTTTCTTGAAGTTCCAACATCTTTAGTATTTGTAGCATCAATTTCCATATATCTACCACCAAGTTCTACATCTATCCAATCTGTTGCATGTATATTAAAACCTAAAGATCCAAGAACATAAGGGTCATTAATTGTGCGAGAGAAGTTTTCTCCATCAACTTTAAACTTCATATTTGCAACACCCATACCTGCACCTATGAAAAAGTCAGCTTGTGGCATCATAGTGAAAAGATACTGACCTTCAACGCCATATGTAGTAATATAATCAAAGTCGCTATCTGTATCTTTGTGCATATTAGCATTTAAAAACACTCTATAATGACCTGTTTGTGCACCTATTTTTAAGCCTACATTATATGCATCAGCATCTAAATTTTGATATGCGAGTAACTCATTAAGATCTGTCATCTCAGCACTTATAGTACTATAACCTGTTTCAACACCTACTAAAGAATACCCATCATAAGTATAGTCACTATAGTCAGCCATTAAAGATGTACCTAAAAGTGTAAAAGCTAAAAGTGTTTTTTTCATATTATTTTTAATCATTATCATTTCCATTTTAAAATTCTGGTGTAACTAAAAGATTTTGTAATTCAACTGTACCCGCCTCATCTACACTAGTTGCTACAGTGACTGTTACATATGGTCTACAAATACTAACATTTCCATCACTATCTGAATAAGAAACCAATGATGCTCCTCCACCTGTTTTTATTTCATAATACAAATTTGCATTACGATAATTTTCAGATGTATTAGCTACATTGAAATACATTGTTATGGTCCTTGTAGAATCTTTAGGAATCTCATAACTTCCTGGTCCCGTTATCCCTTGTCCTCTTAAAGTTATTTTTTTTGCTTCACCTAGTCTAGTTAAATTCCCATCTTGAGAACCAACTAAATTTACCCATAACATTGTACTTTTACCAACTAAATAGTAATCATATTCTACATTTAATGCTAAAGTACCAGTATCTGCCAAGATATAATCATCATTTTCTGCGTACACATTAGCTAACCACTTAGCACCAATACGGCAAGTGTCTTCACGTTGATTATTTCCTACTGCAAAACCCATATCTGTAGTAGTTGCACCATTGTAACTCTCGATTCCAAGTACAGTTGATGATGTTAAAGTCTCTATATCCCATTTACCTGAAGCCTCATATTTATACCCTGTACCATATGTTACTAATATATCATTTGAGAGGTCTATGTTATCAAATGAAGCAGTACCAGCGGTGAAAGTATTTGCTGTAGGTGTCATTGTACCTGATTCGCTAGTGTCTGGATCGTACTGAAGATAATTTGGCTGAGGAGAGGCTGGGGTTACTGCCCTTTTTGCATATCCAGCTATCATACCAGCTGATATTGCTGGTTGATTATCAACATAATTACTATATTTATCAGTTACTGTCACTATCCACTTTTCAATAAATTTTGCTCGTTCGGCTGCTTGTGTAGTACCTGCATACGATAAACTTATTGCACTTGGAGGACCCGATAGTACAATCATATTAAATACTTTTGTTATTGTCTGCTGATCACCATTAACATCATTAAATACTGCTACTACTTCTAAAGGAACAATCCCAGATTTTCTGTAAGAGACTACATTAATTGTTACATTATTTACATCAAAATCAAGAGTTGTACCTGCACGGTCTGAATTATCTTTTAATGTACCTATCGTTGGATTTAAACTAGTAACATCTATAGATATAATATCTGAATCAGCCACTTCTTTGTTATTTTCATCATATACAATGTAAGAAACTTTTTTATTACTCTCTAATGGCATAGTTATATCATTAGGATCACCTGTAGCAAGTGTATAGTTTGTAAGTATAGTTTGCCCAGGGTCAGGTTGAATCTTTATTGTATAAGTCACTTCCTCAGTTGGGTTAGAATCATGATAAAACTTAAAAACTAAGTCTGCAGTATTTACAGAGAGATCACTTGGAGCTGTGTAAACAAATTTAGCCACACCATTTACCGGTGTAACGACCGTCTCTGAAAAATATCCAACATCACGTCCTTGTCTTACATCATCAGGATATATAATTTTAACACTGCCAGAAGAATAAGGATTATTTTTATCATCAATCACTGTTACATTAATAGTTACTGTTGCACTATTTACTTTTACTATAGCTGTATCAACAGGTAAAATAACAGATATCACTTCTTCTTCAGGTTCTACCGTTGGTTCTACTGTTGGCTCTTCTGTCGGTTCAACCGTTGGCTCTTCTGTTGGCACCACCGTCGGTTCAACTGTTGGTTCAGCTGTAGGATTAGTAGGATCTGTTACGTTTCCATCTGGAAGTTCTGTTGCAAGTCTGTCACTATTGTTTGTTTGACAACCTACACTCAAAAATAAAATAGACAAGGCGATAAGTAGCTTTATAAATATATTCATAAATTAACCTTTTTTCAAATATGCATTAATTCTATCACACACACTGTTAAGTGAAAATTAAAGACTGTTATTCTTATATCGACTTTTGTAGAAAATAGTTAATACTCTACAAATTATTTGCACACACTTTTGCACTGCTAAATGCCCATTGAAAATTATACCCCCCTAGTTCACCGGTAACATCTACAACTTCACCTATAAAATAAAGGCCTTCAATTTCTAAAGATTCTAAAGTGTAACTATTTAATTCTGATGTCATTACCCCTCCCCGGGAGACCTCAGCCTTTGAAAATCCAAAGTTTCCAGCAGGTGCAAATTCATAATTATGGATTAGTTTTAATTTCTCTAAGTCTATTTTAGTAAGTTTTTTACACTCTTTATCTTCTATGTCTAGAGCTTTTAAAATCTCTTTTGACAACCTTTTAGCTAAAGGGATTGCTGAACTTAAAAGTTTTTTACTTTTAGAAACTAAATCTAGTATATTTTCATTTGGTAAAAAGTTTATACTAATGTTACCTTTTTTCCAATAAAGTGAAGCAGATAGTACACAAGGTCCACTTATTCCTTTATGAGCAAAAAGCATCTCCTCTTTCAAAATCTTTTCCTTTACTTTTATGTGTACATAACAACTCAGTCCACTTAACTCTTTCATCCAAAACTGCTCAGGTTGCAATGTCATACCAACTAAAGCAGGAGAAAACTCTTTAACTCGTAGCCCAAAACTTTTAGCAATCTTTAAACCTATTTCACTTGCACCGATACTTTGATAACTCTTTCCACCAGTAGCTACTACAACTTTTTTTGCTTGTATATCTCCTTGTGAAGTTTTAACTACAAAAATCCCATCATTTTTTACAACACTTAATATCTTACGCCCCAATAGCGTGTCGCAATACTCTGTTTTTTCTTTTAATAAATCTATAATTTCATCTGAACTGTTTTTACAAAAATAGTACCTGTCCTTTCTCGTAATAGGTGTGACGCCATTAAACTCTAAGAATTCCAATAAATCATCTTTTGAAAATACCGAAAGTGCATATTCTAGTAACTCTTCATCACCATCAAAGTTATGCTCATTTACATAAACATTTGTTATATTACACTTACCTCCACCAGAGATTTTAAGCTTTTTTGCCACTTTATCATTACCATCAACAATTGCTACTGATAAATGCTTCTCTAGCTGGCTTGCACACATCAAGCCACTAGCCCCTGCTCCGAGGATTATTAGGTCATATATTTTCATAAAGAAATTATACTGTATAATACGAAAAATATTTAAGAGAAGCATAAATGAGCAACAAACTACACATAGTATCTTTAGGGTGCACAAAAAACTTAGTTGATACAGAAGTTATGATGGGCAGACTTCAAAATTTTGAACTCACAGACAATAATGAAGATGCAGATGTAATTATAGTAAATACTTGTGGCTTTATAGATGCGGCAAAAGAAGAATCTATAAACACTGTTTTATCTCTTCATGAAGCAAGAAAAGAAGACTCTGTCCTAGTAATGGCTGGATGTTTAAGTGAAAGATACCAAGATGATTTACATACTCAAATACCCGAAGTTGACATTTTTACAGGTGTTGGCGATTATGATCACATTGATGAACTTTTGATTGAGAAAAAAAGTAGATTCTCAGAAGAAGTATATCTTATAGATGGAGCAGAGCGTGTTGTTACCGGCTCATCCTATCATGCCTATATTAAACTCTCAGAAGGGTGTAACCAAACTTGTAGTTTTTGTGCTATACCTTCCTTTAAAGGTAAACTGAATTCTCGTAGTTTAGATTCAATCGCAAAAGAGGTTGAGGGCTTAGTAGCAAAAGGGTATTATGATTTTTCATTTGTTTCACAAGATAGTTCTTCCTACCTTCGTGATCAAAATATCAAAGATGGTTTATCACTTCTTATTCAAAGAATAGAGCTTATAGATGGCGTCAAATCAGCTAGAATTCTTTATCTTTATCCATCTACAACGACAATGTCACTTCTTAAAAATATCGCTAAAAGTGAAATCTTTCATAACTATTTTGATATGCCAATTCAACATATTAATGATGATATGCTTCGTATAATGAAAAGAGGGTTTGGGAAAGATAAAACAATTGAACTTTTAAAGTTTATGAGAGATTTGCCAAACTCTTTTGTAAGAACAAGTTTTATAGTTGGCCATCCGAATGAAACACAAGAGATGTTTGAAGAGATGTGTGAATTTGCCAAAAATTTTGGCTTCGACAGAGTAAATGTTTTTTCTTATTCAGATGAAGAGACTACATCAGCTTTTGATATGCAAGATAAAATCTCCTCTGAAGTGATCGCGCAACGTGCTCAAATCTTAGGTGACATTGTCTCAGAACTCACACTTAAATCACTTGAAGCTGAAGTGGGAAACACTATAGATCTTATTATAGATGGTGAGAGCGATGAACACGAGTATCTTTTGAGTGCTAGAAAAACTATTTGGGCACCAGAAATTGATGGTGAAATTTATGTAAATGACAGAACTATAGATAAAGAGTTAGAGTTTGGAAAAATTTACAAAGCAGAAGTAACTAAGCTTGTTGGAAATATTTTAACAGCTACTGTGGACAATGCTTAAACAATCTGCTCTAGAACAGCTTCAAGATAAAAAAAACCTTCTAGCATTTTCTGCTGGTGGGGATTCTACTGCCCTTTTTTTTCTTTTATTAGAACATAATATAAAATTTGATATTGCTATAGTAAACTACGGAATTCGTGAACAAAGTAAAGAGGAGATTATTTACGCTCAAGAGTTATCAAAAAGCCATAATCTAGAGTGCCATATCTTTGACGCAATTGAGATAGGAAATAACTTTGAAGCACAAGCAAGAAAAATACGATACAGCTTTTTTCAAGAACTTATTAAAACCTTTCATTATACAAATCTATTAACAGCACATCATTTAGGAGACAGATTTGAATGGATGTTGATGCAATTTTGTAAAGGTGCTGGCTGTGCAGAGCTCTCAGGAATGAAAGAGATTCAAACTGAAGAAGGTTACACATTAGTGCGCCCTCTTTTACATTATGATAAACAAGAGCTTTTACAATATCTTCAAATCAATAAATACAAATACTTTGAAGATGAGACAAACCTCGATATAAGTATTAAACGTAACGCTTTTAGACATAACTTTACGCAACCTCTACTTGAAAAGCATCTCAATGGGATTAAAAAAAGTTTCAAGTATTTAGATGAAGACATAAAAAGCTTATTGCAAACTGTAAAAATAAAACAAATTAAAGATTTTGCATACTTTAAAAATACTCATCATCCTAGATCAAATATCTTTGCAATAGACAAATACCTCAAATCTTGTGGACATATCATAAGTGCAAAAGAGAGAGAACTTTTAAAGAACAAAGAAACTGTTGTAGTAGGTAGAAAATATCTAATCAATCAAAATAAAGAGTTTGTATTTATAGCACCTTTTATTGAAGATGCAGTTGTGATTGACAAAAATTTTAAAGAACAATGTAGAAAAATGAAAATTGAACCAAAGCTAAGAAAGTATCTTTTTTTACATCAAGAGATTTTTGAAACCCTTAAAGAGTTTCATTCACATCTTTAGAGTTAGAGTACACTTTTATGGAAAAAGAGGACTTTATAAGTTCCCCTTCACGCTTAAACTCTATAGGAAAATTAACCCCTATAATCCAATCGCTTTTATTTACAGATTCTAAAAATTCATAGAAATTTTTTGGTGAAGATATCTGTGAACTGGTGTTGACCTCATATACACTAAACTCTCCCTCCTTCGATAAAGAGTGATTTTTAGAAACACTTAAAGACGCAAAATAACTAGCATGTTTTTTTTCAAACTTATTTGGATTAAAACCTGTATCAAACGCTCTCATAATTGTTCTATTTTCACTTTGAAGCGTTTTTAGTAAATCATGTGTTTCATCATGAAAATTTTGATATTCCATGAGTAGTCTTTGTTCTTTTTTAAGCTCTGTTCGCTTTTCTCTATACTCTTTACCCTCAGGAATTAAAACTAAAAATGAAAATAGAAGAACAAAAATCAATAAAAAAATTGAGATAAGAAGCATATAGATGTTCTGACGTGATATGTTAATCTTCATCTTCTAGCTCCTTTTTTTCATCATTACTTTGTGTTTGCATCAAATCCTCTTGAATATAGTTAGTTGAAACAAAGCTATACCAACCATTTTTAGCAGGATAAAAACTACTATATGTCTTATGAAAAATTGAACGAAGGGGTGCTTGAAGCATAAAATTATATACATCTTTATTTGGTGTGATTCCGTACAAGATAAGTCCATTTTCGAGTAAAGTAGCACGAGACAAAGTTATTCTCTCCGGTACTAAATCAAAAAGATTAGTAATTGATTCTTTAAGGACACTATTTTGCGTATATATTTTTTCAGAGAGTAGTTTTTCTACCTCTATTGATCGTATCTGTTCTTTCATTTGAGAGATACTCACATTAAGATCATATCTATTGTTTAATATCTCTTTTTTCGCATTATCAAACATGTAATCTTTAAATACTAAAAAGAGGTAGGTGCTCAAAAGCATAAAAAGCGTTATAGAGAAAAACGCCAAAATAAGTTTTAATTCAGGTGTTAAGAGAGTTTTTCTTCTAGGTTTTATGTAACTATACTTCATAACCTAGCTCCATTTTAGTCAAATCAGATATAGATGATGCTAAATCAATCTGTCTTACATACACGTCTAAAAACATCTCTTCTTCAAGGTAACGCTTTAAGTCCTGACTCACTCCTATCCCATCTGCCACATATACATTTTGTACAAATTCACTCTCATATTTAGAATTTTGGTAGTACTCATTTATTGAGCTTTGAATAAGTAAAAATCTTTGATAATCTTCATTAAATCCATCTGCTTCATGAATTGGCAGTTCCTCTTCGCTAAGTTCTTCGTTAAGTTTTTCTTCTACATCTGTTGATTCTAAAAATGCTTCTGTTTCTTCAATTCCATCCAAGTCTTCTATATCACCAAAATCTTCAAATGAATCAATCTCTTCAATGGCGTCAACTCCATCTAAGTCTATCCCTTCATTTAAAAGATCTAAATCTTCATCAATATCATCAATTAACATATCTTCATTTTCCACAGAGTTATGAAGATCTAAATGTTCAGCAAAAAGAAGTTGCGAATTGTTGAAGATACTTAAAGATACATAGCCATCTTGAATCAATACATACATAGCTAAAGCACCAGATGTTTTATCTTTAAAAAAGTTCGCCAAAATTACAAAAGGTGAAAAAATAAAGTCAACCCCTATCTTTTGATATTTTCTTTCAATAGAATATATCTCTTCTTGTGCAGAAAAATATGTCCATTTATTTTCATAGCATTTAGAAATACTTGCACTTGTGTCAGCATAATAAGGAATTTTATTTTT
>Ga0193965_1000509_pt1 | contig 12169 bp, 8 predicted proteins | sample FB_8_MG_FD_140330 | JGI IMG/M metagenome (GOLD analysis project Ga0193965, IMG submission 140330) | Microbial mat bacterial communities from the Broadkill River, Lewes, Delaware, United States - FB_8_MG | ecosystem: Environmental > Aquatic > Freshwater > River > Microbial mats | place: USA... | reverse complement strand
CTCTAAGTCTGAAGGTGATGAAGAGACACTGGAGATGCTCTATGAGGAGTCTCAACCACTCAAAGAGAAGACAGAAGAGCTAGAAGTACAAATGATGCTCGCTGGAGAGAATGATGCTAACAATGCCATAGTCTCTATACATCCAGGAGCTGGTGGTACAGAGAGTCAAGACTGGGCTAGCATGCTCTATCGTATGTATCTACGATGGGCAGAGCGAAGAGGCTTCAAAGTAGAGAGCTTGGACTACCAAGCTGGTGATGAAGCTGGTATAAAAGATGTATCTTTTATGATAAAAGGTGAAAACGCTTATGGTTATCTCAAAGTAGAAAATGGTATTCACCGTCTCGTACGCATATCTCCTTTTGATAGCAATGCCAAACGACATACGAGTTTCAGCTCTGTGATGGTCTCACCAGAGATAGATGATGATATAGATATAGAGATAGAAGATAAAGATATCCGTATAGATACCTATCGTGCTTCAGGGGCAGGGGGGCAACATGTCAACAAGACAGAGTCAGCCATCCGTATCACACATGAAGAGACAGGCATAGTAGTACAGTGTCAAAATGATCGTAGTCAGCATAAAAACAAAGCAGCGGCGATGAAGATGCTCAAGTCAAGACTCTATGAGTATGAGATGGCAAAAAAGCAAGCAGCACTCGATGGTATAGAGAAGAGTGATATAGGTTGGGGACATCAAATTCGTTCTTATGTATTGGCTCCTTATCAACAGGTAAAAGATACGAGAAGCAATCAACCCTTTTCAAATGTAGATGGGATACTCGATGGAGATATAGATAAACTGATAGAGGGTGTACTTATAGCTCAGGCGAAATAGCTACAATAGAGGATAGTTATAGCTTTGAACTTTCAGATAAGTGTGAGACTTCGGTAGATTTCGCAAAGGTTATTTAGGGATATAAGGACGCGTATTCACGCACCCTTTTATTAAATATATCTTTTATTGATGTTCTTTGGCAAACTTCTCCATCAACTCAACTAATGCAGTTACTGCTTCTAAGCTCACAGCATTGTAGATAGAGGCACGGAGTCCTCCTGTGGAACGGTGTCCTTTGAGTCCTATCATACCTGCTTCTTCCGTCTCTTTGATAAGTTTCGCTTCTAGTTGGCTATCTTTATCTTTGATATTAAACGACACATTCATCAAAGAACGAGAGTCCTTTTGTGCGTGTCCTTTGTAGAAACCATTGCTGTTATCTATAGCATCATAGAGGAGTTTTGCTTTGGCTTCATTCATCGCTTGGATAGCTTTGATACCGCCTTGCTTTTTGATCCACTCCATCGTGAGCTTGAGGAGGTAGATACCGAATGTTGGTGGAGTGTTATAGAGAGAGTTAGTCTCTGCATGTGTTTTGTATCGGAGCATTGTAGGGACGCTATCACTCACTCTATCTAAGAGTGTTTTTTTGATGATGACTATAGTGACACCTGAAGGACCTGCATTTTTCTGAGCTCCAGCATACATCAAGTCTATCTTTGACCAGTCAACAGGATATGAGAATATATCACTCGAAGCATCTACTACTAAAGGTGCTTTAGTATCTGGATAGTCTCTATACTGTGTACCGTAAATAGTGTTATTTGAGGTGATATGAGCATAATCAACATCATCATCAAAAACGATATTTTCTGGTATCCTATCAAAGTTTGTATCTTCAGAGCTTGCTACTACCTCAACATTTATATTGAGAATTTTTGCCTCTTTCATAGCTTTTTTTGACCAAGCACCTGTGTTGGCAAACTGTGCTTTTCCACTCTGAGCTAAATTCATAGGAACCATAGCAAACTGTGTAGATGCACCCCCTTGCAAAAATAGCACATCGAACTCCTCAGGTATCTCATAGAGTTCACGCATCAACTCTATAGAACCATTATGCACCTCATCATAAAGTGGTGAACGGTGTGATGCTTCCATGATAGCGAGTCCAGAACCCCTATAGTCTAGTAAATCTCTTTGTGCTTCTTCTAGTACCTCAGTAGGTATCGCTGCAGGTCCTGCACCAAAATTATATGCTCTTTTCATTGTTTCTCCGAATAATTTAGCTTAAAATTTAAATCATAGAATAGCAAAGATTTCTGAAGATTAGGAACTGCACAAGAACAAAATTACCAAAAACAATACCCTGAAATTCGGCTTTATTAGTTTTGTGAGATTTTCTTGTCATACAACTCATCATGACTTTCCTGTTTTTTGGATAAAATAATCTCAAAAGGTATCTCTATGCAGCTCTTCCAATCCTCTATCTTCAAATCTATCAACCAAGATGAAGCTCTCGTAGCCACACGATGGGCGGAGTATCAGAAGTATCTAGCCAAGGTAGAGTATATAGAAGATGTCAAAGAAGATAATTTTGATAGAGAGATAAAGCTCAAAAAAGAGAGTGAGAGATTTGAGAGTGTGGTGGTGGAGAGCGAGAGGGAGATTGATAGGATGGTTTATGAGTTGTATGGATTGAGTGAGGATGAGATTTTGATTGTGGAGGGTGAGTGATGGCAATGACAGAATATGGACTAAAACAAATGGGGTTTAAAAAATACACTCAGTCAGATATATTAAATGTAAATTTTACATCAGTAAGCATCTATTCCATTCCAGGATTTAGATTGCAAGATAAGGAGCAAACATCCATAGTAGAATATGATAAATATACAAAAGCTATTATCGGTAATAGTCTTAATGATATATCAAGACAACTACTTAATGATGATTTTGTAGAAAATGAAGAAAAATATATACAAGATAAAAAAATGGAAGCCCCTTTCTTTTTTATTGTTTACTCTTTACCTCAGTTATATACAATGAATGGGGGTTATAGAAAAATAGAAGATAAGTGCATATATACATATGATGGCTTTCCTCCTGTACGAAAAGCCATACAAGAATGGGAAAGTAAAGATTTACCTACAATAGTGACAGCACTTTCTGCTCAATTTAGCTCATTTACAAATAAAATTGAAATAATACCTTCAGATAATAAATTTTTTGGGAAAACAGATCAAGGTATAGATTTGATAGATTATAAACTTACAATATCTGCAAATCCCTCTGTTTCTAATCCAATAGATATAGATAAATTAAATTTTTTATTAAACAATTCTAAATCCATATATAGTCAACTAGATAAAAAATCAAGTCGTAGCTTTTATTCCGCTATCAATGAAAAAGACAAATTAAAACAGTTTTTATATTTTTTCTTCTTTATTGAAAGATATACTCATAAACAATACAAGCAAATAGATTTTAACTTGTCTTGTGATGAATTATCTAAAATTAAATTAGAATCTTTTTCTGAAGCAAAAAATCTTACTGAACGTTTTAATTGTTGTGCATATTTAATTTGGGAACTTGAAGAAAGTGATAATAATAATTTTAGGAAATTGATAAAAATTAGAAATAGACTATCTCATGGTGAAGATGTAGATGAGAAAACTTTACCAATAAAAGATATTTATGACTTAGCATTAAAGTTATTGCAAGCACAATCAAAAATAAAGGAGAAAAAATGCTAGCCCTAAAAATAGATAATCTCATTATTTTCAAAAAGACAAAGATAAACTTCATCAAACCTATCAAAACATCATAGATGGCAAAGCATCACTCCTCTCACAGATGGTGGGATGATAGCCAATAATACTGTGCGTGAAGCTCAGCGTAAAAGCTTGGAAAATAGTATACCTTATCACAATCATTTTAGATACAATTATAAAAAAGATATAAGTCAATGACAGAAGATATAGCAGAACATAAAGAAGCCCCACTAGAGATACTCTACCAAGACCCCTACTTCGTAGCTATCAACAAACCCTCAGGACTACTTGTACATAAATCTCCCATAGATAGACACGAGACTCGTTTTGCACTGCAGATGGTTCGTGATCAGATAGGGCAGTTTGTCTATCCTATCCATCGTCTTGACAAACCTACATCAGGGGTATTGCTCTTTGCTTTGAGTAGTGAGATAGCTAGTGCTATGTCACTGCAGTTTCGCTCTAGTGAAGTATCCAAAGAGTATATAGCCATAGTGAGAGGATATACAGAAGAAGAGAGTATTATAGAGTATCCCCTGAAAGTGCTTTATGATAAAAAAGCAGATAGAGATAGCCATAAGAACAGAGAAGATCAAGAAGCAGTTACTGAGTATAAGTGCTTGACAACTGTTGAACTCCCTTATCCTGTGAGCAGATATCCCGTAGCACGATATTCACTACTCAAACTTTTACCAAGAACAGGTAGAAAACATCAGCTAAGACGGCATATGAAACATATATTTCATCCTATAGTTGGTGATACGAAATATGGTAGAGGAGAGCATAACAAACTCTTTCGAGAGAAGTTTGACTCTCATCGGCTCCTTCTGCACGCTCGTAAATTATCATTTCAGCATCCCATCACAGAAGAGCTGATAGAGCTGGAAGCTTCACTAGATGATACATTTAAAAAGTTAATCAAGGAATTTGGATGGGGAGAGATGGAGTATGAATAGAGATGAAACTTTCGTAAGCTCTTATGGCTTGATCGTCATCGGTGCAGGTGCTGCAGGTATGATGGCTACCATCACTGCAGCACGCAATGGTCATAAAGTACTCCTCCTAGAAAAACTACCAAAAATCGCCGCCAAACTCAAAGCTACAGGTGGAGGACGCTGCAATCTCAGTAATACCCTCTCCAATGAAACATTTATGGAGCATTTTGGTAGAGATGGGCGATTTATGTCTACAGCACTAGAGGCACTAGACCACTATAAACTACAAGATTTTTTTAACTCTATCGGTGTTCAGACACACGCACCTGATGGTTTTCGTATCTTTCCTGTAGGTCACGATGCCAAGACTATCATCACTGCAATGCAAAATGAGATGATAAAACTAGGTGTAGATATCAAGTGTAATCAGAAAGTAGATCAGATTCACTATGATGGAGAGCGAGTTACTGCTGTCTCAACCACTACAGATTCGTTCCAAGCAGAAAATGTCATTATAGCAACGGGAGGGATGGGCTATCCCAAACTAGGAGCAGAGGGAGATGGCTATAGACTCGCATCATCTCTAGGGCATAGTGTCACTGCACTCTATCCTGCGATGATGCCACTCAAGACAAAGGAGTCATGGGTAGCGAACTGTCGTGCTGACACCATAGCAAAAGTCAAAATGGTAGTAGATATAAAGAAGTATAAAAAGCTACAAGCTCAAGGGGATTTGATATTTACGAAAAGTGGTATTAGAGGGCCTGTTGTATTGGACTTTTCACGGGAGATTACTCCTTTGATTGATAAGTTTGGTGAAGTACCGATATTGGTCAACCTTACAAAAGGTATGAATGAAGAGGAGATACGAGAACATTTTAAAAATAAAATATCTCAGAACCATTCACTTACTACGCTTGAGCTTCTCTCTACACTACTTCCCGAAGCACTCTCTCAAGAGTTATGTAAACTATCAGGCATAGACCTAGATATAATACTGAGTAAACAGTCAGGAGTCAATAGGGATAAGCTGATAAAAACATTAGCTTGGACACCACTCACTATCATAGGGCATGATGGTTTCGATATGGCTATGATAACGCGTGGAGGTGTCTCTCTCAAAGAGATTAATCCACATACAATGCAGAGCAAAAAACTCCAAGGTTTATACTTTTGTGGTGAAGTTGTCAATCTCGATGGACCTTGTGGTGGGTATAACTTACAATGGGCTTTTTCAAGTGGATTTTTAGCAGGAGAAAAAATATAAAAAAAGTTTTTGATTTTGATTTTTTTATAGTATAATCAGCTACTGTGGAGGTAGTATTTTGAGCTATAGAATAAAATTTATAAATAAAATATTTTGGTTTACTATAGCCGTATGGATGCTAATAGTACTTGCATTTACAACTCTTATGATTGTGGAAAATTATAAATATGCTGATTATTTAGCTTTATTAGAGGCAAAGACAAGTATAAAAAAAGATTTGACTTATCGTATGTGGGGTGCATCACACGGAGGTGTCTATGTACCTATCGACAAAAGAACACAACCAAACCCATATTTAGCACATATCCCTAATAGAGATATAGAGACTCAAGATGGTATGAAACTCACACTAATGAACCCTGCTTATATGCTATCACAAATGATGAGAGAGTATAGTACACTCTATGGTACCAAAGGACATATTACAAGTAAAATGCTACTCAATCCTAGTAATAATCCTGACGAGTGGGAACTAAAAGCACTTAATACCATAGAAAAAACAAATAAACCTGTATATGGAAAAACCAAGATTGAGAAAGAGCTCTATTATAGATATTTAAAACCATTAGTCACAGAAAAGTCTTGTCTAAAGTGTCATGCTTTTCAAGGGTACAAAGAGGGAGATATCAGAGGTGGTATCTCAGTATCAATTCCTATGAAACCTTATAATCAACAAGCATTGGAACGCTCCACTACTACAATTTTATTTTCTTTATTCATATTGATATTTGGTTTATCCCTTATCATATTTGGACGCAAAAAAGCCAAAGATATACTCTTTGAGAGGATCAAAGCATACGAACAAAATATCTATTCACTTGTTACTATGATAGAAAAAAGAGATAGGTTTACAGCAGGTCACACACAAAGAGTTGCCAAATATGCTCTATTGATCGCCAAACAAATAGGTTATAATGAAGATGTCATATCAGAACTCCATACAGCTTGTATCCTACATGATATCGGTAAAATATCTACACCTGATAGTATACTACTAAAACCAGGTTCATTAACACATCATGAAAGAAAAATTATAGAAGAGCATGTGGTAACTGGCTATGAAATACTTAAAGGTATAGATATATATCGTGACATAGCAGAGATAATACGACATCATCATGAACGGTATGATGGTTCAGGATATCCACAGAAGCTCAAAGGTGAGCAGATACCAAAACTCTCTCAAATTATAGCCATAGCAGATACTTTTGACTCAATGACTACTGATAGAATATACAAAAATAAAATTTCTGTCGCTACTGCAATAGAAGAGTTAAAGAGTGTCGCTGGCAAGCAGTTTAATGTAGAACTAGTCACAGAGGCTATCATAGCTCTTAAAGATATAGAGATTGAAAAATACCTTGCACAAACACCACAAAACAGATTAGAGAAAGAAAGATTCTCTTATTTTTACAAAGATCAAATCGTTGATGGATACAATAGAGACTATTTGATATACATAATGGATAGAAATAGCTTAAATAACTATCAGTATAAATATGCTTATATAATTTATCTCCATAATTTTAGTCATTATAATAAGGTCAATGGCTGGATAGCAGGGGATACTTTATTAAAGAACTTTGCACAAGAGATAGATAAAACTATATCCAACAAACTTTTATTTAGAATTTATGGAGATGACTTTATAATCTTAACAGAGAAAAAAAGTGAATTGGCTTCAGTCAAAAATAGATATGAAATATTTTTTGAAGATAAAGATATTACTCTTACTATTCGCGAAATAGATTTAGAAAAGAACCTGATTAGAACATTTAAACAATTTGAGAGTTATATCACTATATGATAAAAGAAAAAAATACTATTTCACTATTTTATGTTGACGAGATGAGTATACTCTATGTGGAAGATGATGATAGGGTTCGAGATGGTTATTCACGCACTTTACGCCGTCTCTGTAAAGAGCTTCTATTAGCCTCCAACGGTCAAGAGGGTTTGGATCTCTACACAAAATATCATCCAGATATTGTAGTAAGTGATATCAAGATGCCTGTTATGAATGGGCTAGAGATGACCAAAAGAATCAAACTTATAGATCCAGATGCGATGATAATACTCACATCCGCTCACTCAGACAGTGAATTTCTCCTCGAAGCTATCAACCTACAAGTGGCAGGATACCTCATCAAACCTGTACAAAAAAAATCTCTTGTCACTATGATCCAAAAAATAAGTAAACAGATCACAATAGTAAAAGAGCATAAGGAGCAAGTGGAGATACTACAACATATAATAGACTCTAACAATAGTATTACGATTATTACAAACCTCATTACTATCTCTTTCTCTAGTCAATCTTTCTTATCCCTACTCAATCTTACAAATATCAAAGAGTTCAATCAAAAATACTTCTCTCTTTTTGATATTTTTTCCAAGGGCAGTCAATTTATAAATAAAGAGATCATTGAAGAGCAGATACGAAAAGGGATAAACTTTCAAACATATATAGAAGAGATAGATGAAGCAAATCGTATAGCTGTGATAGACGACAGTGATGGAGATTCACGATCTTATTATATAGCTGTTACAGAAGTTGGAAATAATAATTTTTTGATAAATTTTACTGATATTACACAAATAGAGAAAGAGAGGCAGGAGAGTACAAAAAAAGCTTTTGTAGATGGTCTCACTGCTGTTTACAATCGTTATAAACTCAAAGAAGTTTTTGCACAAGAGTGCAATAATATCCAAAGAGATCAAACGCCTCTATCTTTAGCGATGTTAGATATAGATTTTTTTAAAAAAGTGAATGATACATATGGTCATCTTATAGGAGATGAAATCCTCATCAGTCTTGCAGATGATATTCAGAAACATACGAGAAGTTCTGATCTTTTCGTACGATGGGGAGGAGAAGAGTTTGTTATACTTTTTCATAATACAGAACTTGATGATGCCATCAAATCTGCTGAGCTTATTAGAGAGAGAATAGCAAATTTGAAACACCCTATAGCTGGGAACATTACTATTAGTTTCGGGCTTAGTAAATATAGAGCTGGGGATACACTCGATACACTTATTCACCGAGCTGATAAAGCTCTCTATAGAGCAAAAAGTAGTGGTAGAAACTGTGTAAAAAGTGAAATAGGATGAAACTATTAGAAACTTTAAAACTAAAACTCTTTTTTCTCATAGTTTTTGCACTTTTTTATGCTCTTTTTTACTCCTTGCATACGCAATACAGTGAATATCGTATCCAAGATGCTTTAGATAATAAAATCAAAGAGCTACAACTGCACTACGATATTTCACAAGAACAACACAAAAGAGATGTTCTATCTGTAAATTTTATTTTTCAAAAAATGAAAATCATACCAGATATTATGAGCAAAGCTTACAGTGCTACCGAGAAGCAAAAAGATATTCTACGCACACAATTATATAATCATCTTCTCCCTCAATATAAATCAATGATTTTAAGAGGATATTATCAAGTTCAGTTTATGTTTCCTGATAACACATCATTTCTGAGAATGCATAAACCATCAAAGTTTGGTGACAATCTCAAAGGTATAAGATATTCATATAACTATACCAATACTACACAACAACCTATTTCAGGTTTTGAAAAAGGGAGAACTTCACACGCTTTTAGAAATGTTTTTCCTATTTTTGATAATAAGGAAACCTATCTAGGTGCTTATGAACTCTCATTTTTATCCGACACTATCCAAAGTGACCTAAGCAATATCAACAAAATACATTCACATTTTTTAGTACATAAAAATATTTTTGATGCAAAAATATGGGAGAAGAAAGATAATATAATTACTTATATCTCAAGTATAGAGAATGACTCCTATAAATATACTGTTTTAAATCAAGTCAATCATAAAAAGAGGGAGTATGCAGAGAAAAATATTTTGGCAAAACATAAACAATATATCTATAAACAGATGAAATTATCAAAAAAGTTTGCTATATATACAAAAATAGATGGTCAAGTAACTGCTGTTGCTTTTTTACCTATTCTCAATACACAAGGAGAGACACGAGCTTATCTTGTCTCATACTCCAAAAGTGAACATATCGCTGACTATTTAAGTAATTATAAATGGATTAATATAGTGACATTTATTGCATTAATCATAATTTTTATACTTGTATATAAATATATACTCTACAAAAACTCCTTAGAGATAAGAACAAGAGAACAAAAAGAGCTCTTATCTCTTTTCGATAAAGGGGATACAACAATTTTTAAATGGAGAAATGACAAATCTTGGAGTGTATCTTATGTCTCTGAAAATGTTAAAATGATGACTGGATATACCAAAGATGAATTAGAATCAGGAGCTATTGATTATCTCTCTATTGTAGACCCAAGAGATGTAGAGATTGTTATAGATATGTTGCAATATATTCTTAATAATCATATCCATATATTTAAGCAAAAATCATATCGTATCAAGACAAAAGAAGGAGATACAAAGTGGCTTTTGAATACGAGCCAAGTTATCCATAATGCCAAAGGAGAGGTAACACATCTCTTGGGATATTTAACAGATATTACTGATATCAAAAATCAAGAATTGATACTAAAAAAATCAGAAAAAGAGCTAGAGACACTCACAAAAGATCTTCAACATAGAGTTGATATAGAAGTAGCTAAAAATATTCAAAAAGATAAACTCTTACAAGAACAAGCTAAACTTGCCGCAATGGGTGAGATGATAGGAGCTATAGCACATCAATGGAGACAACCACTCAATGCACTTAATATCAATATACAAAATCTTGATGATGATTATGCAGAAGATCTGATAGATGCTAAATTTATTGATGAGTATATTGAAACACAAACTCATATTATCCAGTTTATGAGTCAAACAATAGATGATTTTAAAAACTTTTTTAAAGTAAATAAAGCCAAAAGAGAATTTAGTGTTATGAAAGCTATTGAGAATACTCTATCTATCCAGTCAGCACAGCTCAAAAACAACTCTATCAATGTAGAGATAATAGGTGAAGATTTTATGATAAAGACTTATGAGAGTGAATTTAAACAAGTTATTTTAAATCTAATTTCAAATGCAAAAGATGCGATCTTAACAAATACGATTGAGAGTGGTACAATAATAATAGATATTAAAGATAAAACTATCACCATAAGTGACAACGGAGGAGGTATACCTGAAGATATTTTAGATAGAGTTTTTGAACCCTATTTCACAACCAAAGAACAAGGGGGTGGCACGGGCATAGGACTCTATATGTCTAAGATGATCATAGAGAGAAGTATGCAGGGATCACTTAGAGCTTATAACTCCAAGGATGGTGCAAACTTTGTCATAAAGTTTTAACTATCACTCATTCCCTCAACTATCTCTAATGCTCTTCTTTTGGCTTCTTCTACCTCATCAAGTACCAGTGAAACAGCCATACGACGACCCACATGGGACTCTGGCTTCCCAAAGACTCTCACAAAACTATCTGCGGTAAAGGCAGAATCAGGCACTTCTATAGTTGGGTTTTCATTATGATTTTTTGCCTTATAGGCTCCACTAGCTCCAGCTCCATAGAAGGTATAATCAAGTGGTAAGCCAAGTACTGCTCTGATATGCAGAGCAAATTCGCTCTGGCTTTGGGTAATGAGTGTCACCATCCCTGTATCATGTGGACGAGGGCTAAGCTCTGAGAAGTAGACTTCCTCATCTTTGACGAAAAACTCCACACCAAATATCCCTCTACCACCCAAGCCATCTGTGACAGCTTTGGCTATATCTTGAGCTTTCTGTAGAGCTTCCTCACTCATAGGCATCGGTTGCCAAGAGAGGATATAGTCACCATCTTGCTGTATATGTCCTATAGGCTCACAAAATGTCGTACCCGTCTCATTGCGTATAGTGAGCAGAGTGATCTCATAATCAAAGGGTACAAACTCCTCTACTATCAGCTCACTTGCATCCCCTCTGGCTTCTTTGGCTATCTCCCAGGATGTGGCTATATCATCAGCCGTGCGTGCGATACTCTGCCCATGTCCAGAGCTACTCATCACAGGTTTGATAACACAAGGAAAACCGATTTTCTCACCCGCTTGTCTCAACCCCTCTAGTGTAGTGACGAACTCATAATCACTCGTCTTCAACCCTAACTCTTCCGAAGCAAAGACACGGATATTTTTACGATTCATAGTTTTGTTGACAGCTTCTGCATTGGGAATCACATGAAAACCCTCTGCCTCAGCATCAAAGAGGGCTTGGATACTGAGTGCTTCAACCTCTGGCAAGATGTAAGTTGGTTTCTCTTCACGGATGAGAGCTAGGAGTGCTTCGCGGTCTTGCATATCTACCACACAGGCTTTGTTGGCTACGAGATGTGCAGGAGCGTTAGCATATTTATCTACAGCCACTACCTCAATGCCTAGTCTCTGGGCTTCGATAGCAACTTCTTT
>Ga0193965_1000508_pt1 | contig 12206 bp, 8 predicted proteins | sample FB_8_MG_FD_140330 | JGI IMG/M metagenome (GOLD analysis project Ga0193965, IMG submission 140330) | Microbial mat bacterial communities from the Broadkill River, Lewes, Delaware, United States - FB_8_MG | ecosystem: Environmental > Aquatic > Freshwater > River > Microbial mats | place: USA... | reverse complement strand
GTGTGCATTAATTGGTAAGAGTTCCAAACAACTTATGGGTGCTGTGTAACTCTATATAGTGGTTATGACAAACTCTTTAGCTTCTTTGTCATAACCCTCTTTGCTCTACACCTCTATTGATGATATGGTAGTATCCTGCTATCTCTATGCGTGGTTTTCGTGGCATTGTTTACTCCTTTGTGGAGATTGTAGCGTAGTTTGGATTATAGTAGCATTAGCATCACCTGACCCCTAAACTTCTGATGATTTTTTGACCCTTTAGACTCTTTGTCTTTAGAACCATGAGAGTTTTTCGAGCCTTTTTTATTATCTTTATCTTTTTGATTATCTTTAGAGCCATGAGACTCTTTTGAACCCTTTTTCTTAGAGCCATGATGATTTTTAGAGCCTTTATAACTCTTATTTGTATCTTTGGAGCCATGACTAGCCATCACTGGCAAAGATAGCATAGCCATAGCTATAGCTATACCCAATATTATAATCAACCTATTTAACATATTTTCCACCCTTAATTAAACTTTGAAAAGTAGTATATCTTAAAGTTGTGACAATTTTGTGACAAAGTGATAAAAAATGATAATTTGTGGTAATAGGTTAGGATTTTATAAAGAGATTTTTTGGCTTTGATTTGTATTTGAAAGTTGGTGATTGTATGATTGGATTATTGTATGAATTACACCTCAGAAGAGGGTGCAACTAGGAGTGGAGGGAGGAAGAATATAGTAGCATTAGCATCACCAGACCCCTTTATTTTATTAAACTTTAAGAAGTAGTATATCTTAAAGTTGTGACAATTTTGTGACAAAGTGATAAAAAATGATAATTTGTGGTAATGATTTTATAGCTGTTTTGGTTTTGATTTGTATTTGAGAGTTGGCGATTCTGTGATTGAATTATTGTATGAATTACACCACAGGAAAGAATGTAACTAGAGGAGATGTGAGTAATAGCATTAGCATCACCCCACCCCTTTGTTTTGGGGCATTTTTGTTTTTACTTTAGGTTTAAAGGTATTTTTTCAACAAGTATATTACATAATTCTTCATCATTACTTATAAAAAACAATCCTTGTTCATCAAAAGTAGCATCATAAAATACAAATTGTTTAGTATTAATATAATCTTTGTTTTTTACACAAAAAAATTCATAACTATATATAGGTCTTACTTTTTTTGTCTTTATTTCAACATCATTATAAACGACATCATTTAAATGAGCTAAATAAGCTAAATAAGCTTTTTTATCTCTATTCTTATTATTATAAATTTCTATATTTACCTTTTTATTCCAAAAATCCTTTTGAAAAAAAATATTCCAAGATTTTGAAAGAAAATCTAAATCATAATCTTTAGAAACAATATGACAAGTAGTACCATCTAAATATGATGAAAAAGATAAGAAAAAATCTAAAGTTTCAACATCATATATTTCAATTATATCCTGAAAACATTCTCCATATACATTATATCCTATATCAATTGATTGTAATAAAATTTTAAAATTAGGTTTAAAGTTTTTTTTAAAATATTTATTTAAAACAATAAATCCATCATCATAATAATCTTCTACAGCTTTATTATTAAGAGAAACATCAAAAATATCATCTAGACACTCTTCTATCCACTGACTATCTCTTGGTCCTGTTCCAATACCTAAATAGATGAAATAGAAATTTCCTTTTGATAAATCAAAAATTAATTCTGAAATATTTTTATTCATAAAAAAATAGTGTTCATAATGAAAAGATGTATCTATGCATTTAATTTTTTTATTGCCCACTATATTTTCCTCCACAAGCCTTAGATATATGCATATGATAATTACCTAAATCATCATCAGGTAATATATAATCTTGTTTTCCATGAGGGTTATGCCAATCCATTCTAAACCATGGATGTATTCCTGAATTAACTTTTTGACCAAACCCTATAAAACGTCCTCCATGTCCACTAGATCTTCCTGTTTCTAAAATTATTCCTAATGTTTTTTTACCTGTACTTATACTTCCAACATTAATTTTTGATAAATCACCTGTTTGTATCCAATTACCGTCTAAAGGTGTAGGACCATAAATAACAAGTTTTGTTTTTTTCTTTTTCCTTCCTCTTGTTCCTGTCTTTTCTAAAAAATCACGGATACATTTTTTACCTTTTGTAGTAAAATGATTTATTAATCTATCTTTACTTCCTAAAAATAAGTTAAGTCCATATTGATAATTATTCATTTCAGCTACAAACGCAGGATCTCCTTGGGAGTCAAAATCAGAAATAAGTTCACCAACTTTATGTGCTTTAGTTACAGTATTACTAATTGTTACTAGTAATTCAGCTGTATCAACTATATTCATTAATTCCTTTTCCTATTGTCATCACTTGAGATAACCCTCCTAATAAAGTTTGACCTAAAACAAGTGAATTAATACTCATATATCCACTAGGATCAACAAACCTAACAGGATTCCCATTCCCATATAAATAAATAGGATTATTCACTGTTCCATTATAACTATCACGAGTCAAGAAACGAGATGAATTAGGCGAATAATACCTAGCTCTGAAATAATAATCATCTGTTTCACTGTCTCTCTGCTCACCAGTAAACAAAAAGCTATTTTCAGAACTACCATTATGCTCTAAAAGTTCACCATAAGGAGTATAATTATAGCTATCTGTTAAGTTCTCACTACTATCTACCAATCCTCTCGTACTCCCCAAAGCATCAGTCAAAAAGAAGCTTGAACCATTGTTTATGAGGTCATTTCCATAACTGTACTCTACGGTTGTACCGTCTGCTTTGCTCTCTGTAATTACTTGGGCATAAGGTGTGTTTGTGTCTATAAGGTAGCTTATAGTATCACCATTTATAGTCTTGGCTACTCTGTTGTTGTTGGCATCGTAGCTGTACTCTATGGTGTTGCTTGGTGTTTGAGTTTTGATAAGTCTATTTTTATCATCATACTCATAAGTTGTACCATCTTTGGCTATTAAGTTACCATTATTATCATAGGTAAATGTGATAGAGTCTTGTTGTATGAGTTGGTCATTGGCATTGTAGTTGTAGGTAGTTGTTGTGTTATCTACGGTTTTTGTTTTGAGATTACCTACTAAATCATAGCTATAGCTTGTGATACTGTTTTGGTTATTAGGGTCATTGCTTACTATTTCTTTGATGAGTTGGTTTACACTATTGTATTCATAGTTTGTTGCTCTTCCACTCTTTTCTATGATTTGTACTCTGTTACCGACATCATCTAATGTGTAGGTGAAGCTTTGGAGTATCGCCTCATTACTATCTTTATGCACGATGCTTATGATACGATTTCTATTATCATAGCTATAGTCTGTCGTTACTCCATTAGGATAACTGATGCTACTTTGTCGTCCTATCTCATCATAGCTGTAGCTTGTAGTCCCTGTACTATCCGTCACACTCGCTAAACGGTTTCTAGCAGTATAACTTTTAGAAATAGTCTGCGTAGGCGTAACAATCTCAATGATATTACCCACACCATCGTACTCATAAGCGATGGTCTCATCTTTGGCATTGGTTTGTGATTTGAGTCTTCCCATTGCGTCATAGCTGTTTGTAATCGTACCTTGTGCATCTGTTTGGGATTTGAGTCTGCCACTTGGAGTATAGTCATAAGTGACCGTGTTACCATCTGCATACTCTGTACGGACTAATTTATCATTACTATCATAGATGAACTTAATTGCTTTGTTGGCGTAGTCGTTGATTTGGGTAGATTTGCCGTAGCTGTCGTAGGTGAATGATTTAGTTTCTCCTTGTGGTAATGTCTCGCTGTGAAGTTCGCCTAAATCTGTGTAGGTGTAGCTTGTACTGTGGTTTAGGGCTGTTAGATTTAGGGTGAGGAGTAGGAGAAGTAAAATTGGTTTTAGGTGGAGCATTTTACTTTCTCCTTTTTTTGGTTTATTTTAGTGTGAAGTTATCGTTATCACTCAATCATTTTAACTATACTGTTAAGTACATCCCAAATACAATTTGGGAGCAAGAAAAAAGTCCTTAACTTAACGCCATTGCACCTCGTATGTTTCTATTTCTATGTTTTAAAACTAGTAAGGGGTGTAACAAGTGAAATTTTAAATCTTGAAGCTACCACTATAAATTGAATAGTAACATCATTAGACAAATGATTATTGTCTATCAAAAATTCTAATTGTAACCCATCTTTATATCCTTGTTGATTAGTTAAGAACCAAATCCATATACATTGATATTTTGATACTTCTAGAAAATATTTTTCAATTAATTTATTTCTTTTCATACCTTCTAATTTGCTAAATTTTTTTTTATATAAATTAACTTTTATAGTATCATCATTTTCATTTAATTCTATTAATAATAATTTACGCTCAAATAAAAATGCAACTTGAGTAATATCATTATTTAAGTCAATATCTGATAAAGTGTAAATAGAATTTAAATTACCTAAACTATAAAAATTATTACTAGTTATTTCCATATTTTTGCCTTTTACTTTTTGCTTGTTTTACTATTTTCATTGCAGTTATAGCATGAGCATCACCTGATGCTGCTAAGTTTGCTAACTCACCTACATGCATATCATGATAATCACTTGTAATAGGATTTAATTGTCCAGCTCCACCACCACGTATCTTGATTGCTTCACGCAGTGGAGTATCTTTTAAATCTACTAAAGTACCAATTTGTCTTTTCCCACCTTTAGTCAATTTAACACAATTATGTCCCAAAATACCATTCAAACCAACATAATAAGTATGAATATTACTGACGGTAAGATTATAAACTTTCTTATTTTCTCTATAGTGTTTAAGTGATTTAATTGTAGTGTTTTTATCATTAATATTGAGTAGAATGGAATTATTTGTAAGCTTATCTGCTTTTAGCCACTCTTTGCTATCTATTGCCCAAAATGGATGACTTGAGGTAGTTGTGATTATTTCACCATTATATAAAGTAATATCTATGAGTTCTTTATCTCCCTCTCCTTTAATAAGGTGTGTTACTTCTTGTAGGCTTTTTGTTTGTTTGGTTTCGTTGTAAGCCCAAACTTTATCACCGATTTTTATCTCTTGAATAGGGACTAATCCATTTTCTGTGGCTACTAGAGTTGTACCATCAAAGCTATTGTCACAATTAAACCATTTTTTAAATTTTGGAGAATATCTCAACAGCAACCTAAGTCCAACAGCTGTAGCCACAATCTCAGGAAGGTTATCCCAACTAACTCCATTCCAATTAATAACACCATCCCAATCACCACTAACAACATTTGCAAATTGAAGATAAGCTTCTGTTTGCCCATTCCTCAAAGTATTCGCTATCCCCATAGCAGAACTCATCTCCATCATACTAAAGTCAATATTCATAACAGGATTCCCATTCCCATACAAATACTTATGAAGCGTAATAGGGTCTTGTCCGTTACCCATATAACTATCTTGCTGAGTAAATCCTCCTCTTAAAGGGCTGAAATATCTAGCTCTCAAATAGTAATTTTGCGTCTCCTCATCAAGCTGTTCTCCTGTAAATTTATAATTATTTGTGGTATTTCCCTCGGTGTTTAAGAGTTTCCCAAAGGCTTCGTAATTGTAGCTATCGGTAAATGTGCCATTAGTATCGGATAAATATCTAGCACTTCCCAAACCGTCATAATGATAATCATAAGTTTTGTTCTCTCTTGTTTGACTAAGTAAATCGTGACCATAAGTGTAGCTTACGGCTAAAATATCATCTTCTATCTCTTGGACTACTTGTGCATAAGCTTGGTTAGAGTCTATGATATATTGGATATTTTTGTCTGTTTTGGTTTTGGCTGTTCTTATACCTTTGATGTTGTAACTATAGTTGATGGTATCGCTATCTGTGACTACTTCTATCAGTTGATTTTTGGCATTATAGCTATAATTTGTGCTATTATAATCAAGCGTTTGGCTTAGGGTATTTCCTTGATTATCATAAGTATAAACTGTTCCACCTTGTTGGAGGAGTCTATCGTTATCATCGTAGTCATATTGTGTTGTAACTCCATCTATGACACTCTCTATTCTATTGCTGACTTCATCGTAAATGTAGCTAGAAGAGTAATCACCATTTTTACTATCTGTTATCTCTTCGCTTATGACTCTTGAGAGAGCATCATAATTGTAGCTTGTGCTTCTGTTGTTTTCTACTATCTCTACTCTTTCACCTAATGGGCTAAGTATATAAGCAAATGAAGCCAACACCTCTGCATTTGCATTTTGATGCTCTAATGAAGTGAGTCTATTGAGATTGTCATAAGTGTAAATTTCTTGGTTTCCATTGGCATGAATTACGCTAGAGAGGTTTCCTACTTCGTCATACGCATAACTTGTGGGTTCTCCTTGTGGTGAGATAACGGTTTTGAGACGGTTTAGGGTGTCATATTGGTATTGGGTGGTACTTACTTCATTGGCATTGGTGAGTGTAAAGGTGAGTAGATTTCCTACGCTATCATACGCATATTCTAGTATTGCACCACTTGGCTGTATCTCTTTTGTGAGTCTGCCTAAGGTGTTGTGGTAGCTGTATTGTGTGGTGAGGCTCTCTGTGCCTACAGTCATCGTCGTTTGTGTGGTTTGACCTAAAGCATTATAGACAAATGTCTCTACTTGTCCATCTGCGTAAGTGATGGTTTGGATACGGTCATTGATGTCATAAATATAAGATGTAGTTTGATTGTTAAAGTCTGTTTTACTCTCTACTCTGCCGTAATTATCATAAGTAGTGGTCTCTTTTTGACCCAAAGGCAAAGTACGACTTATCTCTCTTCCATAATCATCATAAGTCCAACTTGTTGTTCTATTTTTTGCATCAGTTTGGGTGAGTTTATTGCCTCGGCTATCGTAAGTGAAGCTTTAAGGCATCTATGACACTTATAAGTCTTCCCTCTTCATCGTAATTGTAGTTTGTAGTGATACTGTTTTGATTGGTGGTACTTATTTTTTTGCCATGGATATCATAAGTAGAACTTTGGGTTGTATCATCTGCATAGAGTGTCTCTACAAGATTACCTGATATATCATAGCTATATTTAACAATATTTCCATTTGCATCTTTGGCTTCTATTCGTTTTCCATTTGCATCATAAACAAAGCTCGTCTCATTTCCCAAAGCATCTATCACTTTGATTTGATTACCCACGGCATCATACTCATACTGCGTTGTATTACCATTTTGGTCAGTTGTACTAAGCGTTCTCCCTGCTTTATCATAAGTGCTACTTGTGGTTGTCCCATCAGGATAGGTAGTCTCTACCAATCTATCTGCATCATCATATCTGTAGCTTGTGGTTTCACCCTCTACATTGGTCTCTGATAGGATATTATCCATCGCATCATACGATTTAGACTCGCTTGTTCCATCAGGATACTCTGTGAGAGTGACTTTATTACTTGGGCTATATGTATATTTGGTAGTTCTGTTTTGTCCATCTGTAGTAGATACTTTGTTGCCTCTCATATCATAGCTGTTGGTGCTAGTGTGACCTCGCTCGTCTGTGCTAGTGATGAGACGGTTGAAGGCATCATAGGTGTTGCTTGTGGTGGTGACTGTACCGTTTGCTAGTGTGGTGGTAGTGCTGAGGAGGTTGGAGCTCTCATCGTAAGTGTGTTCTATGGTGGTACCGTTTGGCTGAGTCTCTTTGAGTATGTTCCCTTTGGAGGAGACTGTACCGAAAAATGGTACATGTACAGAGTCATAGATATACGATGTGGTTTGTCCATACTCATTGGTAGCACTGAGTTTGTTTCCGAAGTTATCATAGGTGTAGTTATTGGTCGCACCACTCGCTGTGGTAAAGCTTTGTGGATTGTTATAGGCGTTGTAGGCGATGGTCATACTGTTGCCATTTTTATCACTGATACTTGTTGGAGCATTGAGAGTGTTGTAGGTGGTCTCTTCTGTGTTGCCTAGTGCGTCTGCGGTATTGAGGAGGTTTCCTCTGCTATCGTACTCATTGGTGATAGTATTACCTAGAGGGTCTGTGATGGTGAGTTCATTACCTTTGCTATCATAAGTCCTAGTAGTAGTCTCACCTAGAGGGTTTGTTTGGGAGAGGACATTACCCTCTTCATCATAGACAAATATACTAGTTCTGCCTAGTTTATCTACGATAAGCTCTTCTCTCCCCTCTATATCATGTGTGAACTCTACTACATTGCCATCAGGGTCTATAGTCTGTATGAGTCTGCCACTCTCATCATAGATGTTTTTGGTGAGTCTGAGACCGCTTGGGTCGTAGTACTTTTCTAGGAGGTGACCTGATTGGAGGATGAAGAGTAGGAGTAGAGGATGAGTAGGGCTTTAGGATTTTGGTAAGTGGTTTGGTATATTTAAGTGGTTGTATCGTAGGTATAGGGCTACCACGGAGACCGTGGGAGCCAGCAAGAGATTTGAGGAGAAGTTTTAATGATTCTTAGTCAAGTATTCAACCCTTTCAAAGTAGTAATTGAGTCTACTTAGATTGAAACCGAAGCTTTCAAACTCATTAAATATCATTTGAAAAAAGGATTCATCTGAATAATATAGAGGTCCACCTTTTCCCTTGGAATTAAATATAAGATTTTTTAATTTATTCATAATTTGATGCTTTAATTCATTTATCATTCGTAATTTAATGGGATCACTAACCTCTATAGAGCCAACTACATAAGTTTCTCTGCCAGCAATTATCATATCATCCAACATAAAGATACAAAATATTTCTTGTTCCTCTTCTGTAAGTGTTTTGAATTTTTTAATTACTTTTTTATAATCCATACAATGTCCTTTCAAGAGAGTTAATGTCGTAACCTCTTTCTTCTAAAATTTTTATCCTTGTATTACCTTGCATAATTATTCCATTAGCCTTAACGATTAAGGGTTCTTCTTGTCCTTTGGCTAAAGATTTAACAATATCTGGCGTAGGTATTTTTTTGTGATATTGATATGAACTGCTTTTAACCAAGAGTTCATCAGAATGAAGTCTTTTTAATTGGGGCAAAGATTGTTTACCAAAAAGATTTTTTATAAAAGTACTATAATCACACTCTTCATCATCGTTATGTCCCAATATACCATTGACACCAACGAAATATGTATGGTAATTATTAACTGTTAAATTATAAACTGTAGTATGATGCAGATAGTTTCTAAGACTAACTATTCTACTATATTCATCATTAATATCCAATAAAACATTATCTAACTCTAGCTTCCCAGCATCAACCCATCTTTCTCTCTCTATCTCCCAAAATGGATGATTACTAGTAGCAGTAATAACCTCACCATTTTCCAATCTGATGTCAACTAACTCTTTTGTTCCTTCACCTTTGATAAGGTGCGTAACCTCTTGGAGTGATTTAGTTTGGTTGGACTCATTGTACGCCCATATTTTATCGCCTATTTTGATTTGTTCTATAGGTACATGCCCAGTTTCTGTAGCTACTAAAGTCATTGCAGTAAAGCTATTCTTTTTCTTTTTAAGACAACCTTTTGGAACATTCTTGTTGAATCTTAAGAGAAGTTTCATTCCAAACATAGTACTTGCAATCGCAGGTATCCCACTAAAGTCAGTAGCACTTTGTGGATTGGTCATCATGTCACCAATATCCATATAAGTCTCTATCTGCATATTTTGCATAGAGTTTTTGATATTCATCGCCATACTCACATCAGCTATACTATAATTACCTGTAGGGTCTACATTACTCACAGGATTCCCATTCCCATACAGATACTTATGCAGAGTCACAGGGTCGCTACTGTTGCCCATATAGCTATCTTGTTGTGTGAACCCTCCTATGGTTGGATTGAAGTATCTCGCACGGAGGTAGTAGTTGTTTGTTTCAGGGTCTAGTTGTTCGCCTGTGAACTTATAGTTGTTGCTTGTGTTGCCCTCAGTGTTGAGGAGTTTTCCAAATGCTTCGTAGTTGTAGCTATCTGTAAATGTACCGTTACTATCAGACAAGAACCTAGCAGAGCCTAAACCATCATAGTGGTAGTGATGGGTTATGTTGTTTCTCGTTTGGCTGAGTAGGTCGTGACCGTAGGTGTAGTATATGGCTAAGGTATCATCGGTTATCTCTTCTACTACTTGTGCGTAGGCTTGGTTTGAGTCTATGATGTATTGTGTAGTAGTTGTCGGGGTGCTTTTGCTTGTTCTGATGCCGTTTATGTTGTAGCTATAGGTAGTAGTCTCTGACTCTGTTTGGACTTGTGTGAGTTGATTTTTGGCATTGTAGCTGTAGTTTGTACTGTTGTAGTCTATGGTTTGGGTGAGGGTGTTGCCATTGTCATCATAGGTGTAGATATTCCCTCCATCTTGGAGTAGTCTATCGTTGGCATCGTAAGTGTATTGTGTAGTGACTCCATCTATGACTGTTTGGACTCTATTGCTCACTTCATCATAGGTGTAGGTTGAGCTATAGCCACCGTTTTTGCTGTCTGTTATCTCTTCTGTGAGGAGTCTTGATAGTTCATCATAAGTGTAGCTTGTGGTTCTATCTAGCTCTTCTATGATGGTTCTCTCACCTATAGGGCTGAGAGTATATACAAATGAGGCTAGAGCTGTGCCACTGCCGTCTTGATGTTCTAGTTTGGTGAGGCGGTTGAGAGAGTTGTAGGTGTAGAGCTGTTGGGTGTTGTTGGGGTGGACTATTTTAGAGAGGTTACCTATCGTATCATACTCATAGGTTGTCACCTCTCCTAGTGCTGATGTGACGGTGTTTAGACGGTTGAGTCTGTCATAGGTGTAGGTGGTGGTAGAGATGTCTGTACCGTTTGTGACTCTAAATGTGCTGAGATTTCCTACGGTGTCATACTCATACTCTAGCACTGCACCGTTTGCTTGTTGCTCTTGTGTGAGTTTGCCCAAAGTGTTGTAAGTGTAGTGAGTGGTAAATGTATCTGTACCTACACTCATGGTTGTTTGTATGGTTCTACCCGATGCATCATAGACAAATGTCTCTCTTTGACCATCTGCGTAGAGTATTTGTGCGACACGGTCGTTTGTATCATAGCTGTAGGTGGTGGTTTGGTTGTTGAAGTCTGTTTTGCTCTCTACTTTACCATACTCATCATAGCTTATTGTTTCACTTTGTCCTAGTGGGAGTGTACGGCTTAGTTGATTGCCGTATTTGTCATAACTCCATCTTGTTACTCTCCCTTTGGCATCTGTTTGGGTGAGTTTGTGACCTACACTATCGTAAGAGAATGTTGTTTTGTTGTTTAATGCATCTATCACCTCAGTGAGTCTGCCATCTACATCATAAACGAACTCCGTAGTTATACCTTTTTGATTAGTTGTACTTGTCTTTCTGCCTGAGATGTCATAGGTAGAACTCTCTTTTGTGCCATCAGCGTAGGTGGTTTCTGTTTTGTTTCCTAATACATCATAGGTGTATAGAGTTATATTGCCTTTGGCATCTTTGGTCTGCGTGAGGTGACCTCCTCCATCATAGACAAATGTACTCCTATTCCCTACGGCATCGGTACTACTTACTTTATTCCCCACTTCATCATACTCATAACTACTAACATTCCCATTTTGGTCTGTACTAATGAGCGTCCTCCCTGCTTTGTCATAGGTGGTGCTTGTGGTCGTGCCATCAGGATAGGTAGTCTCTATGAGTCTATCTGCATCATCATAGCTGTAGCTAGTAGTCTCACCCTCTACATTGGTCTCTGATAGGATATTATCCATCGCATCATACGATTTAGACTCGCTTGTTCCATCAGGATACTCTGTGAGAGTGACTTTATTACTTGGGCTATATGTATATTTGGTGGTTCTATTTTGTCCATCTGTGGTAGATACTTTGTTTCCTCTTGCATCATACTCATTACTACTTGTATGACCTCTTGCATCTGTGCTAGTGATGAGACGATTGAAGGCATCGTAAGTGTTGCTTGTGGTGGTGACTCTGCCATCTGCTAGTGTGGTGGTGGTGCTTAGGAGATTGGAGCTATCATCGTAAGTATGTTCTATTGTTGTACCGTTTGGTTGTGTCTCTTTGAGGAGGTTTCCTTTGGATGATGTTGTCCCTAAAAATGGTATATAGACACCGTCATACTCATAGTATGTGGTTTGTCCATACTCATTGGTAGCACTGAGTTTGTTTCCGAAGTTATCATAGGTGTAGCTATTGGTCGCCCCACTTGCTGTGGTGAAGCTTTGTGGATTGTTATAGGCGTTGTAGGCG
>Ga0193965_1000507_pt1 | contig 12207 bp, 15 predicted proteins | sample FB_8_MG_FD_140330 | JGI IMG/M metagenome (GOLD analysis project Ga0193965, IMG submission 140330) | Microbial mat bacterial communities from the Broadkill River, Lewes, Delaware, United States - FB_8_MG | ecosystem: Environmental > Aquatic > Freshwater > River > Microbial mats | place: USA... | reverse complement strand
TTTTGCTATCTTATTAAATCTTTTTTTAATCTATTTTCCATAATTCATATTACCTTGTTTTATATAAAATTTAATTGAATTTTAGTTATTTATTTTAAATTTGACTTGTGTAGAAAGCTATGGTTTATAGTACGGTGGAGTTTCTGCAGGTGTTCTTTTATAGTGTTAAATTCCTCTTTTCTATTTGCTTTATTCTTGTCTTTTTTAAAGTCTTCTGTTACTTTTGTATAAACACCAGCAAGCACTAAAAGTAATATATCACTATTTGTATGTAAAAGTGTAGGATCTATGATATTTAAAACTTTTACATCTTTTTTAAGTGTATTATGAGTTTTGATCCTTCTTCGCAAGTTCATCAAAAATGTGGTCTTACCAGAACCTCTACGACCTGCTACCATGATCATATCGTGCATTCTTAACTGTCGATACTCTTTTGCATCATCTTTTTCTCTATCTCTAATATAATCTTTTATTTCATTTACTCTTGCTACTATAAGTTTTTCTGCAAACTCTAAATACTCATCTTCAAGTAAAAAGTTTTCTTTTGCTAGTTCTACCGACTTTGGATTGTCTAATTGTATTATTTTTTCTGTTATCATCTTTTAATTCCTTGTATTACATAACTTAGTTATGATTTGAATATAATTATTAATCACTTTATAAATAATTAAAGTAACTTTTCTAATTTAAAAGTTCCAAATGTTTTATCCTTGTCATTATTAAAGTAAAAAGATTCTCCTTTATTAACCATATCGTTAAACTCTATCTCTCCATAACCATTATGATTACATAAAAGATGCTTCATAGTAATATCACTATCTACATAATAATTATATTTAAGTATCCATTTATTTGGACTATATGATTTTTCAAGAGTTGCTATTTTGCTATAGCTCTTAGTATCTTTTGTCTCTAAAGAAATAGATATGGTTTCCCAATTTTGTGTAATATAAAGAATTCCACTCCATTCATTTTTAACAGAGCCATCAGGTTTTAAACTTTTATATGTTTATATTATTTTTTATTATTAAACTATCATATATAGTACATTTGAATTTATCTATATTTTTAAAAATAGTTCTATCTCTTTTTCTATATCACATATAGCTTCTGTAGCTTTATTATAAATAGTTTTATTAAATACACTATCATCAATAGCATCACTTTTTTCAAGATTATTTAAAATTGAATTTGGAATATATTTAGCCATTGCAGTTACATCTAGTACATTTCCACTTGTTCCAATCACAACTAAAAGCTCACAATCGTTAAGTTCGTTATTTAATACTCGATAGTTTGGAGCTTCTTCACCAAACATAACAATATTTGGTCTTATTTTTTTACTATAACATTTTGGACATTTTCCATTAAAGCTATCTTCACCAATTTTTTTATAACCTATATCATAAGTAAAATTACACTGCTCACATCTAACTTCTGTTAAAAAGCCGTGAAGATGAACTATCTCTTTAGACTCTAAACCAGCTTTTTCAAAAAGATTATCTACATTTTGAGTAATAATAGATATCTCTTTTGGATATTTTGACTTTAATTTAGCTATAACTTTATGAGCCTTATTAGGTTCTTTGTTTTTAATATCAAGTCTTCTTTTGTCATAAAATTCTATCGCTTCAGCTCTATTTGTTTCAAGTACACCTATTTGTGCAACTTTAGCAATTTCGTGTCCTTCCCAAAGTCCATCTGAATCTCTAAAAGTATTTATTCCAGATTCGGCACTTATTCCAGCTCCACTTAATATTAATATTTTTGACACTATTTTTTATCTTTTAAAATAACAGTTGTAGAGTTATCTATAACTAAATATTTTTTATCTACCTCTACTAAGTCTTTTACTTCTAACTTTTCTATATCATCTTCATAATTTAAAAGGGGAGATATATCACCTTTTGCCATATAACTACCATACAAAGATGCAACACTACTAGCGCTTTCTAGTGAGAATATAAAATCAGATTTTGTATTGATTTTTATTTTATCTAGTTCAGATTTTTTAATATCTCCAGCTTGTATCTTTTTTATCTCTTCCCATATCTCTTTTTCTACCTCTTTTGCATCAACACCTGGATTACAAACTGCTAAAAATAGATAAACACCTGGGTCTTTTTGTTCCATATTATAAGCATATACACTATTTGATAGTTGTTTTTTATCTATTAGTAACTCATTTAATCTACTACTTTTTCCAGAGCTTAATAGTTCACTTAAAGCTGATAGTGCCACTTGGTCTTTGTGTTGAAAATTTGGAATATGAAAGTTAATAGCTAATATCTCTACTTGAGACTCTTTATGTATTATTACCCTTTTTGCTCCATCTTGTTTTGGTTCTACTGTATGTAATTCTTTTGGGATATCTTTGCTATTTTTACTATTCTTTATATCTCCAAAAGATTTTTTTGTATTTTCAAATACCTCTTTTGTACTAATATCACCAGCTACTACAACAATAGCATTTGATGGAGTATAGTATTTTGAGTGAAACTCTTTTATATCTTCTATTTTCCAATTTTTAATATCATTCATAAAACCAATTGGTGTCCAATGGTATGGGTGGTATGTAAATGTATTATTAAAAAGTTTAAAGTATAAATATCCTATAGGTGAATTATCTGTTCTCCATAGCCTTTCCTCTAATACAACATCTCTTTCTGGTTGAAACTCTTTGTCTTTTAGAGTTAAATTTTCCATTAAATCAGCATATAAATCAAGAGATTTAGCAAGATTCTTTGAGCTAGATTTTATATAATAGTGTGTGTAATCGAATCCAGTTGAAGCATTATTCACCCCACCAAACCCTTTTACAATAGTATCAAACTCACCTGCTTTTAACTTTTTTGTAGATTTAAAGTTCATATGCTCTAACATATGAGCTATTCCACTTTTACCCATAATCTCATCACGACTTCCAACTTTGTAAAATATATCAGTTGTTATTACATTTGAATTATTTTTCATAGGGATTGCCACTACTGTTAAACCATTATCTAATTTTTCTTCATAAAATTTAGGTAAACTATTTGCCATTAAAACTCCTTGACTTATTATTATAGATGTTATAACTTTAAAAAAACTATTTTTATACATTATTTAAAATCTGCACCTATTGCTTCTTTTATATTTTTATAACCATCAGCTTTTAATAAACTAATTAACTCTTCATTTATATCTTTACACATAGATGGGCCTTTAAATATAAATCCTGTATATATCTGTATTAAACTAGCCCCAGCTTTTATTCTTCTATAAGCCTCTTTAGCATCACTAATACCACCAACACTTATAAGTGTTGTTTTATCATAAAGCTCTTTTCCTATCTCTTTAAAAAGATTATAAGATTTATCACTCATAACTTTTCCACTAATCCCACCAAAGTCTTGAGGATTTGGTAAAAGAGAATAATCTTGAGTTGTATTTGTTGCAACAATACCATCTGCACCACTTTCTATAGCTACTTTACAAAGCGATATTGCTGTTTCTACTTCCATATCTGGAGCTATTTTTAATAATATTGGAGTATTAGTTATCTCTTTTGCTAATCCAAAAACTGATTTTATAAACTCTTCATTTTGTAAATCTCTTAGATTTGGAGTATTTGGACTAGAGATATTTACAACCATATAATCAGAGATATCTTTAAAACTATTTATAAGTATTTTATAATCTTCTATTGCCATCTCTTCTGAAGTTGTTTTATTTTTACCAATGCTAGCACCTATAGGTATATCAAATGGGTAAACTTTTTTTAAATTATTTATAACTACATCTGCACCCTCATTATTAAATCCCATAGCATTTTGAATAGCTTCATATTCAGGATATCTAAATAAACGAGGTTTAGGATTACCTGGTTGTGCTTTTGGTGTCATTGTACCTATTTCAGTACAACCAAAACCCATTGCAGGCATAGCTTTTATCATATCAGCATTTTTATCAAATCCAGCTGCTAAACCAATTGGATTTTTAAAAGTTGTATTTAATAGATTTTGAGTTAACATATCATCTTCTATAAAATTCTTTTTTATCATACTATTATTAATAGGTGATAAGTATGGCAATAGTTTTAACCCATAACTAGCTAAATGGTGAGCAGTTTCTGGTTCAAAATTAAACATTATTTTTTTGATTAAATTATAATTAAACATTAGTTTTCCTTTATGTATTTTAAAATAGGTTCAACTGTTCCTATTTGTGTTAATGATGTATTTTTTAACTCTTTAACATTATCAAGATACTCTTTTATCTCATTTTCTTCTATTAAGTAATAGTTATTTACACATTCAAAAAGAGATTTTTGATTGAAAATAGTTTTTCCACTTAATAAAATTGTGTTGAAAAAAGCTGGTTCTATTGGGTTGTGTCCACCTGCTATTTTTATAAAACTACCACCTAGTATAACAATATCACTTATATTATAAATATTGTTAAGTTCCCCCATAACATCTACTAAAACAATATCACTATCAAAATTATTAGATATAGAATACTTTTGAAATGATATCTTACTATTAGTATATTTCTCTTTAATTAATTCAAAAACCTCTTCAAATCTTTCTGGATGTCGTGGTACAATTATAAGTTTTCCTTGAGATATATCCCAATTATTTAATATAAGTTCCTCTTCACCTTTATGTGTACTACCAGCTGTTATTGTAGTACAATTCGGTTTTATAAGCTCTTTTGTTACTTTTGGTAAACTTGCTAATTTTATATTTCCAATAACTTCAACATTTTTTGCACCTAAAAGCTCTAGTCTATCTTTGTCTATAATAGTTTGTGCAAATACTTTATCTATATTTTTAAATACTTGCTTATAAAAAAAACTAAATTTTTTATAATTTTTATACGATTTATCATTTATCCTTGCATTAATAAGTACAGTTTTAGTATTTTTTTTATGAGAAACTAAAAACAACATATACCAAAGCTCTGCTTCCATAACTAATAATATTTTTTGTTTAGTTATCCAAAATGGTAAAAAAATTTCAAAAGGTAGATAAGCTACATTTTTTATCATAGATTTAGCTTGTTTGTATCCTGTATTTGTAATAACAGATATATTAATATCATCTTTATTTAGTTTATCTAGTATAGGTTTTAAAGCTTTTGTTTCACCCATAGAGCAACTATGAAACCATATTTTATTTGGTTGAAATTTTGGATTGTTTTTTAGAAAAAATTTAGCAGGTATTGCTTCTTTATATTTTGTATCTTTTGATTTTAAAAGTAGATAGGGTAATGCTAAAATATAGATAATTACTGATAAGAGATAATAGATATATTTAAACATTACAAAATATCAAATTGGACTTTAGTGTCCAATTTTGATTATGCCTCTTCAGAGTCATCCTTATATATAATTCTACCACAATGAGGACAAGTCATAATCTCGTTAGAGATTTTAAATTGAGAATAGAATTTATCTGTTAGTTTCATATGACAACCGTAACAAGCTTGTTTTTTTACAGGAACAACTGCTGTTTCTTTAGCCCATCTTTTTATTTTTTCATAAAAAGTTAAAACTTTTGGGTCAACTATAGATATTAATATAGATTTTTCTTCAAAAAGTTTATCTTTGTTTTGCTCTAGTTCAGCTATGTTTTTAGTAACACTCTCTTTTATTTCAGAAACTGCCTCTTCCTCTTCTTGTAACTCTTTTGTAATCTCTTCTAATTCTTCTGTTTTAGTAGTTATTGCTGTTTCTAATTTATCAATATCTTCATTAAGAACAGCTATTTGCTCTTGAGCAATCTCATCTTCTACAATAAGAGCTTTTACCTCTTTTTCATTTTTAGCTATTTTATGTTTATCTTTAATAGAATCTATTTTTTGACTTAACTCTTCTAAAGTTTCATTACTTAATTCTAATTTATTTTTATAATCTTCAATATTTGAAATGATTTGTTCTTTTGTTTTATTTAGCTTCTCTACAGCTTTTGTAAATGTTTTTAGTTTAGCTTGTTCATTTTCAATTTTTGGTTCAAAACTTACAATATTTTTATCAAAGTTTGATAGTTTTACTAATTGTTCAAGATCTTTATTCAATTTTATTTCCTTTAGTTATAGTTAAATGGATTGTTTGATTTAAGCATTATAGCTTTTTTATTCTTATTTTTCAAATAGGGCTTTAATAATTTATTTAAAAGAGTTGTGAAATGTATCTCACTTTCATAATGTCCTATATCAAACAGAGAAATATTTTTAGCATCTGCTTCCATAGCTTCATGGTATTTTATATCACCAGTTAAAAAACAATCTGTTTTTATACTATTTAATAATGACATTCCAGAACCAGTAGTCAAAGATATATCACGAATAATTTTTTTTGTTTTTGTATATTTTATAGTATTAAGATTTAATCTTTTTTTTAATATTTTTAGAAGTTTCTTAAACTTCATATTAACTTGTGCAGATAATACAAAATCATCTACTTTTTTAAAATCAAATTTTAATACTTTATTTCCAACATATTCATTAAGATGTGATTTATCTATATTTGTGTGCATAGAGATAAGATATATATTCTTTTTTATAAGATGTTTTACTATTTTACTACTATAATTATCTGTATTTATTCTTTTTAATGGTGAAAAAATTAATGGATGATGTGTAATAATTAAGCTATTTTTTTTAACTTTTTTTAGCATTTTAAGGTCTAAATCTAAAGATATATAAACTCTTTTAAACTTATCATTCATATTTCCAATAATTAAACCACTATTGTCCCACTTTTCTTGAGTATCAAAAGGTGATAAAGAATCTAAATAATTATAGATATTTTTTATTTTCATATTTTATTGTCCAAGTCTTTTTAGTCTATCTGGTTCTTGCTCTTTGTATAGTTTTGCACAACCTAAAGATAACTCTCTTACTTTTAATATATAATTTTGCCTACTTGTTACACTTATAGCTTTTCTTGCATCAAGTGTGTTAAATGCATGAGATGCTATCATACATTGGTCATATGCTGCTAATGGTAATCCATTTTCTAAACAAACTTTACACTCTTGAAATGCTTCATCAAAATGTTTAAATAACATATCAACATTTGCTAATTCAAAATTATATTTAGAAAATTGTACTTCAGATTCAAAATGGATATCTTTATATGTAGTTTTACCATATTCATTTTCATTCCAAACTATATCAAAAATATTATCTACACCTTGAAGATACATAGCTAGTCTTTCAGTTCCATAAGTAACTTCAACAGCTACAGGGTCACAAGCTATTCCACCAACTTGTTGAAAATATGTAAATTGTGTAACCTCCATACCATCAAGCCAAACTTCCCAACCAAGACCCCAAGCTCCCAATGTTGGAGACTCCCAATTATCTTCTACAAATCTTATATCGTGTTTACTTAAATCTAATCCTAAGTATTCTAAAGATTGAAGATATAAGTTTTGAATATTATCAGGACTAGGTTTTATTAATGCTTGAAATTGGTAATAACTTCCAAGTCTATTTGGATTTTCTCCATATCTTCCATCTGTAGGTCTTCTACTAGGAGCTACATAAGCTACCGACCAAGGTTTACTATCTAAACTTCTTAAAAGTGTAGCAGGATGAAAAGTTCCAGCACCAGATGGGATATCGTAAGGTTGCAATATATTGCAACCTTGTTCTGCCCAAAATTGTTGTAACTTTAAAAGTATCTCAGAGAAAGTTATCATAACTATAGAATAACCTCTATCTCTTTAGAGTCATTTTCAACTTTTTTTGATTTTACCATTCTGTCTTCATTTAATTTAATAGCAAGCTCTTTATCATTTAAAGCTAAAATTTGCATAGCAAGATAAGCACTATTAGTAGCACCAGCTTTTCCTAATGCTACAGTAGCAACAGGCATACCAGCAGGCATTTGAACAGTAGAAAGCATAGCGTCCATACCATCCATAGCACCACCTTTCATAGGAACACCAATAATAGGTTTAGTAGTCCCAGCAGCTAAAGCACCAGCTAAGTGTGCAGCCATACCAGCAGCAGCTATAAATACTTGAGCACCTTTTGCTTCAGCATCTTTAATATACTGTTTAGTTCTTTCTGGACTTCTATGTGCTGAACTAATAATTAATTCATACTTAACATTAAACATCTCTAATGTATCTGCACAACTTTTCATTATCTCGTAATCTGACTTACTTCCCATTATAATAGAAACAAAATTCATAAATATACCCTTTAAATTTTTTTAAAGAATTATAACAAATACTTACTTAAAAATCTCTATTTTCTTTTATTTAACTGAAATTCTTTATAAGTAAAAATCTTTTAAGTAAGAAAGTAATATAATATGGACGATTTAAAATCTATACAAAGGAAAAAATATGTCTAACACAAACAGACGAGATTTTCTTGGTATGTCATTTGCAGCTGTTGCTGCAGTTGGAGGGGTAGCATCGCTTGTTGGTATGAAACAAGCATGGGACCCACTTCCATCTGTACTAGCAGCAGGGTTTACTACAATAGACCTTGCTAAAGCTGAATTGACTCCAGGGAAACCAAAAACATTCAAATGGAGAGGAAAACCAATTTTTATTCTCCAAAAAACTGATGCTATGATTGAAGCAGCTAAAGCAGCTGGTGAAGAGGATTGGGATTTAGTAATAGATGGTAAGCACTATACTGTAGTTATTGGTATTTGTACACATCTTGGTTGTATTCCAGCTTGGAATGTTGATAAATGGAAATGTGCATGTCACGGTGGTGAGTTTAATGCTAGTGGAAAACACACATTTGGACCTCCTCCAAAACCGTATGTTGTACCACCTTTTAGTGTAAAAGGAACAACATTAGTTCTTGGTGAAAAGGGACCTCAATCAGCTAAAATGATTGAAGTTAGAGCGTAAGGAGATAAAATATGGCAAAAATTGAAGAATCATTATTCTCAGCAGAGGGTATGGACAAAAGGCTAGCAACAAAGAAATTCTGGAAAGTTATGATGACAGAATACTGGATCCCAAAAGATATTAACTTCTTATGGGCTATGGGAGTTGTATTAGCTGTTACTTTTACAATACTTATAATTAGTGGAATTTTTCTATTAATGTACTACAAGCCAGATACAGCTTTAGCATTTGATAGTGTAAACTATACAATTATGCAAGAGGTTGCCTATGGTTGGTTATTTAGACATATGCACGGTGTTGCAGCTTCGGTTGTATTTTTAGTTATCTATATACATATGTTTACAGGTATCTACTACGGTTCTTATAAAAAAGGTAGAGAGATGATTTGGATCTCTGGTATGTTACTATTTGTAACATTCAGTGCTGAAGGTTTCTCTGGTTATATGCTTCCTTGGGGACAAATGTCTTATTGGGCAGCTGCAGTTATTACTAACTTATTTGCAGGTGGTTCTTTAGAAGCTTGGGGACTTGTTGAGTGGATTAGAGGTGGATTTACTGTTAATGATGCAACTTTAACTAGATTCTTTATGCTACATGTATTCTTATTACCTTTAGCTATTATTGGTATAATTGTATTACATTTCTATACTTTAAGAATTCCTCATGTTAATAATCAAAGCTCTGAAGAGATTGATTTTGATGCTGAAGCTGAAAAATATTTAGCTGGAAATAAAAAAGAATCTAAAGTTATCCCTTTTTGGCCTGTTTTCTTATCTAAAGATTTTGCAGTTGTTAGTGTATTTTTAATATTCTATTTCTATCTTGTTTTCTTTAATTATAATTTTGCAATGGACCCAGTTAACTTTGACCCTGCAAATGCTATGAAAACACCTGCACATATTTATCCTGAGTGGTATTTCTTATGGTCTTATGAAACATTAAGAGGACCATTTTTTGATATGTTAGGTATGAAAGCTGGAGATATTGGTTTAATTATTTTTGGATTAGCACAAGTTATATTCTTAGTGTTCCCATTCTTAGATAAAGACCCAGATATTTTACCTGCATACAAAAGACCTAAATTCCAAATTTGGTTCTGGATTATGATACTTGATTTACTAGTACTTTCTGTATATGGTAAATTACCTCCAACTGGTGCTAATGCATGGGTAGGATTCTTTGCAACTGGTATATTCTTAGCATTATGGGTTTCATTACCTTTTATAACTAAATCTGATGCAAAATCAAGAGGAGCATTATAATGAGAGAGTTTAAAATATTTGGTGTACTAGTATTCTTTACTGGTCTTTTATATTGGGGAGTTGAGCCATACGCTCACTCTCAAATGCATCCACATGTAGAGCCTGCTGATTATACATTTGCAGATACTGACGATGTAAGAAATGGAAAAGTTGGAGATGCTGCTGCTGGTAAATCTTTAATTGTTGATCAATTTCAATGTCAATCTTGTCACTCTTTAACTGTAGATGGAAATAAAATTGGAGCATCTATGGACCTTGGTGTTATGACTCCAGATTTAACAACAGCTGGTCTTATTTATGATGAAAGATTTTTAGCTGCATTTATAGCAGACCCTGCTAAAGCTGCACAAGTTGAGCACAAAATGGTAGACGGTAAATCTCATCCAATGACTAAATTAGACCTTAACTATGATGGTGTATTTGGTGATGATGATGCTCAAGCTGCTGCTGATATTGTTGCATTCTTAAAATCTATTGCTCCAAAAGAGTTAACAAATAAAGAAGTTTTTGTTGATGCTTGTCAAAGATGTCACGGTGCTGTATATGGTGATTATAGATTTGATGGTTCAAAATCATCAATGTTATCTACAACTCCAGATGCAAGTATAGAGCCTTATATGGGAACTATTCCACCTGATTTATCTCAAATGATTAGAAGTAGAGGTGAGCATTACTTAGAAACATTTATAAACGAACCAGGTAAGCATTTACATGGAACTGCTATGCCTAGAGTTGGTTTAACTGAAGATGCTCAAAAACAAGTTGTTACTTATTTAGAAGAGATAGGTGATAGTAGTAAACAAGAAAGAGAAGCACTTGCTCCTAAATTTCTAGGTTATTTAGTAATCTTTGCATTATTTGCATGGTTATGGAAAGCTAAAATATGGAGAGAACTTCACTAGTTCTTTATAGTAAAAGTTAGAGATAACTTTTACTAGTAATAAAAAAAGGTTGGTATTTTGCCAACCTTTTTTTTTAGTTATTTTTTTATTTTATTGATTTTGTTTAGATATAGTTGTTTGTGTAAATTTAACATAGTTATCATCATTAGGTTGATAAACTTGAATTAAACCATATATAATAAGTATGACAGATATACCTATCCCCACAGAAGACAAAATCTGTTTATCTACTTTTATTTTTATTAAATATAAAAGTAAAGCTATCCCTATTAAAATAAGTATAAAACCATATATCATATTCATTTCCCCTTATGTTAATAAAGCTATATTTCTACTTTGTATAGCATTTGCTTGAGAGTGTACAAACATACCTATTTGAGCTTGAAGATTCGCTTTACTAAAGTTACTTACCTCTTTATTATAATCAATATCAAGAACTGTAGATTGACTTCTTGCTATCTCTGTTTCTGTATTTAAAGAGTTTCTAATACTAGAAGCTAAAGAGTTAGAAGAGCTTCCAAAATCACCTGCATATTTTGCTAGTTGTTCCATACCTTTATCTACAACATCTAACATATCTTTCATAGAGTTAGGATTATTTGTAAAATCAGACATTAAACCTTTTAATTGGTCTGAAACTGAAAGTGTATCAGCTTTCTCCATACTTACTATTTTATTATTATCTCCAGCGATTGAGATATCATTTTCAATCTCATCTTCACTTACTTTTAATAAACTATTTCCATTATAGTTTGTTTCTTGAGCAATCTTATCGTATTGGTCAATATATTTTGAAATTTGCTTTGCTATTATCTCTTTATCATCATCATTCATAGTTCCATTCATAGCTTTTTGTGTTTCTATTTTAATGTTTTCTAATAATTCTTTTTGAGAGGCTATACCACTTTGAGCTATATTACTCATAGCTATACCACTATTTGCATTATTAATAGATTGAGATATTGAATTTTGTTGTAAATCTAAATTATCGACCACCAATAATCCAGATGGATTATCACTACTATTGTTTATATCTTGTGCTGTACCTAATTTCTCTAGTGTTGAGGACTGATAGTTATTTATATCTTGTATGTTTGTATAATTTGAGTTAATATTCATGATAAATTCCTTTTCTTTTTTCTTTAATTATATTTTACATCAATAATATTAATAGCT
>Ga0193965_1000505_pt1 | contig 12213 bp, 9 predicted proteins | sample FB_8_MG_FD_140330 | JGI IMG/M metagenome (GOLD analysis project Ga0193965, IMG submission 140330) | Microbial mat bacterial communities from the Broadkill River, Lewes, Delaware, United States - FB_8_MG | ecosystem: Environmental > Aquatic > Freshwater > River > Microbial mats | place: USA... | reverse complement strand
TTATGTAAGTTTTACAGCGTACGCTTTGGCAGACAAAGGAACTGCTGGTCGTTTCATGTGTGTTGGTCTTCTGAGTGTGTCTGTTACATCTAGTGGGCGAGTTAGTTTATCTCTCCACTCTTTGTAGACTTTCATGTTATTTTCATAGTTGACATAAATATCACCAATTTGGTCATCTTTTCCTGCAAGTTCTATACGAACTTTTTGGTGCCAAGCATGGTTACCTGCAATAGGGTCTGGGTGGCTTGGGGCTACGGCATTTTGCCATGAACCACTGAGTCCATCCCACCAGATATTATCAAGGTCTTTATTGTACTCTTTAAACTGCCATGTCTCTCTTCTGTCCATCATGCCTTTGTCAAGACCTTCTGTAGGCTTAAGTGTACCTATCTTGCCATCCATAGTCATATCATAGAGAGGCGCACCAATACCCATAACTCCTAGTTTTTGTTCAAAGCCAGGAATTGTAACAGCATTTTTGAGTTTCCATCTACCTGCGTGGTGTGAACATGCTGTAACACCAGGCATTGTTCCCTCTGTAGGTACAGCCATTGCAATAAAGTATCCTGATTCAAGATTTGATACAGTATCAGATATTGTTACCTTAATAGCATCTCCTCTTTTGATACCAAGTCTTTTGGCATCATCCGTATTAATCCATACAGGATTATGGTTTTGTGAAATCTCCATAAGGTGCTTAGAGTTAACCGAACGAGTATGGATATTATATGAGAGTCTAAAGACGGTATTGAGTGCAAACTCATTATCTTTTTCCATAAAATCATGGTGAACATGACTTACAACATGCACCATTTTCTTTCGCTCTTCTTTTGTTTTTGGATAGATAGGTATAGCATATTCAGGCCATTTCCACTCTTTGAACCACTCTGAATAGAATTCAAGTTTACGGCTCAATGTATGGAAACCTTGTTTAATCTCTCCATCAACTTCAATACCAATAGCTTTTTTACCACCATGTGTATGGTCATCTACAAGCAATGCACCAAACTCATCTTTGGTTATATCACTAGAGCTATACTCATGTCCATGAGAGATATACTTATCTCCAACTTTTTTGAGGTCTCTCTCTTGAGGTTTAAAGATATTATCCTCTTCTAACCAAGTACCTCTATCTCTCATCATCTCATAGTTAGGATACTTAGAGTCAGGATACGCTGCTGCTGCTGCTTTTTTAAGATTAGGGAGCTTGTCGAAGGCTGCTTGATACCACTCTGCAATAGTTACAGCACGGCTAGGATCTTCTTTTGAAGCCCAATATTTTCTTACACCCAAAGAGCCATCAGGGTCTACATGGTGTACCATAATATTTGCCCAAAACTCTACCTCTTCCCATACTTCACCAAGACCTGATGCAACATGCGCTTCTAGTGTGGCTCTTGTAGGATCTTTTGGTTTCCAACCCATTTTTTCAAGAGCAACTCTAAGAGCAGGATTACGGAAACTCAACCATCGTGCAGGTTTTGTAGCTTCTGAATGCTGATCGTGTCTCTCACCTGCTAAACCAACAGGTAATACATAATCACAGTACCAGTTTGTCTCTGACCAAGTTGGAGAGAGGTTAAAGCTCATCTCAATTTTATCTTCTCTTTTGAGTGCTTCTATCCATCTAAATCCATCTGGATTAATCCAAACAGGGTTATACATTCTAGGAATCCAAACAGCCAATTTCTTAGGAACGGTTAAGCCTTTTTTGCTCCACTTATCTTGCCACTCTTCATCCATAAGAAGGTGAGGCATAATATGACTCATCTCATAGGTACTGAGTGGATATTCAGGAGGCCAAGCAATCTCATTCCATACATCTACTTTAGGAGGTCTCTCTCCTGCTTGTGAGGCTGCATCTCCTTTGCCGTTGACAGAGATAACATGCCAGTGGTGCAGACCTACGCCACCTTTGTCTCCAGCCATAGCTCCACGCAATACAAATGGCAAGAATGCAGAACGAGCTATCATCCAACCACCTCTATGTGCAATTGGTCCTGCTCTCCAAATATAGGTAGCAACTCTAGCACCTGCGTCAATAAACATATCATAGAGTTTCTCTACAATTCTCGCTTCAATACGACACTCTTCTACTACAAAATCAAGCGTATATCCACTATACATCTCTTGAATCATAGTAATAAAGTCTTCATATTTATCACCCTCAGGTACAGACTTAATATAGCCTCTCTCTACAAGATAGCCAAGATACTTTTTATCAGCCATCAATCTATCCCAGTTTACCCAGTTTTTCACAAATGCATGGTTGACTAAATCTTCGCCATTAACACCTTTTTCATTAAGAATACGGTTTGCAAGATAGAGATAAAGAGCCGTCTCTGTACCAGGCCAGCATGGAACCCACAGGTCAGCCATACCAGCAGAGTTAGACATTCTAGGATCCATAACAACAAGTTTTGCACCCTTTTTACGAGCATCGGCTATAAGACCAGCTGCCTGTTGGAAGTAGTGACCTGCATCGGCTGCGTGAGATGATTGCAAGAAGATAAGTTTTGCATTAACCCAATCAGGTGAGTTTCTATCATCATTAGACCACTGGATAGTACCCTCTCTAGCACCAGCAGAACAGATGTTTGTATGAGAGTCATATCCATCACATCCCATAGAGTGAGGCACACGGTGTCCAAATCCATTTTCATTTGGACGACCCACATGGTACATAATTGATTTTTTAGAGATTTCATCACCCACTTTGAGTGTGTCATGCATCTTTTTGCCAATCTCTGCCATAGCAGTATCCCAAGTGGTTCTTACCCACTTACCCTCACCTCTTTTGCTACCAGGAGCTCTTTTGAGTGGGAAAGGGATACGGTCTGGGTCATACATTTGTGATTGTGTTGCATACCCTTTGGCACAGTTTCTACCACGACTTCCTGCATGAAGTGGGTTACCCATATACTTTCTAACAATTAAGTCTTTGGCATCTTGAGTCTTTTTGTATGTACCAATATCTACCCATGCAGTCAGTCCACATGATGCTTCACAGTTAGAACAAGCTGTTGGAACAAGCATATACTCTGTAGCTTTTATACCATCAGGATTTCTCTCGCTCTGTACACCATGTCTTCCTGTACCACCGCGTTTCCAATCTTGACCACTAAGCTCTGTAAAGCTATCCCACTCATTAAGAGGTGGATAAAAAGAGAGAGTTTTTGGTGTTGGAGTAAATTTACTATCCTCTGCTACGGCAGGAGTAGATGCAATTGTCTCAAAGACACCTTTAGCAATTGCTGCACCAGCGACAGTATATGCACTGCCCTTAAGAAAACTTCGTCTACTTTCAATAAACGAAGGTTGGTTACTATTCATAGTTTTTGTCATTGATATCTCCTTCTTAACTTAACGGTAATAGTTGTGGAATCTTAAGCCATACATCTTTTGCAAGATAGAGCCCAATCAATGCCAAAATAGCTGCAAATCTTAGAAGTGTTTTATTATCATTCTTGATATTTGCTGTAGCCAAAAAGAAAGGTGTAATATACCCTAATGTCATTGCCATCCAAAACTGAACATTATACTCACCACCAGAGTGAACAAATGCTAGTGTTGCTTCTGCTTCTGCTGCTTTAAATGAGAAGAAATACTCTCCCATATACATCATAAAACTAAAGAATACAGACATTGCCAAAATAAGAGCCAAATCTTTACGAACCTCTTTACTCCAACTATCAGAGATAAAGATAAGTGTTGCAGAACCTGCCATAAAAGCAGCTAAAAGCATCTGCATCATCTCTGTAGGTGCTTGCCATAACTCTCTAGCACTCGATTCTGCCATAATTATAGCTGTATAGAGTGTTACAGGAATTGCAAGAAAAACAGTAAAAGGGAAAATTTTCTCATAAACATCACTATTGCCTCTTACAGTTTTTGCTACTTCACAGTGTCTTCTAAAGTCAGGAAATGCATCAAACCCACCAATAACCATCATAATAGTAATTAATCCAGTAAAGAGTGAAGCCATCCAAGCACCAACAGTAATTGCTGAAGTCCAGTGTGGGTGCAAGAAGATATTAATCATTCTTAATGGTTGATGTAAATCTACAAGTGTAAAGAGTAAGAAAACATTCAATGCAATAAATGAGATAAGTGGCATTGTCCATCTAAGGCTTGGCATATCCTCTTTTTTGTGTCTATAGAGCAAAAATGCTCCAATCAAAACTACACCTGTTCCAATACTTTTTGCCCACATATTAAGTGTAATCATCCATCCCCAGATAATTCCAGGAAGGGCAACATCCATCGTTACGACAGCATTTGTCGCATTAATAGTATGCTCTACCATCTAGTGACCTCCTTTCTCTTCATGTGAATCATCTTGTGCAGAGTCATCATTTTTAGTCTGTTCAAAATTCATAAAACTTTTATTATCAGATGCACCATGACTTGCAAATGGAGCTAAAAATCTATCAAGAATTGTATGGTGAGGGTCACCAACATGGTCTAAATGTGTAATATTATTGAAAAGTCCATATCCCTCTATTCGTTTATGAGCCAAAGGATTAAGTGTCTGATTGCCTCCACCTACATAGAAGTGTTTAGGATCAGTATGTTTTTCAGGTTTACGCACTTGTACGCCACCTTGATGCTCCATAATATAGCGAGATATATGACTATTGTCATCTTCTATATCACCAAATATATTTGCTTCAACAGGACAAGCAACCACACAAGCTGGCATCATAGAACTCTCAATACGGTGCGCACAATAGGTACATTTGTCTGCAGTATTTGTCTCAGGATCCATATAGATAGCCCCATACGGACAAGCCATCATACATCCTGCACATCCAATACAACGCTCACTATCCACATTTACAATACCATTTTCCAAATAGTGTAGTGCCGATACAGGACAGATTCTCTCACATGGTGCATTTTCACAGTGATTACAACGCAATGGTGTAAAGTGTCTCGATGCATCAGGGAAAGTCCCCATATCAATATATTTAACGCGTAGTCGCCAAGAGCTTAGTGGTACTTCATTCTCCACCTTACAGGCAACCTCACAACCTTTACAACCCATACAAAGGTTTAGGTCAACCAAGAAACCAAGTTTCATGCTTCCTCCTTAAATTTTAGCTTGACTTATAATAAATATAAGCACCCCTTAAATTATTATATTAAGAGCGTTTGCCTAGCTATGATTCTATTAAATTTTGGATTAAAAAATAATTATTTTAAAGATAAAAGATAAGTTTTTTTGATTAAGTATCCTCTTTGTTACTTAATTGACAGATAGATACTTAAATGTTATCGGTAACTTTAAACTCTAAAGCTTTACGGAATGACTCTTTGAGTTCACTATTTTTAAAAGGTTTTGTTACTAACCTATCAAAAAGCTCTCTCTCTTGAGCTGTCTGTTGCGGGTCTCCTGTAATAGAGATAGCATAAATTTGATGTAGTTTTTTCCTCTTTTCCATATATCTAATAGCTTGTATAACCTCCAGACCAGAGAGTTGATGAAGATGCTTATCCAAGAAAATTATATCATAAGCTTCTCCTTTGAGATAAGCATTTTTAAATGCCAAAATAGCCTCTTCTCCTGTCATTGCAGTACTAAGTTGACAATACTCATCTTCTAATATAGCTTTAATAAGTTCAATATTAATTTTATTATCATCTACTATTAATACTCTACTTATCTTCTCTGTAAGAAGTGTGGAGTAGATAGTATCACCATAGTAGGTATTTTTAGAGATAATTGGTATATCATCAAAAAGAGTATTACTCTTAAGAGCAAAAAGAGACTCCTCTATAACAACAAGCTCTATCTTCTTCTCTAAGACAATATTTTTTATCTCTTCATTAAACATAGATTCAAAACAAAAAAGATGCGTGGTATCTATACAAAGAGTATTGCTAATAATGATATTCTCTAAAGGGATACCCAAAGCAGTAATATAGCGAGTAATAATATCTAATTCACTATTTTTTTGACTATTGGTAAGAAGTGTAATAGTTTTTTTCTTTGAGACAATAGATTTTTGTGAAGGTGTGCTATCTATAATCTTAATAGGGATTTCAAAATAGAAATTACTCCCCTTATCTATTTCACTCTCTAAGGAGAGAACACCACCTAACTCTTTAACATATTGAGCAGAGATAGAAAGCCCCAATCCTGTGCCTCCAAACTTTTCACTTGTACTCTCTTCTGCTTGTTTAAATGCTTCAAATATTGCCTCTTGTCTGCTCTTGTCAATACCAATACCACTATCTTGAATAGAAAATTCTAAAGAACTCTTCTCTTGATTAAACTTCACGCTAAAGGCTATACTTTTATCTTTGGGAGTAAATTTATAAGCATTTCCTATAAGATTAATTAAAACTCTTTTGAGTATCAGTGAATTTATCTCTATCTTTTTTGGAATAAGTGGGTCAATAAAAATTGTATACGCTATATCCTTATTTAACATATTTGCAGAAAAACTATTTGTAATCTGCGAGAAGAATTTAATACTATTTACATTTGCAAGAGTAGGCTTTTGAGTCTCATACTCCTGTTTTGCTTTATCCAAAATAGAGTTAGTGAGTTGATTGATAAAGAGTGCACTCTCTTTTGCGTTTTCAATATAACCTCTTAATCGTTCATCTTTGGCTTGACTCTCAATCAATTCCAAGAAACCATACAGAGTATTAGCTGGTGTTCTAATATCATGCACTGTATTAGAGATAAAGAGCATAAGCTCCTCTTGAGACTGAGTTGTATGACTCTTTTTTTCTATCTTTGTAATCTCTTTATTAATCTGTGTTGATTGCAATGAGACCTCTGCTAGAGTTGTTTGAGAAGAGTAGATAAGAGCTACTTTTATCAAAAAAGGTGCCAAGGAGTTAATAAGGTCTAAATCATGTTCTGTATAGTTTTTTATCAATCGTATAGATCGTGAAACACGGACAATGCCAATAAGATTCTCGTCTTTAATAATAGGTACAATTATTTGTGATTTAATACGGCTATTTTGAGGGTTATCTATCTTTGCAATATAATATTTTTCACTTGCGATATGGTTATAAATTGCTGATTTTTTGGCTAAATATGCATTTCCCAAAAGTCCTTGTGGATGTATCATAGATATCTCAAAACGCTCTTCATCTTCGGTATACAACAGCTCTTTTTCTCTATCATAGAGAAGAAAAGTTGCAAACTCAGAATTGGTAAACTCTAATAATAACTCTTTTACAATAGCATTAACTTCTTTATTACTTGTCGCAGTAGAGACTCTATCCATCGTTTTTGTAAAAATATTGATAAGATTAGATGCACTATCTTTGTTAGGCATAAAACTCCTTTTAGTTTATATAAATAATCAGTTATTATAGCAAGAATGTGTTTGAAAATAATTAATCACAAATTTCTCAATAACTTCACTTTAACCATTATTTGGATAAAATATCAAAATTTTCTCACAAAGGGTTTCGTTTGCTTTATAATGTTGTTGATATACAAAAAATTTTACCACACCGTTATCCATTTTTATTAGTTGACCGTATTACCGACCTCACAGAGGGGGAATCTATCAGTGGCTATAAAAATGTATCTATTTCAGAACCTGTTTTTCAAGGGCATTTTCCAGACCATCCTATCTATCCAGGCGTAATGATTATAGAAGGAATGGCTCAAGCTGGTGGAGTGTTGGCATTCAAAAGCCTTCCCCAAGAGCAACAAGAAGAGAGTGCGAATAAAGTTGTATATTTTATGAGTATAGATAAGGCTAAATTTAGATCACCTGTAACACCAGGAGACCAATTAGTCTATAATATCACTGTTTCAAAACAAAGAGGTGCCGTCTGGCAATTTGATGCTAAGGCGTTAGTAGATGGAAAAGTAGTTGCACAAGCAGAACTTAAAGCAATGATTGTTGATAAATAAGAGATAGTTAGTTAGAATGCAAACAATACACCCAACAGCAATAATAGAAGATGGAGCCGTACTAGGTGAGAATGTGACTATTGGTCCATTTGCTTATATAACCTCAAAAGTTACAATTGGTGATGGAACTACTATTGCATCTCATGTAGTTATTGAGGGCAACACAACTATTGGTAAGAATAACCGTATCTTCTCTCATGGAGTCATAGGGTCTATTCCGCAAGACCTTAAGTTTAATAATGAAGATGTTAAACTTAGTATAGGTGATAATAATACAATTAGAGAGTTTGCATTTATTAATCCTGGTACAGTTGGTGGTGGTTCTCTTACAACTATAGGAGACAATAATCTTCTTATGGGCTATGTTCATATAGGACATGATATTATTATTGGAGATTACTGCATTATTGCAAATGCTACCAATCTAGGTGGTCATGTCGAAATAGGTAATAGAGTTGTCATTGGTGCGATGAGTGCTGTACATCAATTTGTCAAACTAGGTGACTACTCTATGTTAGCGGGAGCGAGTGCATTAACCCAAGACTTACCTCCATTTTGTATGGCACAAGGAAATCATGCTTATCTTCGTGGACTTAATATTACTGGTCTTAGAAGAAATCTCCCAAGAGAGACTATTAATGAACTAAAAAAAGCGTATAAAGGTCTTTTTGAAGAGGGAAAAGCCCTTCAAGAAGTAGCGAATAACTATAGTACAAATAGTAACTCTACAGCCATAACTCAAATGAGTGAATTTATACAAAACTCCAAACGGGGTATCGCATTTAAAAGGAAAATAGATGTCTAAAAAAATATGTGGTTTTTGTCATGCCTCTGAGAGTCAAGCAAATCCACTTATAGCAGGAGCAGATGCTTATATATGTTCTAACTGTGTAATCTCTGCATATAAAATTCTCTTTGGAGATGAAGAGGTTCCTCAAGCTGAGGAGTTTACCCAAGAACTCCTTATACCAAAAGAGATTAAAAATATTCTTGATGAGTATGTTATTGGTCAAAATGAGGCAAAAAAAACTCTAAGTGTTGCTGTCTATAACCATTATAAGAGAATATTTAGAGATATTCCAGAAGATGAGACGCAGATTGCAAAATCAAATATACTTCTTATTGGACCTACAGGAAGTGGAAAGACACTCTTAGCACAGACCATTGCACGATTTTTGAATGTACCTATTGCTATTGCAGATGCTACAAACCTCACAGAAGCAGGATATGTAGGAGAAGATGTTGAGAATATTCTTACCAAACTCCTCCAAGCAGCCGATGGTGATATAGAGAGAGCCCAACAGGGTATAGTCTTTATAGATGAAGTGGACAAAGTTGCAAGAATGGGAGAGAACCGCTCTATTACGCGTGATGTATCAGGAGAGGGTGTACAACAAGCCCTCTTGAAGATTATTGAGGGTTCTGTTGTGAATATTCCACCAAAAGGGGGAAGAAAGCATCCAAATCAAGACTTCCTTCAGATAGACACTTCTAATATCCTCTTTATTTGTGGAGGTGCTTTTGATGGACTCAATGAGATAATCAATAGAAGACTTGGAAGTAATATGATGGGCTTTGGTCAAGAAAAAAGAACCAAAAAAGAGGAAGAGAATATTATTCACTTTGTTGAATCGGGCGATTTAGTCTCTTTTGGTCTTATTCCTGAACTTATAGGAAGGTTGCATGTCCATGCGACACTTCGTGAAATTTCTCTTGAAGATATGGTCAAGATTTTAGTAGAACCTAAAAACTCCCTTATCAAACAGTACCAAAAGCTTTTTGAGATTGATAATGTTGAACTCTCATTTGAAGAGGAAGCACTTCAATTAATTGCACAAAGAGCTATTGATAGAAAAACTGGTGCAAGAGGACTTCGATCAATTATGGAAGAGATTTTGCTTGATATCATGTATGAACTTCCTGAACTTGATGGCTATGAGGTTGTTATTACTGCTGATGTTGTAAAAGATGCTGCAAAACCACTCTATATTAAAAATAAAAAAATTGCCTAAAAAAGGATAAAAATGTTTAAAAATTTATTGGGAGCTTTCTCTAGTGACCTTGCTATTGACTTAGGGACAGCAAATACACTTGTCCTTATCAAAGGTCAAGGTATAAGTATCAATGAACCATCTGTTGTAGCTATACAGTATGACAAACATGGTCAAGAGCATATATTAGCAGTTGGTCAAGAGGCCAAAGATATGGTAGGAAAAACTCCTGGTAATATCAAAGCAATTCGCCCTATGAAAGATGGTGTTATTGCTGACTTTAATGTTACTGAAATGATGATTCGTTATTTTATAGAAAAAGCTCACAATCGTAAAAGCTTTTTTAGTCCAAGGGTAATTATTTGTGTCCCTTATGGATTGACACAAGTAGAGAGAAAAGCAGTCAAAGAGTCTGCTATGAATGCAGGTGCTAGATATGTCTATCTTATTGAAGAGCCAATGGCAGCAGCTATTGGTGCTGGATTACCTATTAGAGAACCAAATGGAAACCTAGTTGTTGATATTGGTGGGGGAACAACAGAGATTGGAGTTATCTCACTTGGTGGATTGGTACTAAGTAAATCTATCCGTGTAGCAGGTGACCGTTTTGATGCAACCATTACAGATTATATCAAAAAGAGATTTAACCTCCTAGTAGGTGACCGTGTCTCTGAAGATTTGAAAATCTCTATAGGTACAGCTATTAAATTAGATAATGAGTTAGTAGCAACTGTAAGAGGTCGTGACCAAGTAGAGGGAACGCTTAACTCTGTAGAGATTACAAGTGAAGATATGAGAGAAGCTATGAAAGAGCCTCTTCGTGAAATAGGTGAAGCTCTTAAGTCGGTACTAGAGCAGACACCTCCTGAACTTGCTGGTGATATTGTTGAAAATGGTATTGTACTTACAGGTGGTGGTGCATTAATCAAAGGGATAGATAAATATCTCTCTGCTTTAGTCAAACTCCCTGTCTATGTGGCAGAAGACCCTCTTCTTGCTGTTGCTAAAGGGACTGGAAAAGCTTTAGATGAAATCGATCTCTTACAACAAACTGCGTACGAAGATTAATAAAGATGAAAAGTAGAGTTCTTATTGTTATATTAGTTCTACTTTTCTTTACTATTATATTTACAAGAAAAGATGATAGAGTTACAGATTCACTCCTCTCTATTGTCAATCCTATTAAACAAATTTATAGTAATATTACCCAAGAAGTAGAAGATAAGAGTCAAAGTTATCTCTATCAAAAAGAGCATATTCAGCAACTCAACCAAGAGAATAAACTCTTAAGAAAACATCTTTTAGAACAAAAACACTATATACAACAAGTAAAAGATCTCTACAAAAAAATCCCATCTCTTGAGAGAACTCCGCCTCAGAGTGTAGAACTTGTACAGACAATATCTTATGTAAAACTCAATAGTTTTAGCCAAATCATCTTGACAAAGCCACAAAACCTAGAATCTCAAGAGGGGATACTCTTTGGACTTATTCAAGAAGATGTTGTAGCAGGTGTAGCACAAATACATAACAACAACCTCTATGGCTCTTTTACCTCAAACTCAAAATGTAGATTTTCTGTTTTTGTTGGAGAAAAGAGAGCCCCTGGTGTAGCTATTGGTGTGAATACACAAACTATGGTTGTCAAATTTATCCCTAAATGGTCAGATATAAAAATCGGCGATGAAGTGATTACAAGTGGAATAGATAATATCTTCTTTGCTAATATTCCTGTGGGTGTGGTAAAGAGAGTAGATGTATTGAGCAGTTATAAGGTAGCTTATATTCAAAGCTACGCAGATATACTCCATCCTGACTATTTTTATCTAATTACAGATGCCTCTGCCACCTTTGTCTCTAACTATGATAGCAACCAAACAACAATAGACAAATGGGAACCTCAAATTAGAAGAGTAGCACCTGATCTCAACCATACAAAAGATACAAATCTCTCGTATGGATCAGTAGAGACAAATATGATATCTAGCATACCATCATTACTTATTGATGAACCACAAAAGATTATGCAGACAAAAGATGATGAAGTCAATTTAACACAACTAGAAGTTCCTGTAGAACCAGCCGTGCATAAACCTCAAAAACCAAAACCACGACCAAAACCAAAACCACGACCAAAACCAAAGCCTAAACCTAAAGTGAAAGAGAGAGTCTATAAGGTACAACCAAAGGTTGAAGATTTAGGAATGTTCTAAATGCATCAAGATTCTTTAAGAGCCTTTTGACCATGGAGATAGTATAATACCGAACTAAAATTAAGGGTAACTCTCCATGCCAAAACGCACAGACATTAAAACAATTTTACTTATCGGA
>Ga0193965_1000504_pt1 | contig 12241 bp, 14 predicted proteins | sample FB_8_MG_FD_140330 | JGI IMG/M metagenome (GOLD analysis project Ga0193965, IMG submission 140330) | Microbial mat bacterial communities from the Broadkill River, Lewes, Delaware, United States - FB_8_MG | ecosystem: Environmental > Aquatic > Freshwater > River > Microbial mats | place: USA... | reverse complement strand
TAACCAATTTTCTAAATCATACGGCCCCTCTATTAGCTCTATTCCTAATTTATTACAGCTATATTTAACATCTAAATATCTTAGTTTATATTCACTATAAGGGTGTATATTTGGGTCATAAAAAAATCCAACTAATTTTTCAGTTGGATAATCTTTTTGTAATCTTTGTAAAAAGTAGTGACTATCTACGCTACAACAAATATGTACAATCATTATAATTTATGAGATATTTAAAGTTTTAAATACTTTATCTTGAACATCTCTTAAACTATCAAATGGTTTTGTAAGATAATTTTTTGCACCTAACTTATGTGCTTCTATAGTTCTTTCTAGTGTTGTAAATGCAGTCATCATAATAACTTCTGTGTCAGGTTTAGCATCTTTTATACTAGATAATACCTCTAAACCATCCATTTGAGGCATCATAATATCTAACAAAACTAAATCTACACCACCCTCTTTTACTTTATTTAAACCATGAATTGGATTATTAAAAACCTCAATATCAAGTTTTCCTGATCTATTTAAAAATCTACTTAACACATCTAGTATGTCATTTTCATCATCTATTATTATAACTTTTTTCATCTAATATCCTTTTTATTTTATAAAACTATAGCACTTATAGCACCAATAACTCCACCAAATACTCCACCCCAAACAACTAGCCAACCAAGATGTTCTTTTATCATTTTTTGTACTAGTTCTTTTACCATTTTTGGAGTTAATTCATTGAGTCTATTTTTCACAACTATATCTATTTTATCATAAATTTGATTATGTATATCACTATTTTTTAAACTAGCTTCTAAGCTATTTTGAAATTCATCTGTATGTGCTATCTCTATTATAGCACTTTTAAGTTTTTTTTCAAAAGGCTCTTTTAATGGTTCTAAAGCTTGTTCACCACCTACAAAGGCTAACATATTTCCAAATGATGATTCTACAATTGCTTGTTTTAAATTTATAAAAGCTAGTGAAAAATCTGTTTTTTCAATAATATTTTCAAAATCAAACTTCTTACCATCTTGTTTTAATTCATCATCAAAAAACTTTTGTAAATTCTCTTTTGTAAAGAATTGTACCATAATTAAGTTGTGAATAGATTTTTTAAACTCTTCAAACCTATTTTCAACAACACCACTTCCATATAAAAAAGGTACTTTTTCAAACAACATATGAATAGCTAAAGCATTTGTTATAGCACCACTTAATGAAAATAAACCAATAGTAAGTATAATATCACTAGATAATACTAAACCTAAAAAGATTATTATAATAGATATGATATTTGTAATAAAGCTTTTATTCATATTTTATTTTACCAATATGTATTGATATCAAACATAGGATGTGGTCTTGAACTTTCATCATCTTTTGGACCAAGATTTTCTATACCTGCACCTATATGGCTATATTTATCTTTTGTTCCATCCATAAGCATAGCAACTCCTATTATAATAATAAATAAAAAACTTATAATATAAACTATAATTTCAGTTTCTATTTTTAAGTTAAACTTTGTATTTATAATAGCTACTATCTCTTTTCTCATTATAAAAATAATAACTAAAATAGATAAACTTAATAAAAATGATATTATAGTCATACTATGTTATACCTCTTTTGAAGCTAAAAACTCTTCATATGAACCACTAAAATCTATAATAGAACCATCATCTTGAATCTCTATAATTCTATTTGCATAAGCATCAAGTAATTCTCTATCGTGAGATACACAAATAACAGTACCCTCATAAGCTAAAAGTCCCTCACCTAAAGCTATAATAGCTTCTAAATCAAGATGGTTTGTAGGCTCATCAAGAACTAAAAAGTTTCTTTTTTCTAGCATAATTTTACTTAGCATCATTCTATGCTTTTCACCACCACTACAGTTAATAACTGATTTTTCTTGCTCTTGACCATTAAAAAGCATTCTACCTAAACAATTTCTTATCTCACTAATATCAGCATCTCTATCAAAATCTCTTAACCAATCATAAAGTGTGATATCACCTTTGATTAAGTCTGTAGTATTTTGTGGAAAATAACTAACTTGTGCAGTTGCTCCCCATTTTACTTCACCACTATCTGGCTTTATATTTTCCATTAAAATTTCACACAGTGTAGTTTTACCAGCTCCATTTGCTCCAATTAAAGCAATTTTATCTTTTTTCTCTAACATAAAACCTACATTTTTTAGTACAACTTCTCCATCATAACTTTTAGATATATTTTTAACCTCTAAAACCTCTTTACTTATAGGTTTTTCTTGTTTAAATACAATAGATGGGTCTCTTCTTGAACTAACCTCAATAGCACCAATATCAAGTTTATCTAATTGTTTTTGTCTTGAAGTTGCTTGTTTTGCTTTTGATGCATTTGCACTAAATCTTCTTACGAATGCTTCTAGCTCCTCTTTCTCTTTTAGTTTCTTTTCTCTATCCATACTTGCTTGTTTTGCAATTACTGTAGAAGCTATATACCAATCATCATAAGTACCTGTAAACTCTCTAATTTTTTTGAAATCTACATCTAAAATATGTGTACAAACAGCATTTAAAAAGTGTCTATCGTGAGAGATAACAACCATAGTTCCATCGTGATGCTGAAGTTGATTTTCTAGCCACGAAATTGTAGCCATATCAAGGTTATTTGTAGGCTCATCAAGAAATAAAACATCAGGTTTAGGAAATAAAACTTGTGCAAGTAAAACTTTGAATTTATCACCACCTGTAATTGAACTCATAAGTTCTGTGTGCATACTAGCAGGAAAACCTAATGCTTCAAGTATTTTAGTGATTTTTACATCATATTCATAAGTAGGGTCCTCTTCACAGCAAATCATCTCTAACTCACCAAGTCTTTCACCTATAGCATCTGTATACTCTTCAAGATAAAGTGCTTCTTTCTCTTTTATCGCATCATAAAGTCTTTTATTTCCCATTAAAACAGTATCAGCTAAAGTATATTCCTCATAAGCAAATTGGTTTTGACCTAAAACACCTATCTTTTTACCATTTTGAACTTGAACTTCACCTTCAGTGATATCCTCTTTTCCACTTAACATATTTAAAAAAGTAGTTTTACCAGCTCCATTTGCCCCTATAAGACCATATCTTTTACCACCATCTAAAGATAAGTTTATATCTTGAAATAATACTCTTGAACCAAAAGCTTTTTTTAGGTTTACAATTTTTACCATATTTTATTTTGTCCTCTCTTTTTTCTTTATTTTATATAATACTATTATATCACATTATATTTATTTTTTACAAATAAATATATATTTATCATCTGCTTCAAACTCTTCATGCAGTTGAAACTCTTTTATCTCTTCTATTTTAAATCCAACAGATTCACATATTTTTTTTAAATCATCTGGTGAATAAAAATATTGCTCTATTGTACCTTGTTGTTTATTATAACAACTATTATCTTTTGAAAATAGTGTTATACTTGTATATAACGTGTCATTTTCAAATATACCATCTATAGCTATAAATTTATCACCTTTATCTATATTTAAAGTACCTTGTGCAACTACATCAAAACCATATAAACTATTAATATCAAATATAAAATATCCATCTTTATTTAATAAATTATATGTATATGATAAAAAAGATTTTATATAATCTTTTGGAAGATAATTTATCACATCAAATACAGCAGTAGCACAATCATATTTAGAAGTTATATCTTTTATATCTATACATTTTACATCTATATCTCTTTTTGATGCTATCTCTATTTGTTTTGCACTTAAATCAACTCCTAAAGTTTTGATATTGTGATTTGTCATTATTTTACAAAATTCACCTTGACCACAACCTATATCTATTAGAGTTTTAGGTTTTTTTTCTAAAACAATATTCTCAATAGCATTATATAAGATTTTAACTTCATCTTCAAATTCAAGATATTGCTCTATTGAAGCATATAAATCAAGTGTTTTCAATTTTCTTTCTCAAATCTAATATTTTATCTTTTTTACTATAGTAAGAGTTTTTATTTGATATTAGAAAAACTGAAGATTCCATAATTGTATCTCCCACTTCTAAACCATTTTGTTTCATAGTTTCACCTGTTTCTACAATATCTACGATACAATCACAAAGTCCAACTAATGGAGCTAACTCTATAGAACCATATAGTTTTACAAGATTTACAGCCATAGCTTTTTGTTCAAAAAACTTTTTTGCTATTGTTGTGTGTTTTGTAGCAACTGTTATTTCTGAACGGTTCCAATCTATAGTATCTCCAGCTTTTAAACCAATTGCGACTTTACATTGACCAATTTTTAAATCAAGTAGTTTTATTAAATCATAAGCCTTCTCTTCAAGTACATCAAGGCCAACAACACCCAAATCAGCAGCTCCATGCATAACATAAGTTGGAACATCTTGATTTCTAACATTCAAAAAAGTAAATCCAGCTTTTTCTAAAATTAGTTTTCTATCTTCAAATACAAACTTTTCTCCAAATGCTTTTTCAAACTTCTCTAAAGTTTGTTCAGCAATTCTCCCTTTTGGGAGAGCAATTGTTAACATCTATTTTCCTCTTTTATTTTTTATTATTTTTTTCATACTTTTAAAAATCATATTCTTTTCATAAATAGTTTCTTGATTTTTAAAATATTTTAATATCTTTTTTGCATCTCCACCTGTAAAATATAGAGGGAGTTTATATTTTTCATATATTTTTAAAATTGGTAATACAATAGCACTCATCACTGCAAAATTTATAGCAGATGATGTATCTAATGGAATTTTATCTAAATTTATATTTGTATTAAGTTTAAATAATAATTTTTTAGAAATTTTTGGATAAGTTTTCTCATAAGAGGATAAACCAGGAAGTATAAAACCACCTTTATGAACATCATTTTTCATAATATCTACTGTAATTGCACTACCAATATCAACAATAATAGCATTTGAAACATAGCTACAAACAATAACTCTATCAATTCCCATACCATTATAAGATGTTTTAAATTTTAATAAATCTTTTAAGTTTATTGTATTTGGATAATTCTTTTGTAGTTTTTTTGTAGCTTTTTCATTTACACTAATAAAATAGATAGTTTTAGAGCTATCTATTTTATCTTTAATATCTTCTTCTATATTAATACGAAAATCTTTTTTTCCATCTTTAAAATGAAAAGTAGTATTTCCAATATCACATAAAACCATATTTTTTAGTTGTTATTTTGTTTATTATATTCTATCATTTGAGATAAAGGACTAGGTTGTGCCTCATAACCTTCAGGAGGTGTTTGGTTCTTTCTAACATCTACAAAGTTACCTGTAGCTTCTTTAGCTCCACCCATATTTCCTGTTGCTACCATATATCCAATAGCTACCACTATTAATAATAATACCCATTTCATATTACATAATCTCCTTTGCTTTTATTCCTAATACTTTTAAACCTGTTCGTATAGATAAACTAGCCATACCTAAAACTTTTAGATATTGGTTTTGTTCATCTAATCCTACTATTTTATGTTCACTATAAAATTTATGTACCATAGCACTTAAACTATGTAGATAGTCAGTGATTTTTTGCATATCTCTTTTTTCAAATGCTTCATTTAATATACTACCTAAAAGAAGAGCTTCATATACTAAATCTTTACCATCTTGGTTGATTTTATCTATATTTTCATCTTTTACATCATCTATATTAAGTTCAGCTTTTTTAAATAACTGATTTATCCTTGCATGTGCATAATTTATGTAAAATACAGGATTTGAAGAGTCATTATTTTTAAGTAAATCTATATCAAACTCTAAATGAGTATCAGATTTTTTTGTTAAAAATACAAATCTTAAGCTATCTGCACCTATCTCTTCTATTATATCAGACATAAGTATAACAGTCCCTGCTCTTTTACTCATTTTATATGGTTGACCACCTTGTAATAATGCTACCATTTGAGAAAGTAAAATCTCTAATTTTGAAGAATCATTTCCCAAAAATTCAATAGCAGCTTTTACTCTTTTGATATAACCATGGTGGTCAGCACCCCAAATATTTATATATCTATCATATTTTCTATTATATTTATCTTTATGATAAATAATATCTCCAGCTAAATATGTTGGTATCCCATTTTCTCTTACAACAACTCTATCGCTATCATCACCATATTGAGTAGATTTTATAAAATCTTTACCATCTTTATTATATATACTACCATTTGATTCTAAGACTTTTTTTGTTTCATCCCAATTTGAATAAAGAGATTTTTCACTCACATAGTTATCAAAAGTTATACCTAAATCAGACATATCACTTTTTATAAGTGCAAGCACTTCATCTTTTGCAAAAAGTGCTAGTTCATCTTCTCTTGATGCATCTTCAAATATCTCAGCCCCAAATTTCTCTTCACAAAGCTTTGCTATATCAAAAAGATAATCACCTCTATAATATTTTTCAGGATACTCAACAGGAACTTTTAAAATAGTTTCTCTTCCAGCTAGATATGTAGAAAGACCTAATAAACCCATTTGAGCCCCAGCATCATTTACATAATATTCAGATGTTATATCATATCCTAAATATTTACCAACTTTTAGTAATGCATCTCCAAATACAGCACCTCTTGCATGTCCTATATGTAAAGGTCCTGTTGGATTTGCACTAACAAACTCTAATAAAATAGACTCATTTTTACTTTCACCTTTTGCAAAATCCTCTTTAGAGTCAAGTGCATTATTTATTTGTTTAGTCAAAAAATCATTTGATAGCTTAAAATTTACAAAACCTTTTACAGCTGTTACTTCTTGAAACATAGTATCATTTTCAAACTTGTTTGCAATATCAGAAGCTATCATCATTGGATTTTTTCTTAACTCTTTTGCAAGTGAAAAAGCTATAGGTGTAGCAAAATGACCAAGCGATAAATCTTTTGGTTTTTCTAAAACTATATCTTTTTCTAAAATATTTTCAATATGTTTCTTTACAATATTTTGCACTATTTTTTATCCTAAATTAAACTGTAGTATTTTTAGTTGTATCTGTTTTTTCAGTTGAAGTAGCTTTTGCAGTAGTAGCTTGAGCTTTTTCTTCTTCAATTTTTTTATCATTTGTTGCTACAGTAGTTGTAGGTTCATCCTCTTTTACAGCTGATTTAAAGTCTTTTATCCCTTTACCTATACCCTTTGCTAACTCTGGTATTTTTTTACCACCAAATAATAATACAATAATTCCAACTATTATAAATAGTTCCATTCCACTAGGCATTCCCATAATTTTTCCCTTAATCTAATAAATTTTAATTATTATACTAAATAAACTCTTAACCATAGATATAATAGAATATGTTTATTAAATAAAAGAGGATAAATATATGAATTTTACAGCACCATTAAAAGCAAATAGTATAAAAATTTTGTTATTAGGAAGTGGGGAATTAGGTAAAGAGGTTGTTATAGAAGCACAAAGATTAGGTGTTGAGACAATTGCTGTTGATAGTTATGCAAATGCACCTGCTCATTTAGTAGCAAATAGGTCTTATGTAATAAATATGAAAAATGAAAATGAGGTTCTTGATGTAATAAGAAGAGAAAAGCCTGATTTTATTTTACCAGAAGTTGAAGCTATTAGTATATCTGCACTATTTAAAGCAGAAGATGAAGGATTTCATGTAATACCAAATGCTGAAGCTGTAAATAAAACTATGAATAGAAAAAACATTAGAGTATTTGCTTGTGAAGAGTTAAAGTTACCAGCATCTAAATATGAATTTGTTACAACTTTTGAGGGGTTAGAAAAAGCTGCAAGTAAGATAGGATTTCCTTGTGTAATAAAACCAGTTATGAGTAGTAGTGGACATGGACAAAGTATAGCTAAAACTGCACAAGATTTACCTGAGTCTTGGGAGTTAGCAAAAGAAGCTAGAGGGGATGCTAGTGAGTTAATAGTTGAAGAGTTTATATCATTTGATTATGAGATTACTTTACTTACAGTTAGAAATGAAACAGGAACAACATTTTGTGAACCAATAGGTCATATTCAAAAAGATGGTGATTATATATTCTCTTGGCAACCTATGAATATGAGTGATATAGCAAAACAAAAAGCTATAGATGTAGCTCAAAAAATTACAGACGGATTAGGTGGTAGAGGATTATTTGGTGTTGAATTATTTGTAAAAGGTGATGAAGTTTATTTTTCAGAAGTAAGCCCACGACCACACGATACAGGTATGGTAACTATGATAACTCAATCTCAACCACAATTTGCTCTTCATATAAGAGCAGTTTTAGGATTACCATTAGAATATATTAATTATGGGGCAGGTGCTAGTGCTGCTTATAAATCTACAACAGATACATTTACTCCAGAATTAAATATAGACCCATCAATATTTACATCAAATTCATTTGTAAGAGTATTTGGAAAGCCTCAAACACATATTGGGAGAAGAATGGCAGTAGCTTTAACATTTGATAAAGATAGTAGTGAAGCTGCATTAAATAATGCAAAAGAGTTAATATTTAAGATAAGTGAAAATAACTAAATATATTTTAATATAAAAAGTCTATAAATTATATTTATAGAACTTTTTATTTAATTTTTATAGTATTTAATAAAGAACGAATAGTCATATTTAAAAGTTTTTGTCTATGCTTTTCTATAGTTTTTCTTTCAAATCTATTTAAGTTTTTACCAACTTTCAAATCAGGTTTTATTAGTAAGTCTGAAATCTTATATGAATAATTAGTTTTATTATTAATATTGTGTTTTAACATATTTAGTTCATCAAGTTTCTTATTGTCATTCATTAAAAGTTTTTCTAATCTAGAGATAGTATCCTTTAACTCTTTTTCTTTATAGATTTGAATATCTTCATCTTCATATTCTCTTTTCTTTGAGGCTATTTTATAAAGTTTATTTAATTTATATTGATTATTAAGTGCAGATTTTTCTATTTGAGAAACTCTATTGTTTAAGATATTTATCTCTTTATTTATTAGGTGTGTACTAATATCTTCTTTTATTATATTAAAATTCACAATAATTTTTTCAACATTTAAAGAGTTAAGCTCATGCATACCTGTCCAAACTACTTTACCTGATTGAACATTAATTAGTTTTGCACTAAATGTAACTTGAAATGCTTTGATAGTAAATTTAAATGGAATATTATTTCTTTGAGTACCATATTCTAAATAAGGATTATTTTTCAAATATTCTTCTACTTTAGTTTGACCTTTAATGGGAATATTTACAGGAAAACCACTATATTCTTCTATTTTATTTAATTGCAATATATAATCAGCCTGTACACCTTCACTTTGTGCAGCTCTAATTAATTCAGACATATCAATAATCTCTTTTTGTCCTTTTGTTCTTCTTTTGGTTTCTCGTTCCATAGAAGATAGTTGATTCCAATAGTTTTTATCAGATATTTTCCCCTTTTCAAATTGTTGTTTTAAATATTTTAACTTTTCTGTATATAGATCAGATTCATCATATTTCCAATTTTTATTATTAACAGAGTCTCTGACTGTTCTTAATTTTGCTTCGAACTTTGATCTATCTAGAACACTAAATCCAAATCTCATTAATTCTTTTTCAACATTTGGCTCAGATTTATTTATGTAACCTTCAGTTTTAAAAGCTTTTGTTTTATCAAGTGTTTCAGCATTATTATATGCTTGTCTATCTTCGACAGGAAGGGCTATAACTATTGAAGGAGATTTTTTTATATTAATACTCCCACCTCTAGTATTAACATAGTTGTCAATTAATGGTTTAGAAGTTTTTGGCTTATATATAAGCTCAAAAGTCACTTTTTCAATATCTTTAGCTTTTAAATAATTTGTTTTTTCTACTTTTTTAATGTTTTCAGCTATTTTTAATTGAGGATAAAGAGCAGGAGAAGTAGATGTACAACCAGTTAAAAATATTAAGCTTATAGTACTTAATATTATATAGTTTTTTTTCAATAACATACTTTTCCTTTGTTTAATTAGGTTTATTTTTATATCTTTAAAGTACATTTAAAATAGATATTAAACCATTTTTATTTTCAATAAAGAGAGTAAATTCATATGCATGAATATGATTGATTTTTACATTTAATTCATATTTACCATTTTCTTTTATATCTGTCCAGTTTTGAAATCCTGTAATCTCTTCTATATCTTCATAATTATAATCATCAAAAGCCTCTATAACTTCATTTTTAAAATCATCTATGGGGCAATCTTTTATATTAGATAAGTTTTTTATTACAGTTGAAACTGTTGTTGTATAAACTTTAATTTTCATTATTTTCCTTTTCAATATTATATGATAATTATATTGAAACAGTTCTTTATTTTTTATTAGTTATGATTTTTATTTTGAAAGTGGCTCCGGCACTTGGGATCGAACCAAGGACCAAATGATTAACAGTCATCTACTCTACCGCTGAGCTATGCCGGAATATATTAAAAGTAATATTACTTTTTTTAAGTGTGGGAATTATATCTTTTTTTTATTTATTTGTCAAGAGATTTAGAAAAGAATTTTAAAATTCTTTTCTAATTTAGTTGTTTTTTAAAAAAATCTTTTTATTATCATCTAAAGTATCAAAATATTTAGTTATCTCTTTAAAATCTTTTGATACAGAAAGCATATAACTATTATCAGTAGGATAAGAACCTAAAGATATAAGTAGTTTTACCATATCTAAATTATTATTACTTACTGCATAATCCAAAGCAGTATAGCCTCTATTATCTTTTGCCTCTATTTTTGCACCATAATCTATAAGTATTTTTGCAGCTTCTAAGTCATTATCTTGAGCACTTGACATTAATAATGAAAAATCATATTCATTTTTCATATTTGCATCTGCACCACCTTTTAATAGTAATTCTATATCATTCAATTTTTAATCTCACTTATTTTGAAAATTTGCAACAATTGCTTTTGCAGCTATTTTACCATCAGCTGCTGCAGTAACTGCTAAGTCTGCACCTCTTACACTATCTCCACCTGCATATATTTTACTATTTGATGTTTGTTTATTATTATCTACTTTAATACCATTCCATTTATCGAGTTTTAAATTAGTATCTTTTATAAATTTTGGTAATTCTTGGTCAAATCCAAGAGCAAGTATAATAATATCTGCTTTCTCTAAGTATTCACTACCTTCAATCTCTTTAACACTTTGTCTACCAGATTCATCTGCTTCTAACATTTGTGTTTTAATAAGATTTACACCAGAAGTTTCAATAGATTTAGGAGTTACATTAAATACAAATTCAACACCCTCCTCTTTAGAGTTTACCACCTCTTTTTTAGACCCAGGCATATTAGTTTCATCTCTTCTATATAAACATTTTACAGATGATGCACCCTCTCTTACAGATGTTCTAACACAATCCATAGCAGTATCTCCACCACCAATTACAACTATATTTTTATCTTTTACATCTATAAAATCATTTGTATCTTCATTAAAGTTTCTTTTTTGAATACCTGTTAAGAACTCCATTGCTAAGAATACATTATCATTATTTTCACCATCAATTTTAGGTTTTTTACCTTTTGTTGCTCCAATACCAATAAACACCGCATCATTCTCTTTTTCTAACTCTTCAAAAGATTTATCTTTACCTATTTCACAATTAGTATGTAAAGTCATACCAGCTTCTATTAGCCAATCTATTCTTCTTTGAACTCTATGTTTATCAAGTTTAAATCCAGGAATTCCATATGTTAATAATCCACCTGCTTTAGATGCTCTTTCATACATCTCAACATCAACACCAGCTCTAAGTAAAAATGTAGCAGCACTAATTCCAGCAGGTCCAGAACCTACAATAGCTACTTTTTTACCTATTTTATTTGAAGAAAATATCGGTTTTAAACCTTGTTCAAATCCTGTTTCACTAATATGTGTTTCAACTGCTCCAATTGTTATTGCTCCGTGAGTATCATTTAAAGTACAATCACCTTCACATAATACATCTTGGGGACAAATTCTACCTAATATTTCAGGAAAAGGAGATGTTTCATTTGAGATATTAAATGCCAACTCTATATCATTTTGAGCAGTTTGTTTAAGCCATGCAGGTATGATATTATGTAATGGACATTTATTATGGCAATACGGGTCTCCACAACCTATACATCTATCTGCTTGCTCTTGGGCTTTGTTTTTATCAAATACATTATAAACTTCATCGAAATCTTTAATTCTCTCCATAACCCCTCTTTTAGAAGGGTT
>Ga0193965_1000503_pt1 | contig 12245 bp, 17 predicted proteins | sample FB_8_MG_FD_140330 | JGI IMG/M metagenome (GOLD analysis project Ga0193965, IMG submission 140330) | Microbial mat bacterial communities from the Broadkill River, Lewes, Delaware, United States - FB_8_MG | ecosystem: Environmental > Aquatic > Freshwater > River > Microbial mats | place: USA... | reverse complement strand
ATTTTTGGCTACTGCATTTCTTAGGTTTAGATTTGGTATTGTATTGATACCTCTGTCTTTAAGTTTTTTTATAATTTTTTTTTGAATTTTATCTCCACCGCCGTTGCTATATAACCACATCCCTATTTTTCTTTCCGACATACACGCTCCTTAAAAATCTAATTTTTCTACAAAATGCTTAAATAACTTTTTGCTTAACTCTATTCTACTAATAAAACTCTCTTTATTTGCTCTTTCATGAATTGTGTGATCGCCATCTCCAAATGGTCCAAAACCATCAAGAGTTACTACACCATTTGAACTAACAATATTTGCATCACTAACACCACCTCTCTCCTCAGACATTAACTCTTGATTTGTAATTTTCTTTATACTTGTGATTAAATCTAGTGAAGCTGATGATGTTTGCATTACATCTCTTTGAATTCCACCACTAAGTATTGATATAGTACCTTTAACATAGGAGGTATTAACAATCTCATCAATCTTAGTAACTACCCTATCTCTTTCATCTATTGTTTTGTATCTTAGTTCAAAAGTAATATGAGCACTAGGAGATATTGTATTTGCTCCAATACCCCCCTCTATCTTGCCTACATTTACTGTAGTGCCTTTTTCTAAATCAGTTAATTTTGTAAGTTCTTGTAATTTATATGAAAGTTCTAAATTTGCGTCGTAGCCATCAGAATAACTGTTTCCAGCATGAGCAGCTTTTCCCTCTATATCAATAAAAAAAGTGCCTACACCTTTTCTACCTGATACAAGTTCTAAGTTTTTTCCAGCTGCTTCATAAACAAAACAGTAATCATAATCACTAGCTAGTTTTGCACTCAAGAGTTTAGAATCATCACTACCAGTCTCCTCATCACTCACAAACAGAATATCTATGTTTTTTATTTCAATACCATCATTTTTTATTTCACGGAGTGCTTGAAGTGCAACAATGTTACCACCTTTCATGTCACAGACACCTGGACCATATATCCACTCTTCATCTTCAGAATAGCTTTCAAATTTTCCAGCGGGAAAAACAGTGTCTAAATGACCAAGTAACAATAATTTTTTTGCATTTTTTGTAGTTTTAGACTTATAATGTCGATGATTTCCTATTAATCCTCTCTCATGAATATCACATGAGAAACCAATCTCTTCGAGCCATCCATCAAAAATTTTTCCAACTTTATCTACACCAGATTTATTTTTAGTGTATGAGTTTATATTTATAATAGATTCTAAATCTTTTAAGTAGTCCATATATTATCCATAGGTTAAGGTTAAACTAGTTTGTAAGGATTATACAACTATAAAGAAGAAAAAATAGAAAAAGAGTGGGGTTTTTTTAGTCAAAATAGACTAGGTGGGAATTTTTAGTATGTTTTAGAAGTTTTAATAATAAAGGGTGGGTGGAGACTTAGAAGATTATTTTCTTCTAAGTTCTTTAATACGAGCTTTTTTACCTGCAAGATCACGAAGATAAAATAGTTTTGCACGACGAACACGACCGCGACGAATAACTGTTATCTCGTTAATAGAATCAGAGTAAATTGGAAAGATTCTTTCAATTCCAACTGCATTAGCGCCAATTTTACGAACTGTAATTGTTTGACCAGTTCCTTGACCTCTTTTTGCTATACAAACACCTTCATAGTTTTGTACACGAGTTTTTTCACCCTCTTTAATCGTTACTGCTAAACGAACAGTATCACCTGCACGAAAATCTGGAATATTTTTCTCAGCTGTTTGTGCTTTTTCAAAGTTTTCAATATACTTATTTCTCATAAGGTTTCCTTATTTTATGCTTTAAAAGCTGCTCTGGTCTGAAAAACTTAGTCTTACATTCAGACAGGGCTAATTTTATTAAGCGAATTTTACTGTGATTTCCCTTTATATATTCTGAGGGAACACTATTTTTCCTATACTCTTTAGGCTTAGAAAATGATGGTGCTTCTAAAAGTGGCGTCTCAAAACTTTCAACGCTTAGAGAATCACTATTACCTAAAACACCATCTATATTTCTACTTATAGAATCACATAAAACTAAAGAGGCTAATTCACCCCCAGTTAATATGTAATCACCTATGCTAAAGAGTTCATCAGCGTATTCTTCAATTACTCTTTCATCTATACCTTCATATCTTCCACTCACAAAAGCGATATGAGATTTTTTAGCTAATCTCTTTGCATCATTTTGTTTAAAAGGTTTTGCAACAGGAGTTAAAAAAACAATATGAACATCTTCGTCTTGTTTTTTTAAACTGTCTAGTGCATCATATAAAGGTTGTGGATTCATAACCATTCCAGCTCCACCACCAACAGCAGTATCATCTACTTTTTTATGTTTAGAATCACTGAACTCTCTTGGATCTAAATAATCAATACTTAATAACTCTTTATCAATCGCTCTTTTTAAAATAGAGTCTTGAAAATAACCTTTTACAAGGTTGTCAAAAAGAGTTACAAATGTAAATTTCATTATGAAGCTTCTAGTATGTCCATAGCACCACTTACAGTGATGATCTTTTTCTCTATATCAACGCTTTGGCGAAATGGTTCTTGAAATGGAATTAAAAATATTTTAGCAAAACCAGCTTTGACTAATTCATCACTTGTTTTTACATTAAGATAGTTAGTAATAGCTATCCTTTCCACTTCATTAACTACCCCTAAAAGTTTTCCATCTTCAAACACTTCACAATCATCTAAATCAAACCAAAAATATTCACCCTCATCTAAATGACAGTTTTTTCTTGTTTCTTCTCTAGTTGTAAAGAGTTTTGCATTTGTAAACTTTTTAGCATCTTCTATAGTATGAATCCCTTTTATCTTGATAATACCTCTATCAAGATTCACATCTTCCAAAGTGATATTCTTTTTTAGGTTAGTAAAAAAGCTTGCACCATCATGGAACTGCTCAGGAAAATCACATTTGATATGAAATTTCATATCGCCATGAATACCGACAGTTTTGCCGATAGTTGCGATATGAAGTAACTGTTCTTTAAACTGCTTCGACATTGATACGGTAACTCATTCCATCTTTAGCTTTACAGCCTGAGATGACAGTTTTTATAGCACCAATCATCTTGCCCTCTTTACCAATAAGCTTACCAATGTCAGCTTGATTAGCAAAAAGAACGATTTCTGTAATCTCGTCGCCCTCTTTTACTTCCACTCTTATATCTTCTGGGTTAGAAGCTATAAGTTTTGCAAATTGTGCGACAAAATCAGATATCATAATTAACGACCTGTTATCTTTTTAACACGATCACTCATTTTAGCACCAACGCTTAACCAGTAATCTAATCTTTCGTTATCAACAACTAAAGTCTTATCAGCTACCATTGGATTATAGTGACCAATTAGTTCAATCCAACCACCATCTCTACGCTTACGACTATCTGTTACCGCGATACGGTAAAAAGGTTGTTTTTTTCTTCCCATTCTTGTTAGGCGAATTACTGTTGCCATGTTTTGTCCTTCTCTGCGTAAGTCATATTTCAACTTACTGTATATGTTAAATTTTTTACACCTAAGTGTAGATATATAAATTTCTCAAAATCTATATATCTACACTCATTTTATAAATGAGTGTTTTTGGCTTATCTAGGTAAAGATCCAGCTCCACCCATTTGACCCATCATAGATTGTAACTGTTTCATCCCATTTTTACCTGAGAATTTTTTAGCCATTTTACCTGCATTTTTAAATTGTTTAATCATACGATTTATCTCAACTTGAGTAAGTCCACAACCTTTTGCAATTCTTATTTTACGAGAGTTGTTTAAAAGGTCTGGATTCTCTCTCTCTTTTACAGTCATAGATGAAACCATAGCTTTAATGTTTTTTAGTTCGTCTGAGTTTTCAAAATCAAAATCTTTAATAGCTTTTGACATATTTCCCATACCTGGTATCATACCCATAATAGAGCTCATGCTACCCATCTTTTTCATAGATTCCATCTGCTCTAAAAAGTCATTAAAGTTAAATTGACCTTTTTGAATTTTCTTAGTTAATCTTTTAGCTTGTTTCTCATCTATTACAGAAGCTGTTTTTTCAGCAAGACCTTCAACATCTCCAAAACCCATAAGACGGTTTACAACACGTTCTGGGATGAAAACTTCTAAATCTTCCATCTTCTCACCAGAACCGATGAAACGGAGAGGTACTTCAACTTGTGAGGATAATCCAAGAGCCACACCACCCTTAGAATCACCATCATATTTAGAAAGAATTACACCATCAATTCCAATCTTTTCTTTAAATGAAGTTGCTGTTCGTATAGCATCTTGACCAGTTAAAGAATCTGCTACATAAAAAATTTCATCTGGTGATGCTACAGATTTAACCTCTGCTAACTCATTCATTAGTTCATCATCAATTGCTAAACGACCTGCAGTATCTATAAGAACTACATCATAGATTCCATCTTTAGCTTTTGTTAAAGCTGACTTAACAACCTCTACTGGATTTTTAGTAGCTTCATCTTCATAAAGCTCTACATCTATTTGTGTAGTAATTTGACGAAGCTGTTCAACTGCTGCTAAACGCTGTAAATCGGCTGCGACAATTAGAACTTTTTTTTGTTTATTTTTTAAATAAAGTGCTAGTTTACCTGTTGTAGTTGTTTTACCTGAACCTTGAAGTCCAGTCATTAAAATTACAGTTGGTGGGTTAGGAGCAAAAATAAAACCTTTATTTCCACCAATCTCAAGAAGTTCATTTAGAGCTTTTCTTAAAGCATCTAAGAATTGGTCTTTTCCAATCCCTTTTGCTTTAGTTTCTATCTCTACTTTTGTTATTAACTCTTTAACAACTTTATGGTTTACATCTGCTTTTAAAAGATTCTTCTTTAACTCAGTTAGTGCCTTTGTTAAAGCTTTATCATCGTCATGAAAACGAATTTTTTTAATTGCATTTGTAAACGAGTCTGTTAATGTATCAAACATAAGCTCTCCAAAGTTAGAATTCTTTTACTATGTAAAAAGTTGCGAATTATATCCAAAGCTTACTGTTATTTTTCTTTCACTACTGAAAGTCTGCAAATATTTTAGGTTCTGGTGCTACAAATTCCATCCCTAATAATCTAACTTTATGTGCATGAAGCATAACTCTTTTTGCTCTTCTGCCTCCATATTGCTCATCACCAACTATTGAGTGATCAATATAACGAAGGTGTGTTCTAATTTGGTGTGTTCTACCATGATGGATAATACATTTTATTTTTGTTTTATTTGCACTTACAATATCTGGAAAAATTTCAGTTCTTGCTGGTTTACCTTTACCTGAAACATTTGAATATGCTTTATTATTTTTCTTTGTAGTTACAATCGCTTTATCTACCTCCACAGGCTCAGAGATGATTCCCTCTACCCATGCTATATACTCTTTATATACATTGTCTTTTTTAAACTCTTTAATCGCTTTTTCACGAAACTCTTCATTTTTTACAAGCATTAATACACCACTTGTTTCACGGTCTAGTCTGTGTAATAATACAGCTGGTTTAAATTGTCTCTCAATCTCATCTGAGTTTACATAAGCTGGTTTATCAACAACAACTATATCATCATTTTCAAAAATTGGTTTTGCTTTTTCAATTTTAATGATTCTAAACACTGTTTTTGCATCAATCTCACCACGCGCTATCATAACTTTTTTGTTTCCAACATACACTAAACCTCTATCTATCATAGATTTTGCTGATGAGTTTGAAACACCCTCTTGCATTGCAAGAATTTTATACGCTTTTTCTGTAGCCATAATATTGACCCCTTTATTTTATTATTTTATTTATTATTGGTTCTAAATTTATTTTCTCTTCAACCATTGATGGTGGAAGTTCTTTAGAATCTATAAACGCTTTTTGTATCTCATCAGGTTCTACATATTGAACATGATGTACATATTTAAAAAGCTCTTTTTGATGAAAAAAATGTTTTCCTGTAATTATTTTACATCCAAAATATGCAGGTTCTAGTGGATTATGCCCACCAACATCCTCTCTAAATGCTCCACCTAAAACTGCTATATCACTAATCGCATAAATATTGTTTAGCTCACCCATAGCATCTATAAGAACCATATCTGATTCTAAATCATCTGTTTGTGAGAATCTAGATAAAGTTAAATTATTTTCATCACTAATTTGTTTCATAAGTTGATATACATCTTCAAATCTCTCTGGATGTCTTGGAACAACTATCAGTTTTGCATTGTTTTGTTTTTTATACTCTACAAAGGCTTTAAGTACACTCAACTCTTCGCTTTCATGTGTACTTCCTGCTACAATTGTTTGCGTATTAGATTTTTTATACTCTTTTGTTTTTACAATCTCACCAGCTAATTTTATATTTCCTATCACTTCAATATTTCTTGCACCTAGTGCGATAAAACGATTTTTATCCACTTCACTTTGAGCATAAATAGTATCTACTTTTGAGAGCATTTTTTTATAAAACCATCCCATTTTAAGGTATTTCTTTACACTTTTATCTGAGATTCTTGCATTAAGAAGGACAACTTTAGTACCTTTACTAAAAGCAACTACAAAGAGTAAATACCAAAATTCTGCTTCTAGTACCACTAATAATTTTTGCTTTTTTATCCAAAAAGGTAAAAACATCTCATAGGGTAAATACCTAACTTCAGCATCATACTTATTTGCTTGTTCTTGTCCAGTTTGTGTAATTGTAGTTATTTTTATATCTTGTTTATGGAGTAAATCTAGTATCGGTTTTAAAGCTCTTGCTTCACCAAGAGAACACACATGAAACCATATTCCATTTTCACTTTCAAATTTTGGATTATTAAATAAAAAAAATCTTGCTGGGATAGATAACTTATATTTTTGTTTAAATGAGAGATATATTAAAAGTGGTAATGCAATAAAAAATAGCATTACACTTAAAATATAATATAAAAGGGTAAAAGGTTTCAATACCTATTCTTGAACAGCTTCCACATAAAGAATACGACCACAGTGTGGACAAGTAGTAATATCTTCAGCTCTAATTACATCAGCATAAATTTTGTCACTAATCAACATATGACACCCCATACATGCTTGTTCTTCAACTGTAACAACAGTTGTATTTTTAGCCCATCTACGAATCTTTTGGTAAAAAGCTAAACCTTTTTGGTTTATTCCACTTAAAAGTGTTTCTTTTGCTGCAAAAACTTTTTCTCTATCAGTATTGATAACTTTTAGTTTTTCATCCACTTCAGCTTTTACATTTTCTAAAGATTTATCTAATTCAATTAAAGATTCTTTAGCTACTTCTATTTGCTCATCTTTTAGTTCAATTATTTTTTCTATTCTTTGAATCTCTTCATTAGCAAAAGTAACTTGCTCTTTTGCTATCTCTTCTTCAAGCTGTAAAGATTTCATCTCTCTTTCTGTTTTTATTTCAGAACTTTTTTTAGAATTTTCTTCTAGTTTTTGAGATAGTTCAGCTAAATGAAGTTCATTTTTTTGTTTTTTTACTTTCTCTTCATTAATCTCATTACTTAAGTTCTCAATATCAGAATCGATACTCTCTTTTTTTGCCAATGCTGCTTCATACTTAGCATTTGCTTCTTCAATTTGAGGTTCGAATGCGTCAATCTCTTTATCTACTTGTGAAAGATCAATTAATTGTTTAAGATGCTGGTTCATTAGTCTCCTTTTGGATTATTATTTACTACCAAATTACTTAAATGTAAGTAAAAGGATTTTTAGATGACGCAATTATAGCTTCTAAACCTAAATTTTTCAAATGTTTAAGCAAAATTTGTGCAAAAAAGTGCTCACTTTCAAAATGTCCTATATCAATTAGTGATAAATCTATGCTTTTAGCTTCCATAGCATCGTGGTATTTCACATCACCAGTTAAAAAACAATCTGCTTTTATAGATTTTATAAGTGAACATCCAGAACCTGTTGTTAAAGCTACTTTATTTACAAACTCTGAACACTTTACAGATTTTGCATGGGGAAGTCTAAATGCAGATGAAACTTTTTTTGCAAAAACATCAAACGATTCATTAACATCCAAATAGATTACAAAACCATCTCTTGCTACTATTTTGTATCCTAAAACTTCACTTGCTACATATTGATTGAGATGTGTCAAATCAAAATTTGTGTGCATCGCTATATTGGATATATTTTTTTGTATCATTTTCTTAATTAAATTACTCGGATATGTATTATAATCAAACTGCTTAATACCACCAAAGATTATTGGGTGATGGGTTATAAGTAGAGTGTTTTCTTCAAGAAGGTCTATCAACTCTTCATCCACATCAATACTCAAAGCAATTTTATTTACTTCATCATCCATACTTCCAACTTGTAAACCTGAATTATCCCAACTCTCTTGCATATCAAATGGTGAGAGTTCATCTAAGTAACTATATATTTGACTAATTTTCATCTTAGTTTTCCAATTTATCTAATTCCTCTTTTGCTTGGACAAAATCAGGATTTAGCTCTATTGCTTTTTTATACATCTCTATAGCCTCTTCTTTATGCTCCATATCAACAAGTAAGTTTCCATAGTTATAGTAAGTGATAGGATTCTCATCATCTATCTCTAAAGATGCTTTTAGATGTATTTTTGCAGATGTAAATTCACCATTTGCTCTATAGATTGACGCCATAGAGTTATGTATAAATTCATTCTCTTTATCCAATTCTAGTGCTTCTTTATAATACTTTATCGCTTCCTCATTATCACCACTTTTTTGTAAAATATAAGCGATTTTAAATATTATCTCTGGATTATTAGATTCTTTTGCATTTGCTTCTGTTAAAAGTGCTAACGCTTTTTGATAATCTTGCTCCTCATACGCCTCATCAGCTTTTTGTACTAAAGCTTCTGGTGAAAAAGGGGAAAATGTATTGATACTTTTAGATTCTTCTTCTCTTTGGTAATCATTTGTATTACTTTTTTCCTCTGGTTCTTGTAATGTTTGAATATGCTCATAAATTTTAAATGCAAAGTAAGCTGATGCTCCTAGCATTAGTAGTTGTAAAACACTCATTTTTTATCCTTAATTTTGATTTTTCTTAAATAGATTCTGATTGAGAAGAGTGATAAGCTGTAATGGGTCAACTTGTACTCCTCCCACTCTCGCACTAAAGTGTAGATGTGGACCTGTTACTCTTCCTGTGTCTCCTGAGAGCCCTAAAAGCTGAGATTTTTTAACCTTGTCACCTTTTTGTACATCAAATTTACTCATATGATAATAACAAGTATAAACTCCACCCCCATGGTCAATAATAACTGAACCACCTGAATAGAATCTATCTTTTGCTAAAACAACGATTCCATCATTACTAGCAACAATTGCTGTCCCCACTTTTGCTCTAAAATCAGTTCCACTGTGATACCCTTTTAAGCTTCCATTATATACTCTTGCTTTTCCAAAATCACTTGTTATCTTAGAAGATAATGGCAATATAAACTCAGAATTTATATAACTCTCTTTTGTAATTGTATTATAGATTGCCATCGCTTCGTTGTACTCTTTTGCTGTTCTTTGTTTTACAGCTTTACTTGTAGGGTTTACTTTTGATTTTTGTACCTCTAAAACCTCTTTTTCATACTGAGCATCTTGCACTTTAAGAAAAATATTTTTTACTTTCTCATTGGAGTTTTCATGATAAAGAATCTTAAGCTTTTTATCACTTGGTTTTTCATAATAACTTGTAGGAATCAAAGCGTAGAGTTTTGAATCATCTGTTGGATGTTTCAAAATTGCATACTCTTTTTTCCCAGCAACTATTTTTTCATAATTTATATTTTTATCTTGTTTAAACTCTATAAAAACTGTTCTTGCATTAGATGTTATAGAGTTTGATATACTAAAATCAAATCCCAATAAAGAGGATATAAAAAGTAGTGTAATAATAAAAATTTTCATTAATAATCTTTCATCGCTCTTTGAACATCTCGTTTCATATCTTTATCTTTTAAGTCTTGTCTTTTATCGTGAAGCTGTTTACCCTTAGCAATAGCTATCTGAATCTTCACAATATTTCTAGCATTAAAATAGAGTTGCAAAGGTACAACTGTATATCCATCACGATTTACAGCTTTGAGCATCTTTTGAATCTGAGCCTTATGAAGTAAAAGTTTTCTACTCCCTCTCTCCTCATGAGCATAAAAATGGTGTGTCGTTTCTAACCGTCCAATATGGGCATTAAAAAGGAAAGCCTCTTCACCAACAAAACGGATAAAACTATCTTTGAGATTCACACGACGAGCACGAATCCCTTTCACCTCACTCCCTTGAAGCACAAGCCCAGCTTCAAACTTCTCTTCTAAAAAATAATCAAAATATGCTTTTTTATTTTTTGCGTATGTTTCACCCATTATATTTCTCCTTTGACTTTTTAAAATCAGAATATGGCATATTTATAAAATAAATACTACCTACCATTGAGAATAATCCTCATCTTCATCATCATAATCATTTTTACTAAGCCCTAAAGCAATTTTTCCAAAGTTATCAATCTCTGTGTCACTCCAGTAACTCCACTCATTATTTGAATCTAAGTGCAATTTCATATACTTATCATAATCCATTACAACCACAAAAGGCTTATCTTTTTTAGTTATTAGAATATCATCAGCTAGAGCTTCTTGAAGCCTTAGAAAATTTTGTTTTATCTCTGTTGCCGATATAGTATGCATAAATATCCTTTGTGCTAGTAATAAACTCTAATCTTTTTGATAGGCATCCCTCCACAAGTATTATAGGGACAAAAAAAGTTTGTTTTATATTGTATCAAAAGAAAAATATATTTTTGTTTTTAGTATAATTTTTTGAAAACGGATACTTTATGTTTATATTATTAATCATTCAACCCTAAAAAAACTACTTCCACTACCACTAAAATAATATCCATCTTTATAAGAATCTTTTAACTCTTTATACTCTTGTAATGCAGGTTTGAAAAGGTCATTTACTTCATCTATACTCATATCTTTTAAAATATCTAATGAGTTAGTTTGTTTTAGTTTTTGTGTTGTTATTGAATCTATTGGATGGAAAAAATCTTTTCTATAGATAGAGTAAACTTTTGGTGTACTTATCTCTATAGAAGGGGTATAAATATCAAATTCTAAAAGCGCTTCATCAAACTTCTCTACTATTTCACCAACTCCACTTACATTTGCACTCTCATAGCCATATATAAAAAATGGAACATCTGCACCAACACTTAAACCTATAGTTGCTAACTCATCAAGTGTTAATCCTAAGTCTAAAATCGCATTACACATTTTAAGATAAGTTGCAGCGTCACTACTTCCACCACCTAAACCTGCAAAAGCTGGAATATTTTTCTCTACTTTTATAGCATACTCTGTCATAAAGTTTTTTACTTTAGAAGAATCTATAAATGCGTTTAGTGCTACATATGCTTTATAGAGTGTATTTTGTTGTGTAGAACAAGAAAAATCACCAATTATTTCAAACTCTTCATCACCTGTTTTTTTTACAAAAGATAAAGAATCGTAAAGATTCTCTACTCTCATAAATCGGGAGATTATCTCATGGTAATCACCCCTAGTTCCTGTTATCTTTAAAAAGATATTTACTTTTGCATACGCTTTATATATTTTCATTATGTTATTTATTTTTTTAATCTTTTACTTAGTAAGTCTAAACTTTCACTACTTATCATTTTAGACGCGGCGATGTTTGAATCTTTTACATCTTCTAGCAGTTCACTTCTTACAATTGATATCTCTCTGGGAGCTTCAATTCCGAGTTTTACTACACCCTTATCAATAGATATAACTTTGATTTTTATATTATCGTTTATCACAATAGATTCGTTTAATTTTCTAGCAAGTACTAACATATATTCTGCCTAATTCATATTTTACATTTTTATCTTGTATGGTTATTATTGAGATGTTATCACCATTGTCTAACCAATAACACCCATCATTTTGTATCTCTAAATCTTCTATAGCAAGAACTCTTCCATATCTTACATTTTCCTCATCACCTGTGTAACGATTCAATGGGATATTAAGAGATTTTTTAATATCTAAGGGCTCTTCATTATTGTATCTAAACTGACCCTCATTAAGTCTCTCTAATGCACTCAAACTTCCAGCTTCTACACCCAGTTTTTGTGCAATTATACGACCCAATGAACGGATATAAGTCCCCTCTGATACAGTAGCTTCAAAAGTCACAAAAGGGTGTCTATAATGGATAAGTTTTGCCTCATATATAGTAGAGTT
>Ga0193965_1000501_pt1 | contig 12279 bp, 10 predicted proteins | sample FB_8_MG_FD_140330 | JGI IMG/M metagenome (GOLD analysis project Ga0193965, IMG submission 140330) | Microbial mat bacterial communities from the Broadkill River, Lewes, Delaware, United States - FB_8_MG | ecosystem: Environmental > Aquatic > Freshwater > River > Microbial mats | place: USA... | reverse complement strand
TATACAACTAACATAAGCTGTGATTTTTCCAAATGGCTTCATAATAAACCAAGTAATACTAAACAATATTAGTAACCAAACCATATTAACTGTTCTTAATACAAAATCAGTATAGCCAAATAATTTGCCTATCACAATATGAAACAGATATGTCCCTGGTAAATTTAATTCAAATAAATCTTTATATGGCAAAAAATCATGCTCATTAATTAAATAAGCCATATAGTGTAAAAAAACGACATCACCTTTTACTCGCCACTCTAGGGATAGTATCAATTCTACTACAAATACACTAGTTAAAAATGCAATAAAAAAATACTTTATAGTTTCTAATATATTGATTTTAGATAATAATAGTTTTATATTCATTCCCTTAACCCACTTTCTTTTATATATGATGAATTCTCTGAAATATTCTTTTTGAGTTTTCCTGGATACACTTGTAAAAAATTGTATGTATATGCTCCATTTAATCGCACTATAGGAGGACGAATATCAGTTGAAAAATCTAAATTTTCAGCTACTATATGCGATTTTTCTAATGAAAAAACTTCAGCAATTTCATTAGCAAATTGGTAGCGTGATAGTGCTTCTAAACCTACACAATGAAAAATACCTTGTTTATTGTATTGTATAATTTTATTTAACATTATAGATATGTCTCCTATCCAAGTGGGGCAATTTATTAGATTTGAATATGTAGTAAAAGTTTGATGAGAATTTAAAGTTTGATAAACTAAACTTACAAAATCTCCTGGAAACCCATAAATTTGAGCCGTTCGGATAATAGCAAAATCGCAAAGAGTGTTTTGGATCAATTTTTCTGATTCTGCTTTATCTATCCCATACTGTGTTGTTGGACAAGGAGTATCTACCTCTCTCCAAAAACGATCATATTTTCCAAAAACATAATCAGAAGAGAAAAAGATTAAACGAATTTTATGAGCAAGACAAACTCGAGTAAGTATTTCTGTCACTCCATAATTTGTTAAATGGGTTTCGGCCTTGTTATTCTCACAATAATTAAGATTTTTAATAGAAGCCAAATGCAAAATTATTTCGGGATTATACTCACTAACAAGCTCAAAAATGCTATTCTCATCTCTTAAATCAGCATATATAGTATCATCAGAATTTATAATATCAACTCCTATAATTTGATGACCTGCTTTATGAAGGTAATCAGACAAACTTTTGCCTACAACTCCCGTAGCACCACTTATAAAAATTTTCATATTATACCTTTTAACAAAAAATTGATGTAATTCAAAGGATTAAGCAAACCTGATTATCTTCAATAATCTAAAAACTAAAACCTATCTCGTTTCGTCTTAAATCCTCTTTTACCATCATTGCACAAAGCTCTTCAAGAGTACACTTTGGCTCCCAACCTAAAATATCTTTGGCTTTTTGAGGGTTACCTATAAGCAGATCAACTTCAGCAGGTCTATAAAACTTTGGATTTACTTTTACAACAGTTTTTCCTGTAGCTTTATCAATTGCTACTTCATCTTCTGCCTCACCTTTAAATTCAAGTTCCACATTAATAGCTTTAAATGCCATAGTTACAAAATCTCTTACAGTCTCTGTCCTATTTGTTGCCAATACAAAAGTATCTGCCTTATCAGCTTGAAGCATTAGATACATCCCCTCTACATAATCTTTAGCAAATCCCCAATCTCTTTTGGCATCCATATTACCAAGTTCAATACAATCTAATTTACCAAGCTTTATTTTTGCTACACTATCAGTAATCTTTCTAGTTACAAACTCACGACCTCTAAGAGGTGATTCATGATTAAATAAAATTCCACTACTTGCAAACATATCATAAGACTCTCTATAATTTACAACCATCCAATGAGCATACATTTTCGCTGCCCCATAAGGACTTCTAGGCCAAAATGGAGTGGTCTCTTTTTGAGGTATCTCTTGAACATCACCAAACATCTCTGATGTACTTGCTTGATAAAATTTAATTTTTGGATTTACTATCCTTATAGCTTCAAGTAGATGAACACAACCAAGCCCTGTGATATGAGCCGTTGCAAGAGGTTGCTCAAATGATACTCCTACAAAACTTTGAGCAGCAAGATTATATATCTCATCAGGTTGAATTTTTTGTACAATATGAACACTATTTGCTTGATCTGTTAAATCATATTCTACTAGATGTAGGTTAGGATGATTTTCTATGCCCAACTCTTCTATTCTCCAAAAATTTACAGATGATGTCCTTCTATAAGTACCATATACCTCATAACCTTTTTCTAAAAGTAACTCTGCTAAGTAAGCACCATCTTGTCCTGTAATCCCTGTGATTATCGCTTTTTTCATATTTATCCATACTCCTATTTAATTTTGAAATTATACTATTGTTTTGGTGTTAAAGTCTTGAATATATTTTTCAAGATTTCTTTTAGGCTTCCATCCAAGTGCTATAGTTTTATCACTAACAACACTTGCAACCATTCTATTACCTTTTCTCTCTGGAAGCATTTCTATTTTACCTCCAAACATTTGAGCAACTTCTAAAATAGTATATTTTTGTGGATTACCTATACCATACTCATCACCATGACCTTTTTCACCTATTAGTATTAATGCATCTATAGTATCATCTATATGAGTAAAATTTCTCTCTTGTGTTCCTGGACTTACTACAGTTAAAACTTCATCATTTTTCATCTTCTCTTTAAATAAGGCTATTAAAGTAGCATATTTACCAGTTTGAATCTCTCTCTTTCCATAGACATTATAAAAATATGTGATAACATAATCTATACCAAACCATTCACCATAGTTTTTTACTAGTTGTGTATTTGTTGATTTACTCCAAGCATAGGGACTTGCATTTGCATTTTCACCATTATCACCATATTTAGTTGAACTTCCAGCATAAAGAATTTTGCATTTATGTTTTCTAACAAACTCTAAGACTGCAAATGTACCTTGTTTATTATATTCCAAAACTTTTTCAATATCATCAAAACTCTGTTCTACACGAGAGTACTCTCCTAAATGATATATTATATCAGGAGTAAAATTAATTAATTTTTCTATATCAGCTGTATCTCCTTTTATATAAGAGACATTCTTTACATGATTTTTTTCACTACCTGTAAAATAGTTATCTAAACTATAAACTTCATTATTCTCATCTTTTGATAATCTTTCACAAAGATTACTTCCTACAAAACCTGCTCCACCTGTTACTAATATTTTCATTTTATTTTCCTATATATCACTATTAAATATATCTCTTGTATATACTTTTTCTTTTACATCAATCAATATATCATCCAATCTATTTGCAACAATTATATCAGAGAGAGATTTAAACTTATTCAAATCTTTTATGACTTCTAGTCCATCAAATTTATCTTCACTAACAACAGGTTCATATATAATCACATCTATATTTTTAGCTAATAGTTTTTCTATAATACCTTGAACAGCTGAACTCCTAAAGTTATCACTTCCTGCTTTCATAATAAGTCTATATATCCCTACTACTGTTGGTTTTGATGCAAGTATCTGATTTGTTATAAACTCTTTTCTCGTTTCATTTGCATCAACGATAGCACCTATAAGATTATTAGGGACATCAGAGAAGTTTGTCCTTAACTGTTTTGTGTCTTTTGGAAAACAATACCCACCATAACCAAAAGATGGATTATTATAATGTGTTCCAATTCTAGGATCTAATCCTACACCATCAATAATATCTTTAGTATTTAGATTATATATTTCACTATAAGAATCAAGTTCATTAAAATAAGCAACTCTCATAGCAAGATATGTATTTGAAAAAAGTTTAATAGCTTCTGCTTCGGTTGAATCAGTATATAGAACTGATACATTCTTTTTGATAGCCCCTCTCTCCAATAATCCAGCAAACATTACTGCACGGTCAGACTTTTCACCTACTATAATTCTACTAGGATACAAATTATCATGAAGAGCTTGTCCCTCTCTTAAAAATTCTGGAGAAAAAATTATATTTGTAGTCTTAAATTTTTTATTAATTTTTTTAGTATATCCAACAGGTATAGTTGATTTGATTACCATTGTTGTATTAGGATTTATTTTTAATACATCTGCGATTACATACTCTATACTTTTGGTATTAAAATAGTTTGTCTCTGGGTCATAATCTGTAGGTGTTGAAATAATTACAAAATCAGCATCTTTATAAGCTTCTTCTTTGTCAAGAGTAGCTCTAAAATTCAAGTTATCTTTTTGTAAATATTCTGATATATCTTTATCTTCTATAGGTGATATTTTGTTTTGAAGCATCTCTACTTTTTCAGGGATAATATCTAGTGCTACTACTTCATTATGTTGAGCTAATAATATACCATTTGATAGACCTACATACCCTGTTCCTGCTATTGCTATTTTCATTGCTATTTCCTTTATTTACAAATATAATCAAAAGTTTGATTTTTATCAACTGCACCATGAGCAAAAGGATCAGTTAAGTCAGCACTATATTCACCCATAAGTAATCTTTCTTTAGGTAAAAAATGTTTTCTAAAATATCTACTAAATGTAGCCAACATATTACCTTTTTGCGTAAGTTTTACACATTTATTTTCATCTATAGTTATTGTTCCAGATGAAAGTTGTTCTGTTAATCTTACATCAACTAAACGGTGTTCTACCATATACTCTTTTGTAAATACATCTTCAAATCCACTCTGCTTAATTCCTCCTCCTCTTTGCTGTATTTTTTCTAATATATAAAAAGATAAAGACCTATCTATAACAGTAGGAATAGATATAGCAAAAATATATCCTAACAAAATATTCATAAATAGCATTTGAAACTTCTCAAAACTATTAAAACTATTAAAATAAGAGAAACTAAATAAGATAACTCCTACTAATAATGCTGATAAAACCCCATCAAATATAGCACTATAGAAGACTACATCAACTCTAAAAAACTTTAGATGCAAAATATATATAACTATCAAAACAACTATATATAGACATAAACCAATAAACCACTTTTTAATTTTCATTTTTAAACACCAAAACCTTATTTCCAATATAACTTAACGACACTTGTAAAAAAGTCGCAACTAAAAAACCGATATGATAAGACAATAGATAAATATCACTCCAAAGATATAAAACAAACCCATGTAGAACAGCGATAGAAGCATACATAAATCCAAACCTAATAACCTGAGACTTTAAAGAGTTCGTATGACCTTTATATACAAAATATCTACTACCTATAAATGAAGCAGTAATACCAAAAATAGCAGCTATAAAGTTTGCTATACCTACTGACTCTATACCTATAAACAGTATATTGAAATTTAGTATCCCATAATGTACACCTGTAGCGATTACACCATTAATAATATATCTTATAGGTTCATATTTTAACATTTATAACTTTATCCACAAATATTTTATAATCTAAAGGTTTTATACTACCACTTTTTACAACACCTGTAAGCATTAACATCATAAGAGTCATAGTTCCAGTTTGTAAGAATACCAATAATAATATACCTAAAGCTACAGAGAACCATCCAGGAGTAGCAAAACCAGATATTTTAAGAACTATAGCAAAGATACTACCCAATATAGCCAACCCAGCAACTATAGCAGATGTAATACCAACTCTCACTAGTACATCTTCTGCAAAAATCATCAAACCTTTAAAACCATGTAGTACAAGACCTACAAAATTCATTTTACTTTTTCCTGCATATCTCGCTCCACGGTCTAATGGCATAGTCTCTATTCTTAATTTAGAAGATAAAACTGTACCTGCTATATGTGTACCTAACTCTTGCATAGAGACTAGTCTCTTTACTGCTGTTGGTTTAAGTGCCATAAAATTTCCAAAACTTATTTTTCTTCCTGCCAAAAGATTGAAAATCCATTTATAAATTATATAAAAAGCTTTGAATTTTATAGACTCTACTCTACTTTTTCTTTGAGCTACTACGACATCAATATTATCAGTTTCTAATGGTCTAATAAGTTCTTTTATAGATTTAGGTGTATCTTCTCCATCTGAGTCCATTACTACTACTTTTTGATTATCAGATATATGTTCTGCCACATACCCTAGTCCTATAGAGATAGCTCTTTGATGCCCTACATTTCTTTTGAGCTTAATTACTACACCTTCTAATCCTGATGAAGTTATATTATCAATATCAACAGGTTCTTTAACCGAACCATCATCTACAGCCACTATAAATACATTAGAGCCAAATACATCATAAATCTCTTTAAATAATTTTGTTGATGCTTCGGTATCTTCGTATATAGGTGTAACTACTATTAATTCATTATTTATTAATTTTTTCATCTTAGCCTCAATAATTTAATATTTTTTTATAATAAAGGAATAAACATTAATTGCTCAATGCCTTCTTTTATTTTCACATTCGATTTTAATTTAGCATTTTTAAATTTACTAAATACCTGATTAGAACACTCTTCAATTGTAGAATTATGACAATACACGACTATCTTATTATTTGATTTCATCTCATTTTTAATTTCACTTAAAATTTTATCCTTATTACCTTCTGAACGAAATGCTAATCCATAAGAAGATTTCTTATCCATCATATCATACATAACAGCAGACCAAACTTGCCAGTAGTCACCAGCATGAAAAAATACTCTAATATTTTGTTTATGCTTCTCATCAACTTGTGACCAACTTTTAAATGTATTGTAATCTTTATATTGAATAAAAGAAGATTCTTGCTTTAATATAATTATACTAAACAATATTAATATGGTTACGATTTTAAACTTATTATTAGTTAAAAATATTGTAACTATACTCCATATATATATAGTAAATATAAATACTATACCAATAAAAATTGGAAAAAAATATCTAAAATGATACTGATTAAGTTCAATCCATTTGTGATTTGAAAAAAGAAGAAACCAAGATACCATAAAAATAAAAATGGCAAGTATCACCCTAGATACTTGTAATCCTTCTTTTGTATTTGAAAAAATAAATTTAAATCCACTAATTATAAAGAGCAAGATTAATAAACTAAAAGTACTAATTGTTGCTAAAATATTAAATATAGTTTGATTGGTATGCCGTGTAATATCATGTAAGTTCAAACCAGAATAAGCAGATGTATCTCCATATTTACTTGCAATATATATCCATATAAAAAAAGATATTAAGGCGATAAAAATATGTATTATAGAGTATGTAATTTTATTTTGTTTTATAAAAATATAAAATACAAAAAAAGCAAGAATAACTAACAATATGCTGTTATTTATACCTATAGAAATAAATGATAATATTGTAATTATAAAATACGATGATTTTGTATAAACTTCTTTATGAATAAAAATATCAATAATATATAAAAATAAAAGATATGAAAATATATATTCTATATGCCAAATTATAAAATTAAATAATGTATATTTTGTATATAAAAAAATAAATATTAAAATAAATATTAAAAAAATTATTATTTGTGAACTAAAAGTATATTTAATTATATTATTTTTAAGCATAGCGATATAATAACTTATCTTCCATACCATAGCATAAAATACAAAGGCTGAAAATATAAGAAATAATGATATATTAAGTATAGGATTAGATATACTTGATAAGAATAAAGGTATAAAATTAATTAATCTATTTTGACCCCAATAAAAAAGTGTGATATTTTGAAGAGACATTATTGAGTTAAGAAGAACATCTGCATTTAAGTATTCTGGACTTAAGTAATTTACACTCAATAGTGATAAAGTAAAAAGTAGTCCAAATTGTATTAGGTATCTTTTTACTAAATGAACTAAAAGTATAAGCTTATGATTATTAATCATTAGTTATCCTTTTATATTTATCTCTTATAACTTCCCAACTATAATTATCATCTACAAATTTATTCATATTTTTAAATTCATAAGATTTTTCTAATAGATAAAAAGTATTATTTTTAAACTCTTCATAGTCTTTATACCAAAGTCCACCTTTACTTCTTTGGCATTGTCCTACCATAACTTCTGCTTTAGCTGTAACTAGTACTGGTTTATTTAAACTCCATGCTTCAAGCAATACCATAGAAAGACTCTCAAACGGTGATGAATTTATTAAAAATTCACATCCATCTATAGCATCAAATTTTGTTTGTTCATCTATAAAACCTAAATGTATAATATCTTTGTGCTTTGGTATATCTATAACTGATTTACCAGCAAGTACAAGCTTTAATTGTATATTATGTTCTTCTTTAAGTTTTAAAAAATAATCAAAAAGCTCTTTACAACCTTTACTTTCATCAATTCTTCCTACATATAATATATATGGAGCATATATATCATACTTTTGTCTAAATATAATATTTGAAATATCTTTAGGAATATCTACACCTATACCAATAGTATCACCTATAAAAGATATATTAGGAAATCTTTTATCTAAAAAATCTTTTTCTTCTATTGTACTAAAAATTATTTTTCGTGGCTTTTTAAACCATTCATCCCATATTGGTAAATAGATTGGTACTTCATCATGTGCAAAAGAAGCTAAATATGCTTTTTCTTCAACTAAAGGTAATGCTAAATATGTTGTTGCATATAAATAAGTAAAAAATATAAATTTTTCATAATAATCTTTATTTTCTTTTACATAATTTAATAAGCTATTACTTACAGGACCTTGTAAATTCATCCATTTTTTAGAATCTTCTAAAGAGGCTTTTTTTGCATTTGGTAAAATTTTATTTGAGTATTGATTAAACTTTTCTACATTTCTTGGAATATCTACTTTAAACCTTCTAATTGATACTCCATCAACTATTTCTAAACCTTCATCATAATAATTATCCCATGTCATATAATCTAATGCACAAGTTGTTATTATTTCTATATCCCAGTCATCTTTCATCAGTTTAGCAATTTGAAAACAATATGCTTCTGCTCCACCTGTAACTTCTTTACCATTTCGTTGAACTACAAATGCAATCTTTGGCTTATCCATTTACTAAATCCTCTATTAATTCTAAATACTGATTTTCTATATTCTTAAAAGAAAATTTATCTCTTACAACTCTTTGTTCTTTTATGATTTGAACTCTTATCTCTTCATCATTTAAAATGATATTGACTAATCCAGCTATAGAGAGCATATCTTTTTTATCAGTAAACATAAAAGCTGCCTCTGCCAATGTTTCTGGTACAGCTGTACTTTTATAAGCAACTACTGGTATATCAAACCACATAGCTTCTATCAGTGGTACTCCAAAGCCTTCATGTTCACTCATAGAGACAAATAAATCTGCTATCATAAAGTATGATTTTAATTCTGCTTCGCTTACATGACCTGTTACGGTTACATTATCTTCTAAGTTATAAAAATTAATTAAGTTATAAAACTCTTTTACATAAGGGTCTTGTTTATCCCCACTACCAACTATAATTAATCTTGTATTAGGATTGATTTGTACCAAATAAGACATCATTTTTACTAAATCAGTTTGCTTTTTATTTGGTGCTAATCGACCTGTAAATAATATATTTTTATTATTATTTGAGTATTGTCTAATTACTTCACTATCTGGAATAAAGTTCCATTTATCACTAGATATAATAAGAGGTAATACTTTACAGTCTCTAAAGTTATTATTATTTAGCTCATCTATATTAAATTGTGAGACACCATAGTTAAAATCAAAAATATTTGAGAAATTTTTAAGGTCATTTCGTCCATCTTGTAATATTTTTGCAAACTCTTCATTGTATGGCTCAAAGAAATCTTTTGGAGTAATATTATGATAAATCAAAGCTTTTTTACCTTTGTGATCTACTGCATTTTGTGTGTATTCAAATCCAATAGAATGATGATATATTAATCCATCATTTTCATTTAAATTTTTAGGTTCAAATGGCTCACACTCATCTTGTACTTTTGGGTCTATATATCTTACAAATATTTTTGAATGATAACCTTGTGAACGAAGTAATTTTCTTATAGCTCTAGCTTGATTAGATATTGCATCTCCATAAGATAAATTTGGTAATATTTGATGAATAGCTTTTTGATTCTGAGGTATATTTTTTATTTTATTATTAATTATAACACTCTTAAATTCATCTATATATTTATCTATTACATTATCCCAGTCTGCTATCTTTTTTGCATAGATAAAACCCATTTCACCCATTTTCTTTAATTTATTTATATCTAAAGTATCAAGTTTTTTACAAACTTCAATAAAACTAGCTTCATCTTCAGCAAAAAAACCAGAGTTATTTGAGTCTAGTAGTGCACGATAAGTAGCTAAACATTTTTTATGTATTATAATAGGTTTTTTTGCATACCAAGCCTCAAAGATAACTCTTGAAAAACTTTCATTTTCACTAGGATTAACTAAAGCTAGGCATTGCGATAAAAGTTTAGTTTTTTCTTCTTCACTAACTAAACCTAAATCTACTATATTTTTATTTCTTGGTTTTATTGGTAAATCACCAACTCCTGCTATTAATAGTTTCAAATCTGAATCTGTTTCATCTATAAACTTATCAAAACTCTCTATCAATAGATGAGTATTTTTTCCTATGTCTCTTCTTCCTAAATAGAGTAAATATCTTTCGTATTTAATATCAAAATTTTTATTTATTTCTACTCCAGCATACAAAACTTTTGATTTATTGATGATTGAAGCCCCATATATTTTTTGAGCTACTTGATATTCTCCATCAGATAAATAAATAATACTTGTGGCATTATAAAAATTATCTTGTACACAATCTAAATATGCATAAGACTCATCATGTAAGCAAGGTTGAACAACTGCTTTTTCTTTTACAGCATTTATACCTTTTATAATATTTGGGAAAAGATAAGGTAAAAATATGAAAATATCATAATTATCTTTCTGTTTAACTATATAATTTTGTAAATCTGGTGAATAAATATTTTCATCCAAAAAAGTCTGTTCTTCTTCTTTGGATAATGGTGAAACTCCAGGAATTAATGATTCTTTTGATGTTTGCATAAGTTTTAGATTTACTCTATCAAAAGCTTCAGTATCTCTTTTTTTAACTTTAAATCTTTTGATACTGATATTGTCTTCTATAAAATCACCAACAGTATAAAAGTTTTCTGACCAATCAGATAAGAACTCCTTTGAACATGTAGTTAAAACTTCTATATCAATATTTCTATCTGTTAATCGTTTAGCTATCTGCCACGCTTGTTGTTCTGCCCCACCTTTAAGCTCTTTACCAAACCATGGTATTACTAATGCTATTTTCATGATTTATATCCTATAACTGCATAATCAATCGAACTTGCAAATAAATGATTAATATTTTGATCATCATAATGTATGTTTTGAGTATTTCTTCTCTCTATTATTACTTTTTTAAAGTTTACTTGTTCTAAAATAAATTTTGATGTCTCTGGTGGTATTGGATTTATATGTGTTGGGTCTGTATAAAAATTACAAGTACCAACAAATACATTTTCAGGATTAGGTGTCTCAAAAATTACCATTCCACCAGTTTTTAGTACTCTATATGATTCTGTGTACATCTGCATAAGAATTTCAAAAGGGAGATGTTCTATGATATGAAAACCTGTAATAACAGATAAAGTATTATCATCTAGTGACTTTAAATACTCTATAACATCATACTCTTTTACATCTAATCTTAACTCTTGTGACTTAGCTACCATGATACGGTTTAAGTCTATACCTTTGGCATCATAACCTTTTTCTTCTAAGAGTTCTATCCATTCACCTCTTCCACATCCAACATCTAAGGCTTTTATCTTTTCTTTTTTAAACGGTAGTTTTTCTACATAAGGCAGATACACTTTTACTCTCTCTTTTATATCTTCTCTTGTTCCTCTAAATTTATCTTCAAACTCTACATAAAATGTATCAAATTTATGTTTTTCTTCATTTACAATATCTATTACATTTTTCTTAGTTAAAACTTTTTTAGGTAATCTCTTTTTGGCTTCATCTATAAGTATTTGCATATTTTGTTGGGATATTTTCATATACTCTTTTGCATAACTTACTGTTTGTAAGTAAAGCTCTAAATCTTTATGAGCTACTTTATCGTTAAGTTCAGATTTATCTGCTTTTGAATTAATCTGATTCTCTAATGATTTTTGAATATCAATAAGTACATCATTATCTGCTTTTGAATTAATCTGATTCTCTATTGATTTTTGAACATCTATAAGTACATCATTATCTGCTTTTGAATTAATCTGATTCTCTAATGATTTTT
>Ga0193965_1000500_pt1 | contig 12290 bp, 8 predicted proteins | sample FB_8_MG_FD_140330 | JGI IMG/M metagenome (GOLD analysis project Ga0193965, IMG submission 140330) | Microbial mat bacterial communities from the Broadkill River, Lewes, Delaware, United States - FB_8_MG | ecosystem: Environmental > Aquatic > Freshwater > River > Microbial mats | place: USA... | reverse complement strand
TCACTTTTTTTCTTAAAAGGCGCAGCAGGTGATGCCATTAAAACTACGCAGATTTATAGAGGGATAATACCTTTTATACTTTTACAACTTCTTGCACTTGGTTTGGTTATAATATTTCCAGATTTAGTATTTGCGTTTATTTAATTAGTCTAGTAAAAAGAAGTGAATTCTTTTTACTCCGCTTATGCTTTTTAGGGAATTTGCGTGTTCTATGCCATTTCAAAGTACAGAATAAAAGCTTTGCTTCTTTTAAGCAATATGATCTTAATGATTGGAGAAAAAATTGGAAGATATTTTATACGCACCATGGCGTGAAGAGTATATAACAAATGATAAAATTGAAGGGTGTGTATTTTGTCATATTAGCACACATGAAAAAGATGATGAAGAGATGCATGTGCTTTATAGAGACGAGCACTGTTTTATAGTTATGAACCGTTACCCGTACACTCCGGGTCATTTTATGATCATTCCACATATGCATACTGATAAACTTGAGGAGTTAGATCCTGAGTGTTGGCTCCACATGAGTTCTTTAGCTCAAAAGTGCGTAAGACTTTTAAAAGAAGGCTTTGGCGCACAAGGTGTAAATATAGGTATGAACTTAGGTCGTGCTGGTGGTGCAGGGATAGCAGAACATATCCATATGCACCTTGTTCCACGTTGGGAAAGAGATACAAACTTTATAACAGCAATTGGTCAAAATAGGGTGTATTCTAGTGATTTTGAAAAAATTTACAAAAAAATAAAAGAATTGACAGTAACTTATTTATAATTAAAAAAAATTTATGCAAATTACTGTTATAGTGTCTAAATATATCGTAAGGGGTTTATAATGTTTTCTAACATGTCTATAAGTAAAAAAATACATGTACCATTGATCGCATCTATAATAATAGGTTTTGTTATTATTTTAGGTAATTACTTTTATTCAATTGATGCAATGAAGAAAGATGTATATCAAAGTGAAAAGAAATCACTTAGGCTAGTTTATAATAATTCCATGGCTGGTAAGAAAAATGTAGGTTTAACAAATGCTATTAATATCTCTAAAAACTATAATGTCATCCGTTCTTTAAAAGAAAATAACAGAGATATAGCTATAAAGGGAATAAGTTCACTTTCAAAAGAATTTAAAGAATCAACAAACTATAAAAATATAAAAGTTCATATACATGATAAAAATATACATAGTTTTTTAAGAGCATGGAAGCCTGAAAAGTATGGGGATGATCTAAGCGGTTTTAGACAAACTGTTGTTCAGATCAAAGAGACTAAAAAGCCAATCGTAGATATAGAACTTGGTCGTGCAGGTTTAGTACTTCGTGGTTTATCACCTGTTATAGACAATGGTGAGTATTTAGGTTCTGTAGAATTTATGCAGGGATTAAACTCAGTTATTAAAAGTGCTAGAAAAAAATACGGCTACGAGATGGCTATTGTTATGAAAGATGAATTTCTTTCAACTGCAACTGCATTGGAAAAGGCTCCTAAAGTCGGAAAATATGTACTAGCAGTTAAAGAAAGCAATGTAAACAAAGATTTTTTTAATGATTTAAAGAACTTTAACTTAGCAGATACTAAAAATTACCAGATGGATCATAAATACTTTATAGTATCAGAACCTATAAAAGACTTTTCTGGAAAAGTAGTAGGGTATGCAGTTATAGGTGAAACAATAGCTAAAGTTGAGCATATGGTTTTAAAAAGTGAAGATTCACTTCTAAGACAAGTATATATAATGTTAGCTGTAGATGCTTTTATACTACTGTTTTTAATATTAGTGATTAACAAAGGTGTCTCTGGACCACTTAAAGGGTTAGAAAACATAGCAAATGAACTCTCTCAAGGTGAAGCAGACCTTTCTAAAAGACTTCCTGTAACTACTAATGATGAGATAGGTAAAGCTAGTAAAAGTTTCAATACATTTTTAGATAAGGTTCAATCGATAGCACATGAAGCTGAAACACAAGCAAAAGTAGCAGAAGAGTCGAAAAAAGATATAGAAAAAAGTTTAGATAAAAATCGTCTTAATTTGGCACTATCTTCTAGTATGATCGATGGAAGTATTGAGAATGCTACTAATTTAAGAAGTTCTATGCAAAGTAATATATCAAGTGTTGATGATGTAAATAAACTAAATGAATCAACTTCTGAAGTAATTGAAAAAGTTACTAAATCAACTAACGATATAATTGAAACAATTTCAAATATTACTCAAATGACAGATGACTCTCGTGAATCTTCTGAACATTTAAATACAAATGTTGAAGAGATCTTTAGTGTTATTTCACTTATTAAAGATATATCTGATCAAACAAACCTATTAGCACTTAATGCTGCAATAGAAGCTGCACGTGCAGGCGAACATGGTCGTGGGTTTGCTGTTGTTGCAGATGAAGTTAGAAAGCTAGCAGAAAGAACTCAAAAAGCAACTAGTGAAGTTGAAGCAAACATAAGTGTTTTAAAACAAAACTCTATGAACATGAGTGAAAACAGTGAAAAAATAGAAAGTTATACACATGATTCACATGAAAAACTAGATACGTTTAAAGATACGTTAAATCAATTAGTTGCTAATGCTGAAAAAATTAAAAAAGATAACTCTGTAATAGCAAATGAATTCTTAGCAAATATGTCTAAACTAGATCATATGATCTTTAAAAGTACAGCTTATTCTGCAGCATTCTCAGGCAAAAGTAATCCTTCATTAGGAAACCATAAAGAGTGTAGATTTGGTAAGTGGTATGAGAGTGAGGGAAAAGTTGACTTTGGTTCTAATCAACATTTTATTGATATGGCTGCTCCTCATAAGTCAGTTCATGATAATGTTTTAAAAGTTATGAATGTACTAAAAGATCCAGACAACATAAATTCTGATGCAATTATAGAAATGTTTAAACAAGCAGAAAAATCTTCTAATGAGCTATTTAAACATCTTGATGATATGGTTAAATAAAACCATATCATTTATCCTTTTTTCTAGTAAGTACAAATAAAAAAAGTCCCGCAACACCTAAAAATACCAATGTACGAATTATAAGTGTTAAAATGTCAGTTTCTGGCAAGTTATTCTCCAATATTTATTTTTATGATTATAGCAAATAAATAGAGTATTGTCTTAAATGCTTAACTGTATAAAAAATAATCATCTAGTTGTTCAAATAATAAAATACTATCTGCTATAATACTTTCATACTTACTTAAAAAAAGGATTCGAAGATGAAGAAGTGGTTAACAATAGCATTAATGCTATTACCGACAATGGCACTAGCCGAGGATGTATTAGACACAGGTGATACAGCATGGATGATGATGAGTGCAGCATTAGTGCTTTTAATGACACCAGCAGGACTTGCACTATTTTATGCAGGTATGACAAGAAGTAAAAATGTACTAAATACATACGCAATGGTAATGGGTGCATTCGTAGTAGCATTTATAGCATGGATAGTAGCAGGTTACTCAATGGCATTTGGTGATGGTGGAAGCCTTCAAACATTTATAGGTGGATTTGGTAATGCATTCCTAAGCGGTATAAACTGGAATGATCTAAGTGGTACATATCCAACATACGTATTCGTAGTATTCCAAGGTACATTCGCAGCTATCACAGTAGCAATCGCTTCTGGTTCAGTAATTGAGCGTATTAAATTCTCAACTTGGTTAGTGTTCGTAGCAATCTGGACAATCGTAGTATACGCTCCAATTACACACATGGTATGGGGTGGTGATGGTGCACTTCTATTTGATGCAGGTGCATTAGACTTCGCAGGTGGTACAGTTGTACACATGAATGGTGGTTTAGCTGGTTTAGTATTAGCTTACTTAGTAGGTAAACGTACAGGTTACCCTAAAATTGCAATGAAACCAATGAACGTAATGTTAACAGCTCTAGGTGCAGCATTATTATGGTTTGGTTGGTATGGATTCAACGGTGGATCTGCATTTGGTGCAAACGCAATCGCTGGTTTAGCTTACCTTACAACAACTCTTGCAACAGCAGTAGCAGCAGTTACTTGGATTGTAATTGAATGGATAGTATACAAAAAACCAACACTTCTTGGTGCAGCTTCAGGTGTAGTAGCAGGTCTTGTAGCAATTACTCCAGCAGCAGGGTTTGTTGATGTAACAGGTGCAATCATAATAGGTTCAGTAGGTTCAATCATAGCATTCTATGGTGTAGCAGTACTTAAAAAGAAACTTGGTTATGATGATTCTTTAGATGCATTTGGTATCCACTTCCTAGCAGGTCTATGGGGTGCACTAGCAACAGGTTTATTTGCTCTAAATGATCAAGACTTACTATGGGATGGTCCACTAAAAGCTGATGGTGATAGAATGGGACAATTCCTAGTTCAATTAGAATCAGTAGTAGTAGTAGGTATATTTACACTAGTTGGTACTATAATCGTTTACTATATAGCTTCAGCTATAACAGGTGGTGGTAGAGTAGATGAAGAGACTGAACAAGTTGGTCTTGACGAAGCTGTTCATGGTGAAAAAAGTCTTAACCTTTAGTAGTTGATTTAAAAACTAAAAGTGGTTACAATTTTGAAAGCGAAAAAAAGAGGGTTTTTAATCCCTCTTTAAGAATATAAATAACGGAGTATAAATAATGAAAAGAGTAGAAGCAGTAATAAAACCATTTAAATTAGAAGATGTAAAAGATGCACTAGCAGAGATCGGTATTACAGGTATGACTGTAAGTGAGGTAAAAGGTTATGGTCGTCAAAAAGGTCATAGTGAGCTTTACCGTGGTGCTGAGTATGTAGTTGATTTTTTACCTAAGATCAAAATGGAGATGGTAGTAGATGATAAAGATGTAGATCAAATTACATCTAAAATTGTTGAAGCAGCACGTACTGGTAAGATCGGTGATGGTAAAATCTTTGTTAGCGATGTAGATAATATTATCCGTATCCGTACTGGTGAAACTGACACAGAAGCTATATAAAGCTAATATTTCCACATTTGTGGAAATATACCCACATAAACTATTCCATACAAAAATTCTAACTGACTAAAAATTAATCAGTAAATCTAAAAAGCAACCTTACAATTTTGTTACTATTTCATTACAAAAATGAAGGATACTAAATGATTGAGGCTGATTTTAAATACGTTATAGATACTTTTTTCGCACTATTTTCTATGACACTTATTATATTTATGGTGCCAGGCTTTGCTATGCTTGAAGCTGGACTTGTACGTGCTAAAAACGTTACAGCAGTACTTACAATAAACACACTTATATATGCTATTGCATCTATTGCTTTTTTATTGATCGGATACAACCTTGCTTTTGGGTCTTGGGAGAATGACTCTATGAGTAAATGGGCAGCCTTTTTGTTTCAGATGGCTTTTGTTGGTAAGACTATAAACATTATGAGTGGTGGTGTAAGTGAGCGAGTTCGTATTATTCCAGTTGCTATTTTTGCATTTGTTATGGGTGGTATTTTATATCCATTTATAGTAAATATTTCTTGGGGTACAGATATGTTGGCAGGTACAATTTTAGATATTAACATGCATGACTTGGCTGGTTCAACTGTTATCCATTCTACTGGTGGATGGGCATTACTTGCTACACTTATTATTATGGGTTCAAGAAAAGGAAGATATGGTAAAGATGGTAGTGTAAAAGTAATACCAGCTTCAAATATTCCGCTTGTATTTTTAGGTGCATTTCTTTTATGGATCGGTTGGTTTGGATTCAATGGTGGAAGTGTTGGATCAATATCTTCGGTTGAAAATGCTGATGCAGTTGCTTTAACTATTCTAAATACAAACACAGCTGGACTCTCTGGTGCTATTATTGCAACAGTAGTAATGTATATTAGATACAGACTATTTGATATTACAATGATTTTAAATGGTGCACTTGGTGGGCTTGTAGCAGTAACTGCTGGACCTGACCTTTATGATATATACTCTCCAATTTTAATTGGTGCTATTGGTGGAGCTTTAGTTATCTTAGCTGTACCTTTATTTGACAAACTTCGTCTTGATGATCCTGTTGGTGCGTTGTCAGTGCATCTTGTAAATGGTATTTGGGGGACATTGGCTGTTGGTATTTTTGTAAGTGATATTTCCTTTTTTGATCAATTAAAAGGTGTCCTTGTTGTAGGAGCTATTGTATTTCCTGCATCATTATTTATAGTTTATACTATCAATAAATTTATTCCATATACAGCTGATTCAGATGAGCAATTACAAGGTATGGATATAGTAGAATGTGGTGTAGAAGCTTATCCAGAGTTTAGAAAAAATATATAGTACATATGTATCTATAAGTTATTCAACACTTATAGATACTCTCAAATTTTAAATAAACAAAGATACTTTAGGTTAGATTAACTTTATTTGATTATATTTCCAATTAACTATAAATTTTTTTAGGTAAGAGAGGAAGCTTTTAAAAGTTTTCTTTATTAAAGGAGACCTTATGAGAACTTCATGGGTAAAAGAGCGTGAAAAAGATGAATGTAGAACTCAAATGTATTATGCAAGACAGGGCATTATTACACAAGAGATGCAGTATGTTGCTAAAGTAGAAGACTTAGAACCTGAACTTGTGAGAAGTGAAATTGCAAGGGGTCGTTTGATAATACCAGCAAATATAAACCACACAAATTTAGAGCCAATGGCAATAGGTCTTGCATCAAAATGTAAGATAAATGCCAACATTGGATCATCTGCAATAGCTAGTGATGTTCAAGGTGAGATTGAAAAGGTTCAAGTTTCACAACACTATAAAGCTGATACGGCGATGGATCTTTCAACTGGTGGTGATCTAGATGAGATCAGATCAGCAGTAATTGAAAATTCTAAAATTCCAATAGGTACTGTACCAATTTATCAGATACTTCATGATGTTGGAAACAAGATAGAAGATCTAACAATTGAAGTTATGCTTGAAGTGTTAGAACGTCAAGCAAAGCAAGGTGTGTCATACTTTACAATTCATGCAGGTTTTTTACTTGAGACTATGCCTAAAGTTGCAAAACGTAAGATGGGAATAGTATCTCGCGGTGGTTCACTTATGGCTGCTTGGATGATGCACTATCATAGAGAAAACCCATTTTATACGGCATTTGATGATATACTAGATATTTGTGCAAAATATGATGTTAGTTTAAGTCTTGGCGATTCACTTCGTCCTGGTTGTTTAGCTGATGCTAGTGATGATGCACAATTAGGCGAGCTTAAAGTATTAGGTGATCTAACACTTCGTGCATGGGAAAAAAATGTTCAAGTTATGATCGAGGGTCCTGGGCATGTACCATTAAACCAAATAGAGCGTAATATGAAGATCCAGCGTGAGTATTGTCATGAGGCGCCTTTTTATATATTAGGTCCATTAGTCACTGATATTGCTGCAGGGTATGATCATATATCTTCTGCAATCGGTGCAGCTGTAGGTGGATGGCACGGAGCATCTATGTTATGTTACGTAACGCCTAAAGAGCACTTAGGACTTCCAAATGCCGATGATGTTCGTGAAGGTATTATTGCATATAAAATTGCTGCTCATGCTGCGGATATAGCACGTGGACGTAAAGGTGCTAGAGATGTTGATGATGAGATGAGTGATGCTAGATATGCATTTGACTGGGAGAAACAGTTTGAGTTAGCACTTGATAGTGAGCGTGCCCGTGAATACCACGATGAGACACTACCTCAAGATGTATTTAAAGAAGCAGAATTTTGTTCTATGTGTGGACCAAAGTTTTGTTCATATAAGATTACTCAAGAGATAATGGATAACCCTGATGCTATTGCTAAAATAGCTGAAGATGCTAAGTTAGCTGAGGCTAACTAGGTATAATTCTTAAAAATCTTTTTTAAATAAGACAAATTTTGTCTTATTTATGCTAAACTCACAAAAATTAAATTTATAAAGGAAAATTTATTATGACTGAACAGATTGTAAATGAAGCATTGTCAAAGGTAATATATCCAGGTTTTACAAAAGATATAGTTACTTTTGGTTTTGTAAAAGATATTGAGATCTCAGGAAATGATGTAAGTGTAACTATTGATATAACATCATCAGCTCCAGAAGTAGCACAGCAAATTACTGATGATGCGTCAGATGAACTTAAACGTGCGGGCGCATCAAGTGCTAAGATCAATATAAAAGCACCACAAATGCCAAAAGAGAGTTCATCTAAGGGTAAAAATATTGCCCCTCAGGTTAAAAACTTTTTAATGGTTAGTTCTGGAAAAGGTGGAGTTGGAAAATCAACTACATCTGTAAATATTGCTATCAGCCTTGCTAAACAGGGTAAAAAAGTTGGACTTTTAGATGCAGATATTTATGGTCCGAATATCCCTCGTATGATGGGTGTAGCAGATGTAAAACCAGAAGTTAATGGAAACAAAGTTCTTCCAATCAAAGCTTACGGAATTGAAGTTATGTCAATGGGCTCACTAATGGAAGAGGGGCAATCTCTGATCTGGCGTGGTGCTATGATCATGAAAGCTATTGAACAATTCCTACGTGATATTTTATGGAGTGAACTAGATGTATTAGTTATAGATATGCCACCGGGAACTGGTGATGCACAACTAACACTTGCTCAAAGTGTACCTGTAACTGCAGGTTTAACTGTTACTACACCACAGGGTGTTTCTTTAGATGATTCACGTCGTTCATTAGATATGTTCAAGAAATTACATATACCAATAGCTGGTATTGTTGAAAATATGAGTGGATTTATAGCCCCAGATACTGGTGTTGAGTATGATATATTTGGTAAAGGTACTACTCAGCCAATGGCAGATGAGTTTGATACACAGATTATTGCAGAGATTCCAATAGAACCATCAATTCGTACAGGTGGTGACGAGGGTAAACCTATTTCTTACTCTGCTCCAACTTCTGAGAGTGCAAAACGTTATGATCAAGCGGCAGAATCTATTTGGGCTTTAATTGAGAAAATAAATGAAGAGGGTGGGGTTGATAATCAGGCAGTTCAGCCAACAACTCCTCCAGGCGTAAGTGCTTGTTCACAGTAAAATAAAAATAGTAACGCATCTTCAGCGTTACTAGCTAATCTATATCACTCTTTTATTTTAATAAATATATTTGATTTTTTGAGAAAGAATAGCTAAAAGAAGTAAAATAATTCATTTCTTTTAGCTAGCAGCTTATTTTAGTAAGAACCTTCGTATTTATCCTGATCTATCATATTTTCATTAAACTCTACTATTTTATTTCTACCTGTGTTTTTAGCTTCATATAAAGCTGTATCAGCATACTTTATACATTTCCAAATAGTATCACCATCTGTTGGAAATTTTGCAACACCAATAGAAATAGTTTTTTGTAAAGTCTCTCCAGAACCTACATCAAAACGAAGTTTTCCAAATTCTTGGTGGATATTTTTTGCTACTTGTAAAGCACCATCATCTGTTGAGTTGTGAAGCATTATAAGAAATTCTTCTCCACCATAACGTATTGCTAAGTCTGCTTCACGTATATTACTTCTTAAAACATTTGCAAGATCAACTATAACACCATCTCCTACATCATGTCCATATGTATCATTTACCATTTTGAAGAAGTCAACATCAAGCATCATAACATGGTAAGTTTCTTCTGCACGTCTAACTTGACTCATAACTTTATCAATAAAGTTTTCTAAAAATCTTCTGTTATATAGATTAGTCATACCATCTCTTAAAGATGTGTCATGAAGCTTATCCATAAGTAAATTACTCTCTATTACTGGTTTAGCAGCTTCAAGGTAGTTTGTTATACTTGGCATATACGTAGTATATTTAGGAATATCCATTTCATCAAAAGACATCATATGAATCAATATAGATGCTTCCTCATTAATTTGATATGGATGGCATATATAGTGTAAGTTTTCAGTTTCACACGAACTGCATAAGTTGTGAAAATCAGTAGATATAACATCTGAATGAGTTCTACATGCACGACATTTTTGAGCATTTTTGTCAACCTCTTCAACATCACATGTATGAGTAAGTTTTTCATCTGTTATATATATAAGTTTTCTTGTATTATGCTTATTGTCTATTTCATATATAGCAAAGTTCTCAATATCAAATTTTCTTTTTAATACATCGATGATTCTAGTATATATTATATTTTTATTTTCATCTAATTCTATAGTTTTTTTAAACTTGTAGATATCAGATAGTTCATTGATGATTTTTTTTGCTTCATAAAGTGGGTCATTACATGAAGAAGACCTCTCAGTTACAAAGTTTGCCAAGTTGACTCTAATTTCTCCAAATGCACCATGCATTTTCTCAAAGAGAGTATTTAACTGTTCAACTACTTTTCCTGCTTCACCTTTAACTTTTGTTTCAAATTTATGAGTGAAATCACCACTATATGCTTCTTGTATACCACTTTGAAGATCATCAAATAGTTTCATATAAGGTGTTACATAGTAATTTATCAGCATTAATGCAATAAGAATAAAAAGTAAGTTTATTCCAAGTATTTTTAAAATTGTTACTAGTCCTGCATTTCTCATATCGGTTATATCAAATTCCATAGATATTGCACCTAGTGTATCACCTCTTTTTACATCATGACAGGTGAGACAATTTGTAGTACCTGAAGTTGTAGCTTTATATGGCATAGTTACTCTAAGGTTTATTTTATCGGCACGTTCATCGATCTTTTTTATAACTTTACCTGTCTTTAAAACCTCCTCATCTATAGCATCACGTGCTAATTCTGAGTTAAAGCCCTCTCCATACTGTTTTATTACATATTCACTTCTTACAAGCCATAATGATTTGATGTCATCGTTATTTGAAATTTGTTCTAAAAAATATTCTCTTTTATCCATAATGCCATTAACCATATGAGCTGTTAATCCATCTTCAACAGTTCTTGCAGCTGTTTCAGCTTTTTCAAGGGCAGACTTTATGCTATATTCCCTAAAATTAAGTGAAACATTTATAATTGTGGCCACGGCTAAGCCGAGAAGCATTAGAGTTACTATAAACAGAAGTTTAATTTTTGTTCGCATATATAATCACTTATTTTAAGATTTGAGTTAATTATCATATCTTAATATTATTTAATAAATTTTAAAATTTTAATTTTTTTATTCGACAGTTACACTTTTTGCCAAATTTCTTGGCATATCTACATCATTCCCTAATCGAATCGATATCTCCAATGATAATAATTGAATTACAACCATCATTTGAAAAAATTCCAACATGTAGTCTTCAGAGTGATTTATCTGTATAAAATCATCTGCTTTGTCAAACTCTTTTGAAGATATTGCACATATTGTTGAATCTCTTGCACTGAGTTCTTCTACATTACTTTTAGTTTTTTCATAAAGTAAGTTTTCAGGTAGTAAGGCTATTGTAAAGAGTTCTGGATCAGCTAATGCTATTGGTCCATGTTTCATCTCTCCACTTGGGTATCCCTCAGCGTGAAGATAACTAATTTCTTTTAGTTTAAGAGCACCTTCAAGGGCAAGTGGATAAAAAACATCACGTCCTATAAAGAAAAAACCATGCCCATGAAGATAGCGTTTAGACAAACGTTTAATTCTTTCATGCATTTCATTAGTAACTTTAACACTTGCAGGAACTTCTCTTAAAAGCTTTATCTGGTAGTTTAACTGATCTTGTTCTATTGAACCTCTTAGTTTTGCTATGTGAAGGCTTAGCATCCAAAAAACACTAACTTGTGTAGCAAAAGCTTTTGTAGATGCTACACCTTTTTCAATTCCTGCACGTGTTAATATACTTGCATCTGCTTCACGAACCATAGATGAGTTATCTACATTACAAACAACAAGTGTTTTAAGAGATGCTTTTTTTGCCATTTTTAGTGTTTCTAATGTATCTGCCGTTTCACCACTTTGACTGATCACTACAAACAAAGTGTTTTTGTTCATAATGGGTTCACGATATCTAAATTCACTTGCTATCTCAACTGAACATCTGATCTTTGAGTAGCGCTCGAACATATATGAAGCTGTAAGTGCAGAGTGGTAAGAGGTACCACATGCACAAAGTTTTATCTCATCTATATCGTGAAATAAATTTGGATCCAACTCTTCAAATACTATCTCATTATCATTCAGTCTGCCAAGTAATGTATCGGCTATAACATCACCTTGTTCATAAATCTCTTTTTCCATAAAAAATCTATACCCGTCCTTTTGGGCTGATAGTTTATCTGAGTTGAGTTTTGTATAGCTTGGTTTTTTTTCATTTCCTTCTTTGTCAAAAATTTTTATTTCATTTTTATTTACATAACCATAGTCACCATC
>Ga0193965_1000497_pt1 | contig 12362 bp, 10 predicted proteins | sample FB_8_MG_FD_140330 | JGI IMG/M metagenome (GOLD analysis project Ga0193965, IMG submission 140330) | Microbial mat bacterial communities from the Broadkill River, Lewes, Delaware, United States - FB_8_MG | ecosystem: Environmental > Aquatic > Freshwater > River > Microbial mats | place: USA... | reverse complement strand
CCTTTTGATGCTGTCTTGATACCATAATAGCCATTCCCAAAAAATATCTCATTAAGGTATCTTTCTAATATCTGCTCTTTGGTGAGTTCTCGCTCTATTTTAAGTGCTAATATAGCCTCTTTGAGTTTTCTTGTAAGCTTCTTTTCATTGCTTAGGAGTTTGTTTTTGATAAGCTGTTGGGTAAGAGTACTTCCACCCTCTACAAATTTTCTAGCCTTAATATCTGTAACAATAGCACGAATAATAGCATCAGGATTTACCCCTTTGTGTTCAAAAAATCGTGTATCTTCTACTGCTACTAATGCTTCTATTACATACCCTGGAATCTCATCATACCGTGCATAGAGTCGGTGTCTCTTTTTAAAGACATAGGCTAACTGTTTTCCATTTCTATCTAAAATTACAGAAGATGTTTCAGGCTTATAATGAATAAGTTTATCTGCATCTAATTTTATCTCTTGGTAGGCATAGATAAATGCAGATACTAATGCTATTGCAAAGATAAGCATCAAAATAATCGATCCCTTAATCAACCTATTAATCATGCTCTAAACTCCCTATTGCCAAAATTTGACTCTATTAATTCTTTGGTATAGGGATATTTTGGATTTTGAATAATATCCTCTGCCCTACCCTCTTCTACTACAACACCATCTTTTAGAACTACCATACTCTTGCATAACTTATAAGCTACTCCAATATCATGCGTTACAAAAAGCATCAAAAATTGAAACCTCTCTTGCAGTTGTACCAAAATTTCTACTATCTCTTCTCGAAGCTTAGGGTCAAGAGCTGTAGTAGGCTCATCAAGAAGCAGTAGCTTAGGGCTAGAACTCAAAGCCATAGCCAAAACAATTCGTTGTTGCTGTCCACCACTTAGTTCACTAGGAAAACGATGAATCATAGATTGCTCCAACCCCAAAAGCTCAAACAGCTCCTCTTGATGCTCAAAAGAGTGTAACCACTGCTCTTTAATCCGACTCATAGGCGAGAGAGCTGTAAAAGCATTTTGAGGCACAAAAGCCACACTCTCCCCTGCAACCAATGCAAAATCACTCTCTATCTCCATACTACTCGTAAGCGTAGAGGGCAAAAGCCCAAGCAGTGCCTTGAGTGTAAGCGACTTACCACTCCCACTCTGCCCCACAAGAGCAAGAGAGTCCAAGAGTTCAAAAGAGATATTTACAAGCTCTTCTCCTTTGTGTGCAATAGTCAAGTTACGACAAATCATTCTACCTCTTTTTTTTAGCATCATTAAAGAGATATTATATCATAAGTATCAACTCCAAAACCCTACGCAACTCTCTCTTGCTTACTCCAAGTTGAGGGATAAGTCTTATAATAGGCTCTGTAACTGTGGGTTGTCTAATAGCTCCTACCAAAAATCCCTTTGCTATGAGTTGTGTTTGTATCTCTATTACTTTTTGATTAGACTCTTTAGAAAGTGCAATAATCAGCGATTTGCTCTCAATACCAGTAAACTCTTTGACTATCTCTAAACGCTTTTGAATTTTTTGATGATAGTGATAAGAGTTGTTCGCAACAAACTCTATATTTACAAGAGCTAATGCCGTATCAAACACAGAGGGAGCTGTGGAGTATATCACTGGCTTTGCACGGTTTTCCAGAAATGAGATAAGCTCTGATGAAGCCAATATATACGCCCCATAACTCCCATAGGCTTTGCCAAGTGTTCCCATCTTGATATGATACGGAGTCACTGCTATATCATAGTACTCAAACACCCCTAACAGATGCTCCCCTAGCACTCCAGAGCTATGAGCCTCATCGACTATCATCAGAGCCTTATGCCTCTCTACCACGGCAAATATCTCACGACTACAGAGAGCCCCACTCATAGAGTAGACACCCTCTACCGCTACTATCTTTCGTTTTGCATTAGACTCTAAGAGCTTTTTCTCTAAATCCTCTGCATTATTATGCTCAAAAAACACAACCCTATCACCCAACAACCCAGAAGCCATCACCCCACTCGCATGGTACTCCGCGTCCATAAAGAGCATATCCCCCTTGCGTACCAACGCCTCAATAAGTGACATATTGGCTAAAAACCCAGACCCCACCACAAGCCCCTCTTCAAACCCATTTAACTCTGCTAACCGCTCTTCAAAAAGCTTATGTATAGGATGGTACCCATTCACAAGCATACTCGCTTTGGGTGCAAAGGTGTTATATTGTTTTACAAGCTTGATAGCCTTCTTAAACTGCTTTTTATTTGTGGAGAGTCCTAGATAGTCATTAGAAGCTAAGTCCACCAAAGAGACATCAAATATCTTCCGCTGTCGAAACCGCCCTGCTTTTTTGAGGGCTTTTAGTTGGGTTTGGTACATTTAGATTATTCCTTATTCATCTCGAAGAAATAGATATTTTATTGTTGTATAAAATTCATTATATTTTCCATTTTTTTTCTTTAGATAATCTTTTGCAAATAGTTTGGCTTCTTCCTCTGAAACTTCTTCAAAAGTTATAGGGTCAATTATAAATGGCTCAATAGCATTTTTTCTTAATTCATTCAATTTAGGGATATCAAGTTTTAAATACTTTTTAGTCTCTTCTGAATCTTCATCAGTTGCTTTGATAGTTCCATCTTCACTATATTCAAACTTACTTTCACAATTTAAATCTAATGGAGTAATCCTAATAATATCATTAGCTTTGCTATTTCCACAGTGTCTTGGTTCACCTTTTGATAATTGTTTTTGACAAGAGCATAACATATTATCATAGTCTAATTGTAACTCAGGAAATTTATCTTTATCTTTTGGTTTAAGATGTTCAATATGAGAGTTCTCTTTTAATATTTTACTTTCACAATAACAACAAATATAACCTTGTTCTACAAGCAGAGATTTTTTAACATCACCTTTTATCGGATTAAGTAAATTTTTATACTCTCTATTTTCACCACTCTTCCAATCTCTAAAACTTTGTGGTTCTAAGTTTTTTAGAATATACTTCATTTACCTAAAATCTCTTTTCTCTTAATTAAAACATTTGCTTTTACTAATTCTACTTCTCTGCCCTCAATTTTATTTTCAAGTCTATTCATTAACTCTTTTGCCTCTTTTAATTTCATCTCTTGAATAAATTTAAATAACTGATGAAGTTCCTTTTTAATATCCGATGGACGAGCATCAACACCTAAAATATCTTCTAATTGCCTATCACTACTTTTTCCATAAGATTCTGTAGGCTTACTAATATCTATATTATCTTGATTTTGTTGTAATAAAAATATATGTTCTGCTTTGACATGACTTAATATTTGAGGTGAGTGAGTTGTAACTATAAATTGAGTATTTGGAAAAGTTTCAACTAGACGAGTGACGATTAACCTTTGCCAATCAGGATGAAGATGCAAATCAACTTCATCAATCATCACAATACCATCACCTTCTAATGGATTATTCATATTTGGATTTGCCATAGAGAGTCGTCTCGCTATATCTCCAACCATAGCTATCATATTTTTTTCACCATCTGAGAGTTGGTTTAAGCTTAGTGTTTCACCATTCTTTTCTATAAGCATTCTTGGTGTCGGGACTCTTGTAACTCTTAGATTTTTATATTCAGGAATAAAATTTTCTATAGTTTTTGTAACAACTTTAAGTTCTTTTGCTTCATTAACACTAGAGAGTATCATATCATAATAGGGAACCTTGCTTACTAGCTTTTTCCACTCTTCATTAATAATATCATCTTGTAATCTAAACCATTCAAAAAAAGATTGAAAGTTTGCCTTTCTTCCTAAAGCATTATCATAGACATCTAGCTGAGACACACTCTCACTACCTCTTATATCTACAATACCTTTTGCAACTCTGTTGATAGGATAATAAGCTATCATAGGAAGTTGCTTTTTCTCTTTATAGTTTTTTTGACATTCATAAACCAATTGATTTAATTGCAGTAGATTTGAAGACTTATCAGCAGGATAGCCTCTTTGAAATTCAATATTTTCCCATTGATAACTTTTAGATTCTTGAGACACTTCTAATAGTATTGAAGCATAATCTGTACCATTTTTGATACTCCCATAGGGTATACTCTCCCCTTTAGACTCTATTTTTTGTATTCCCTCAACAAGCCAAGATAAAGAGATAGCAATAGCATCCAAAATAGTAGATTTTCCAGAACCATTAATACCTACAAAAACATTTATATTAGGTACAAGCTCTATACTCTGCTCTTTGATACCTCTAAAATTTTCTAATTTAATTGTCTTAATCTGCACTTGATTTCCTTTGACTCTAAAGAGTAGATTATATCTAATCTAAGTTAAGCTAAATCTATGTTAAAACCACCGAGTAATACTCACGACCAAAACAATCATCAAAAAGACCATATTCCTTATAAGTGTCAAAAGCCACCATGTTGATGGGGCTTTGGTTGTTTTTTGCTCTTGAATGACTTGAGTAAGCATTTTGGCATTTTCTTCTATAAATTTAACACTAATGGGATAATCTATAATGCCCTCACTCCACTCTTTGGGTAGAGTAGTTTGATTATTGGCTCCTACTATAGAGCCTACTATAGCCCCTGTAGTATCGGTATCTCCTCCGCAGAGTATTACATCTCTAATAGCATTTTTTAGGTTATATTGGTTTCGTAGCCAAGCGTGTAGAGCTATGGGGAGAGTTTGGTAGATATAGCCACCTACTCCTCTTTCAAAACCTAATTTGAGAGCATAATCAGTAGTTGAGATAGAGAGATTATCTTCTATACTTTGCAAAATAGCTCTAAATTCTCTATCTTCTATAAGAGTTTTCATCTCTATAAAAAACTTCTCTTGTTGATTGAGAGAAGAGAGGTAAGTTGCTTTGGCTACGGCTAAGGCTCCATAGTATGCTTTGGGGTCGGTGTGGGTAAGTAGCGTATTGGCATGGACAAAGCTCTGTAGTTTTTGAGTATCATCCCCAAAGCATAGACCCAAAAGAGCTGATCGCATAGCAGGAGCATTCCCTGCTGAAAATACTCCTGCATCTTGAACAAAAAAAGATTTACTTATTGCTTTCATTGTAGCAAACCCTAGTCCTGAGGGAAGAGCCAAAAGCCATAGTTGTAACCGCTTTCTCATCCCTTTTTGAAATAGCTCTAAATCATCATAACTCTCTATAAGTGTCTGAGCTACTGCAACTGTCTGTTCTGTATCATCAGAGAACATCCCTTTGCCAAAAAAGAGAGACTGAGAGAGAAATTTGGGATTTTTTCTCTCTATCTTCTGACGAGAGAGAGCCTCAAAAGGGAGTCCTATACTATCTCCAAGAGCTGTCCCCATCATAGAGCCATAGATGCTTTTTTCTAAATCCATGGCAATAACTTCTCTACTTGTAATCCCATAGCAGTACTCTCATATCCCTCTACCTCTAAGATATATTTTTTGCAAAATCCCTCAACCATACATCCTCCTGCTTTGCCTTGCCAAAGGTTACCCTCTAGGTAGGCTTCGAGGTCATCTTTTTCAAAAGGGGCAAAGTGGTAATAGGTAGCAGAAATATCACTAAAAAAGAGCTTTCTACTCTTGTAATTTAGAGCAGAAACAATAGCTATCCTAGAGCCACTTTGAATCTCTAGGATTCGTTTGGCATCATCTCTACTTTTGGGTTTGCGAAGAATCTCTCCTAGAGATGAGACAATAACACTATCTGCTGTAAGCAGAGGTAACTCTAGTCCAAACTCTTTTATTCCTGCTTCGAGTTTGCCTTTGGTAGCGATAGAGACAAAATCTTTGGCAATAGTTGTAGTGATTTGTTCTTCATCATAAGAGGGGGCTTTTTGGATAAACTCTATATTAAAATTACTAAGAAGTGTTGCTCGAGAGAGAGAGTTTGATGCAAGATGTATCATAATAAATCCTTTTTGAGTATAAGTAGTTATAAAAAGGTTGGCGTATCCCTTTTTGATACTTAAAAAACAAGAAAAAGTAACAAAAAGGGATAATTTATTAAAAGGAGTGGGACCAAAAGTAAAACAAGGAGTATTTATATTAATTTGAACAAGAAAATTAATATTTAAACAATTGGTCAAAGAGGTAGGATTTACCCTTTCTCTTGGTTTGTATTATACTCTCTATGAGTTAATAGATAGTAAATGACTCTTCTATATATGCTTTAGACTTCTTGATTGCTTCATCAATTTTGGAAGCATCTTTCCCTCCTGCTTGGGCAAAATCGTTACGACCACCACCGCCACCACCAAGAATAGGGGCTATTGCTTTAATCCACTCTCCTGCTTTGATAGGGGACTCTTTACTTCCACAGGCTATAAGTACTCTCTCACCCTTCTTTTGGAAAAGCATAATAGCAACTTTTGGGTATCTATTTTTGGCATCATCAATACGCTCTTTAATATCTCCGCTTGTAACTTCATCTATAATTACACTCACGCCATCTATTTGAGTAGCTACTAACTCTTTTTTACTACTACTAAGAGCTGTTTGGAGTTCACCTTTAAGAGTTTTAATCTGCTCTTTGAGTCTATTAATACCTGCTATTGGATTTTGATTTTTAAGTTCTGTTTTAATCTCTACAAGAGAGTCTCTAAGATTATTTAGCTCTTTAATTGCTGACTTTCCACAAATAGCTTCTACTCTTCGTACACCTGCTGAGACTCCTGACTCTTTTGTAATCATAAAAAGACCTATCTCCGAGATATTAGAGACATGTGTACCGCCACAAAGCTCTATAGAGTCACTTCCCATGCTTACTACTCGCACCTCATCACCATACTTTTCACCAAAGAGTGCTATTGCACCAGAATTTTTGGCATCTGCTACAGACATTACTTTGGTTTGGCACAAAAGAGCCTTCTCAATCTTGTTATTAACCCATGCTTCTACAGCTTTTATCTCTTGGGGAGTCATAGCCTTTGGATGAGAGAAGTCAAAACGGAGTCTTGTATCATCATTGAGAGAACCAGCCTGTGCAATATGCTCACCCAAAACTTCTCGTAGTGCAGAGTGTAGTAGGTGTGTAGCTGAGTGATGCTTTTGTATCTCAAAACGGCTACTGCTTACTGTGGCTTCTACTTTTTGACCCACCTCTAAAAAGCCTTCAACCTCTGAAAGATTCATATCTAAAAACTTCTTTGTATCTAAGACTTTGATAGTAGCATCAATCAAGCCACTATCGCCTACTTGTCCACCAGATTCTGCATAAAATGGTGTTCTATCCAAAAGTACCCAACCTCTACCATCAATACTCTCTACCTCTTCAAACTCCTCATTCAAAAGAGCCAAAATAGTGCTTTGAACTCTCTTTTGCTCATAGCCTACAAATGTATTAACTCCAAAGGACTCTTTGAGTGATTTAAAATCACCAACACTCAAAGCATCTCCCGTCCCTTTCCAAGCAGCTTTTGATTGAGCTTTTTGTGTTTGCATCTTCTTCTCAAATGCCTCTATATCTAGGAGTATATTTTTTTCTCTTAGCATATCTTGAGTTAAATCAAGAGGGAAACCATAGGTATCATAGAGCTTAAAGGCAACTTCACCATCAAATACCTTACTGCTCTCATCTAACTCCTGATTAAAGAGTTTGATTCCTGCATCAATAGTATCAAAAAACCGCTCCTCTTCAAGCTTCATTGAGGTCTTAATAGACTCTGCTTTGCTAGAGAGATACTCATACTGTCCACCCATAACCGCTACAAGCGTATCTACAAGCTGGTACATAAATGGCCTCCGAAGTCCCAAAAGATATCCATGACGAATAGCACGACGCATAATACGACGCAAGACATAGCCTCTTCCCTCTTTGTCAAAGTTTACACCTTGGGCTAAGAGAAAAGAACACGAACGCAAGTGGTCTGCAATCACACGATATGAGGCACTATTACTCGCCTCGTATTGATAAGGAGTCCCAACCAACTCTCCTATCTTCTCCAAAAATGGCATAAAGAGTGAAGAGTGGTAGTTGTTGAGTTTGCCCTCTTTGATGGCTATAACTCTCTCTAGTCCCATACCTGTATCTATACTTGGTTTTGGGAGTGGATGAAGAGTGCCTGATTCATCTCTATTGTACTGCATAAAAACCAAATTCCAAATCTCTAAAAAGCGGTCACCCTCTCCACCCATTTTATCTTCTGGTGAATTAAAATGCTCTGCACCTTGGTCATAGAATATCTCACTACATGGTCCACAAGGTCCTGTATCTCCCATCTGCCAGAAATTATCAGCATCACCAAAACGAATTATTCTCTCTTTGTCTATATGTTTTTGCCATAACTGATATGCTTCATCATCGCTATTATGGATAGTTACCCATAACTTATCAATAGGAAGTCCTAAATACTTTGGCTCTGTAATAAACTCCCAAGAGTATGCAATAGCATCTTCTTTAAAATAATCAGCAAACGAGAAGTTCCCAAGCATCTCAAAAAGAGTATGGTGTCTTGCTGTATACCCTACATTATCTAAGTCGTTATGTTTTCCTCCTGCTCTAAGGCAAGTTTGTGAAGAGGTTGCACGGGGTGTAGATGGGATTGGTGCTTTGCCCGTAAATATATTCTTAAACTGTACCATCCCCGCATTTGTAAACATCAGTGTTGCATCATCAGGCACAAGCGGCGAACTAGCTACTAGCGTATGCCCTTTGCTAACAAAAAAATCTAAAAATTGTTCTCTGATATCCATAAAAATACCCTCATTTTAAAATTGAGTTATTTTATCTAAAATCTATTTATTAGCGATTAAAAGAGAGCAAATATACCCCTACTTTACTCCCTTAAACTCTTATTTGTGTAGTTTAGTCAATAAATTATAGCCAACTACTATTTTCACCCATGACTAAACAGATTTTAGATATAATCTCCGTAATTTTGTAAAGCCATAAAAAACTATACTAATACATTAGGTAAAAAATGATATTTGAACATGAGATTCCTAGCGGAAGTAGACTATACTTTGGTAAGAGTGCTAAAGTAAAAAGAGAGATAGAAAATATTGCAGCCCAAACTCTTGAGCCTTTGGGGTTTGAAGAGATTGTAACACCGCTCTTTTCATATCACCAACATGAGAGCTTCCAAGACTTAAAACCACTTATTCGTCTTAATGATGAATCCAATCATAAAGTTACACTTAGAGCCGATAGTACTGCTGATGTTGTTCGGATAGCTACCAAAAGATTGGGCAGAAGTATGGAATCCAAAAAGTGGTTCTATATCCAACCAACAGTGACTTTTCCCACAACAGAGCATTACCAAGTGGGTGCAGAGATTATAGATGGCTCGTTTGAAGAGGTCATCAATACAACCATAACACTCCTAGAAAAACTAGAGATTACTGCTATATTACAACTAGCAAATATTCGTATTCCTTCTCTTTTGCATAAGAAGTATGGTATATCATTGGAGTGGTTGCGTTCTACAAATATTGAAAAAATATTAAGTACTAATCTCCCATGGATAGATAAACTCGTTCGTATTCACTCTATAGAGGATCTCGATGACCTTAGCCCATTCCCAGAAGATATAGCCACAGAGTTACAAGATATTAAAGATGCTGTATCCAAGATAGAGTATTCTCATATTGTTATCTCTCCATTATACTATGCAAAGATGCGATATTATGACTCATTAACATTCAAGATGTTTGAGGGGAATGCACTCTTGGCAAAGGGTGGTATCTATGCTATAGAAGGCACAGAAGCATCAGGTTTTTCACTCTATACAGATGAGTGTATTGCACAAAAGATGAATAAAAATAGACAAAAGTAGGGAATAATGAATAGAGCAGATTTAATTGTAGGACTCCAATGGGGAGATGAGGGTAAAGGTAAGATTGTTGACCACTTAGCACAAACACATGATTTTGTATGCCGTTTTGCAGGTGGACACAATGCAGGACACACTATTGTAGTGGGTGAGAATGTCTATGCACTACACCTTATCCCATCGGGTGTACTCAACCCAAAAGCCAAAAATATTGTAGGAAATGGAGTAGTTCTCTCTCCTGTAGATTTTATCAAAGAGATGAGCCAGTTTGATAACCTAGAGGGGAGACTCTTTATCTCAGATAAAGCCCATATTCTTTTGCCATATCACGCACTTATAGACCAAGCAAAAGAGAAGATGAAAGGTGACAAAGCCATTGGAACCACAGGAAAAGGAATTGGACCTGCCTATGGAGATAAGATTGCAAGAGTAGGACACCGTCTTGGCGAACTGCTCAATCCTACCAAACTTACAGATAAAATTATGGGATATTTTGCCCAAAACCAAAAGTTATTTGAAGTGCTTGGTGTAGAGACTCCTAACCAAGCAGAGCTTCTCAAAGAGTTAGAGGAGTACAATAGTATTTTAGCTCCCTACATAGTAGATACAACGCTTCTTGTATGGAAAGCACTAGAAGAGAACAAAAAAATGCTCCTAGAGGGTGCGCAAGGGACTATGCTAGATATTGACCATGGTACCTATCCTTTTGTTACAAGCTCTACAACAGTAAGTGCAGGAGCATGTAGTGGTCTAGGACTCAATCCAAAAGATTTAGGTGAAGTTACAGGAATAGCAAAAGCCTACTGTACTCGTGTAGGAAATGGTCCTTTCCCTAGTGAAGATTTTGGTGACGAGGGGGCAAAGCTTCGCAAAAATGGTCATGAGTTTGGGACAACCACAGGTCGTCCTAGACGCTGTGGTTGGTTTGACGCGGTTGCTATGAAACATGCTGTAAGAATCAATGGTGTAGACCAGATAGCTCTTATGAAACTTGATGTTCTTGATGGATTTGAAGAGATTAAAGTCTGTACCTCTTATAGTGTAAATGGTCAAGAGATAGCCTATGTCCCTTATGACTTAGAGGATGCAAAACCACTCTACACAACCTTTAAGGGTTGGGATAAAACTGAAGGTATACGAGACTTTGATGCACTTCCACAAACTGCCAAAGAGTATATAGAGGCTCTCGAAAAGATGGTTGGAACAAAAATAGGTATTATCTCCACAAGTCCACAAAGAGAAGATACTATTATTAGATAGGAGCTAGAGATGAGACTCAAACCACAACAAACAGGATATGTTGCAATAAAAGTAGGTATTGACCTTGCCAATGCTTCTTTTATTACCATGCCAAAAGGGCGTGAAGCTGTTGTTCAGGCAGTAAAAAATATTATTGATCAAAGCTTCAAAAAAGAGGCTGTATTAGATGAAAAAGTCAAAGAGATTCTCGATGAGAACTATGATGAGATAGAGTTTCAACATGCAGATGAGAGACAACTGTTTTTTATGATCAAAAAGAAGATGGCACCAGAGTATGGTGTGATTATGAATTATGATGATAGATATAATGATTTAGCACACACTATACTTGATGAACTCTATGAGAACTATCTTATAGAGTATCTTGTAAATGAGAATAAAATCAAAAATGTTATCTTTAAGGCATTTAAAGCGTTTGCTGATGCTTATGATGAGATTGATGATATTGTCTATGAAAAAATTAAAAATATGAAAAAAGAGGTTATCCCAGGGACTCAAGAGTATGAGCTTCTCTATGAGAGATTTTATCAAGAAGAGTTATCAAGACGAGGAATGTTATAGTGCAAAAAGTATCACTCTATTTAGAAAACGGTATTGTCTTAGAGGCAGAAAGCTTTGGGGCAACAGGAACAAGTGTTGGCGAAATAGTTTTTAATACATCATTAACAGGGTACCAAGAGATTGTTACAGACCCTAGCTACGCAGGACAGTTTGTTACCTTTACTATGCCAGAGATTGGTATAGTTGGGTGTAATGAGCAAGATATGGAGAGCCAAGGTGCATACTGTAAAGGTATTATAGTGCGTAACTACCACCCAAGAGTCTCTAACTTTAGGTCTGAGGAGAGTCTTGATACTCTTCTTAAAAGAGAGGGTGTTATGGGAATTACCCAAATAGACACTCGCTATCTTACCAAAATGCTAAGAAAAGAGGGTGCTATGATGATGGTAGCCTCTACAGAAATACATACCAAAGAGGAACTCAAAGCACTACTCGATGCATCTCCAAGAATCGAAGATATTAATTATATCCAAGAGGTAAGTACAAAAGAGTCTTATATCCACCAACATGCTCGATATAATGCTATGGATTTTAAGTATGAAACACCACAAACAGACAAAAAAATCATCGCTTTAGACTTTGGTATCAAAAGAAATATCCTCAACGAACTCACCCATGCAGGTATGCAAGTAGAAGTAGTCCCCAACTCCACAGATGCTACAACTATTATCAATAGATTCAAAGCCAAAGAGATAGCAGGTGTATTCCTCTCTAATGGTCCAGGTGATCCACTTATTCTTAAAGAAGAACAAGATAAAATCAAACAATTGATAGAAGCTAAAATTCCTCTCTTTGGTATCTGCCTAGGG
>Ga0193965_1000496_pt1 | contig 12366 bp, 10 predicted proteins | sample FB_8_MG_FD_140330 | JGI IMG/M metagenome (GOLD analysis project Ga0193965, IMG submission 140330) | Microbial mat bacterial communities from the Broadkill River, Lewes, Delaware, United States - FB_8_MG | ecosystem: Environmental > Aquatic > Freshwater > River > Microbial mats | place: USA... | reverse complement strand
GCAAAAGGGTTTGCAAATGCAGGTTTAGATGTTTATTTTGATACAACAAGCTCAACTGTTAAAGATAGCATAGAGATGCTTCTTGACAACAAGTTACAAAAACTTCAAGCACAAGGTACTTGTTCAGCTCACTAAAACTTTATAGATAAATAGAAGCTCAACTCAAACTCTCTGTCTTTATTAAGGTACTTGTTCTTAGTAAAGACTGCATATGGTGGTTTTGTTGTAGTTTCATACTCACTTTTTGGGAGCCATTCATGGTATACCCAGTGAACAAACTTTAACAGATCCCCATCTGTTCCACTCAAATCAAACTTTGCATAGATACCCTCAGCAATATTAAACTTTGGTAATCTATCGTTCTCAAATTTCTCTTTCTCATCAACCTCTACACACGCTACATAATGACACTCATCAAGTGGTGTAATAGCTGGATTGTCATGAAAAAGAGCTATCTGTTTATAGTTTTGTATCTCATTTGTAAAAATCCAAGTTTGAAGCTTTTGCCACACCTTCTTTACACTTGCCCCATAACCACGATGCCTGATATAGTAACTATGAATTGGCGGCATCTTAACAATACTAGGCTCCATCTCATCAAAGCTTGCTTCTGAGTGTTGTGCTGCTTCTGATTGTGCAAGTATAGTTTGTGAGTACTCTTTATACCCTCCAGCTCTCCAAGCTTTTGGAGTCATAGAAAAACGCTCTTTAAAAACACGTATAAAAGATGTTTGGGAACTATAACCACATAAAGATGCAATCTCTGTAATAGTAGAGTACCGATTTGTTAACAAAAGGTTCGAAGCTTTTTGTAAACGGATAGATTTTATACTCTCATATATGTTTCTGCCAAAAATCTCTTTAAAAAGTTTATGCATATAAAACTTGCTAATATCAAAGTCCTGTGCCAGTTCATCCATATTTATATCTGTATCAATGTTAGTATAAATATAAAACATTATGTCGTTTGCTATCTTTGTCTTTTTATCAAGTGTTTCTCTTCTCATAACACTATTATAGCAATAAAATAAACTAATAGAACAATAATTTACTATTAAATGAACAAAAATAGATAATTAAGTACACAAAAATAGTAAAGATAAATTACTTTTAAGATATTACAATACCGCCATAAATTTCAAGAAGGAACTGAAGATGAAAAAAATCAAAAAAGTACTTATTGCTAATAGAGGCGAGATTGCACTTAGAATTATTAGAGCTTGTAAAGAGCTAGAGATAAAAAGCGTCGTTGTTTTTTCTGAAGCAGATGTAAATGGCGTTTGGGTAAGAAAAGCAGATGAGTGTTACCCTATAATGGGTAATCCTGTTGAGGCATATCTAAATTTTGAGCCTATCATATCTTTAGCAAAAAAAGCTGAGTGTGACGCCATTCACCCAGGTTATGGTTTTCTTTCTGAGAGTGGTGACTTTGCTCGTGCTTGTAAGGAAGCGGGTCTTGTGTTTATCGGGCCAAGTGCAGACCATATAGATCTTTTTGGTGATAAGATGGCGTCAAAGGTAGCTATGAAAAAGATTGGTGTTCCAGTTCTTGAGGGGACTGATACTCCAATTGTCGATGTTAAAGAGGGTGAGCAGATAGCTAAAGATATAGGCTTTCCTGTAATTATCAAAGCTGCATTTGGTGGTGGTGGTCGTGGTATGCGTATTGTAAAAAACGCTAAAGATTTTACAAAAATGTTCGAAGCAGCAACAAATGAATCTGTAAAGTATTTTGGTAGAGGGGAAGTTTTCATCGAAAAATATGTAGAAAATCCTCGTCATATCGAAGTACAAATTATCGCTGATAGTTTTGGTAATGTGGTGCATCTTGGTGAGCGTGACTGTTCAATCCAGAGACGTCACCAAAAAGTGATTGAAATTGCTCCATCACCGCGTTTAAGCCCAGAAGCTAGAAAAGAGCTCTATAGAATCTCAACAAAAGCGATAACAAAACTTGGGTATGAGAGTGTTGGAACAGTTGAATACCTTCTTGACGAAGATGATAACATCTACTTCATAGAGATGAACACCCGTGTTCAAGTTGAGCACCCAGTAACAGAGGTTATCTCAGGTGTAGATATTATTCAAAGAATGATAGAGATAGCAGCGGGCGATAAGCTTAAGTATCTTCAAGAGGAGATTAAATTCCGTGGATATGCAATAGAGTTTCGTATAAACTCAGAAAATCCACAAAACAATTTTATGCCATCATCGGGAACTATTACAAACTATCTCACACCAGGTGGACCAGGTGTAAGAATAGACTCAAGTCTCTATGAAGGGTATGAAACACCGACAAGTTATGACTCTATGATTGGTAAGCTTATAGTATCAGCTTTAGATTGGGAGGGAACAGTTCGTAAAGCAACACGTGCACTCGATGAGTACAACATCGAAGGTTTACATACGAACATCCCGCTTCACCGTCAAATTGTTAGAGATATTGACTTTAAAGAGGGGAAATTCAATACAGGTTACTTAGATAAAAAAATGGATGAGTTTAACCTAAGTGCCAATTCAGCAATACAAGAAGAGGAGAAAAAAATCTCTTTTATCAGCTCTATGATTAAAAAAATCAAAGAGAACAAACTCATAACAAGAAGCTAATCAACTCTTGAGATATAGTTTAAAAGGGAGCACTTTTTGAAACAGACATCGAAGATTTCACAAGATGTAAACAGAGCTGCCACTCTCCTAAAAAAAGGTGCTCTTGTAGCATTTGCTACAGAAACTGTATATGGATTGGGTGCAGATGCATCCAACCCGCAAGCTCTTAAAAAAGTTTTCGCTGCAAAAGGTCGACCTTCAGACCACCCTCTTATCGTTCATATATCAGATGCTTCACAACTTAGCTTATGGGCAAAAAATATCCCTGATGATGCTTGGAAGTTAGCAAAGGCTTTCTGGCCTGGACCACTTACACTAATTTTAGAGCGTTTACCTAGTGTACCCGATGAAGTTACTGGAGGGCTTGACACTATAGCCTTGCGTATTCCAAAGCACCCTCTGGCGCTAAAACTTTTAAATACTTTTGGAAGTGCTATTGCAGCACCCTCAGCAAATCGTTATGGACAAGTAAGCCCTACTTCAGCTCAAGATGTAGAAGAGGAACTTGGAGAGAGTATTTCACTTATACTCGATGGTGGGCGTTGTAGTGTTGGGATTGAATCAACTATCGTTGATCTATCAAGAGCAAAACCAAGAGTTTTACGTCCTGGTAAAATCACTCAAGAACAGTTACACTCAGTGCTAGGGAACACCTTAGATACTCCGCTAAAAGCTCCAAAAAAATATCCGGGGAGTAAACCCTCCCACTACTCCCCTAAAGCAGAAGTTATTCTCTCATCTTGGGATAATATGGAGGAGAAACTGGAGATTTCGCTTAAAGCTGGGAAAAAAGTAGGACTACTCTCGCCCCATTTACCTAATAAACTCTTCAATGGGGTTACTTACCTCTCTTTAACACAAGATTGTGAAGAACAAGCGCACCAACTTTACCATCTGCTTCGCCAAGCAGATCATTTAAGACTAGAACTACTCGTAGTTGTGATGCCTGAAGATAGTGGAATTGGTCATGCAGTACGAGATAGACTCCGCCGTGCGGCAGGTCTTGGTCACACAGAAGATATTATTTAGTAGATTTGTAATACTCATACTCTTTAATAACTGTAAAGATTGCTTGGCTTAAATGTGACAACTGTTCTTGTGTTATCACAAAAGGTGGCATGATGTAGACAAGATTTAAAAATGGTCTCACCCAAACACCCTCTCTAATAAATGCAGGGGTCATAAATGCCAAATCAACCTCTTCGTTTAACTCCACAACACCAATAGCTCCAAGTGTTCGAACCTCTTTTACAATATCCAGCTCTTCACATTTTCTAAGTTCATTCTCTAGTTGTGCTTGTATCTTTTCTACTCTCTCTTGCCATGGGGATTCTAAAAGAAGCTTTAAAGAGGCATTTGCAACTGCACAAGCAAGAGGATTAGCCATAAAAGTTGGTCCATGCATCAGTACATTACCATTGGCTTCAACACCCTGCATCACTTTTTTACTTGTAAGTGTTGCCGCAAGCGACATATATCCACCAGTAAGAGCTTTGCCAACACATAAAATATCAGGAACGACTCCGGCATGCTCATGTGCAAAGAGTTTTCCTGTTCGTCCAAAACCAGTAGCTACTTCATCGAGTATAAGAAGGACACTGTACTTATCACAAAGCTCTCTTACCCGTTTAACAAATATAGGGTTATAGATACGCATACCACCTGCACCCTGTACCACTGGTTCAAGTATAACAGCTGCTATTTGTGTATGATTTTCTTCAAGTTTTGTTTTAAAATCCTCTATATATTTCTCATCCCACTCCTCATTATAGATACAAGCAGGAGCTTGGGCAAAGATATTTTTATGCAGTACACTTTCAAATGCCGTATGCATCCCAGTCACTGGATCACAAACACTCATCGCTCCAAAAGTATCCCCATGGTACCCTTTTCTAAAGGAGAGTATCTTGCTCTTTTCTTTGTTTCCTTGAGAACTCCAATACTGAAACGCCATCTTCAATGCAACTTCAACACTCACACTTCCAGAGTCACTAAAAAAGATATGCTCTAGAGTATCATCCGTAATACTTATGAGCGTTTTTGCAAGTTGTATAGCTGGCTCATGAGTTAAACCACCAAACATCACATGACTCATCTTTGAGAGTTGCTCTGTTGCAGCAGTATTTAACTCGGTACATTATAACCATGAATGACAGACCACCAAGAGCTCATACCATCAATAACTCTTTTGTTACCCTCTAACTCTATATAAACACCACTTGCAGATGTAACAAACTCCATGTCTGCCAGAGGTGTTGAAGGGGCATAAGGGTGAAGTATATGCTCTTTATCAAACGCTTTCATTTAATTCTCCAATCTTTCACTACGTACTTTTAATGCAGAACTATACACTAAAATCTATTAGGGAAAAAATAAAAAGAACTCTTTATATGTTGTACTTTTACTTTAGCTAATTAAATCTTGAATCTCTTTTACAATTTCAATTTGACGGTTAGAGATATATTTACTTATATGACTTTTATTATCTGCTAAATACTTACATGCCAAGGTAATGTGGTACTCTTTACCCCTCTTGTTCATCTTCTCTACACTACATGTTGTTTTGATTGTCTCAAAACTATTTGCATTCATTTGAAGTTGGACTTTAACATCTGCTTCTGCACCTATATGAAGTCCCTCCTTCTTATGTGATACTAACTGCATATGATGTATGCTCAAAGAAAAAAGCGTTGCATCTATGATCTCATCTTGAAAATCAATCTGTACCTTTGTATTTTCATGCGCTTGAATTCTAAAATTTTTTCTATCAATCGGAGAATTAATATCTTTTCTAAACCTATGAAGGATCACTTGTTTGTTGTTTGCATTTTTAGATTTTACTTCTGCTTTTATATTGCCTAAATTTGCTAATTTAAAATAAACCAGCATATCTTTATTGAGTAAAGTGAACTGTTTTTGTTTAAGACTAAGCACGACATTTGTTTTATTTACAGCTATAATTTTATTATTATCTACAACTGGTAATTCTTTATAATATATAGCACTCTCTAACTCTTTTAAATCTTTAATCGCAGTGATAAACTGCTCTTGATCCTCTAAGAACTCATACTTTTTAATATCATCAAAATCGGTTACTATTTGGTTATCTGGAGCATTGTTTGCAACTTCTATCAAACTATATAGATTTAAAAAAGAGACACTAACATTTTCAGAGGTGTCAAACCAGGATAGTGCACAAGTAACATGAACATCAAGATTTAAATCCAAGAAAAGTTCTACACACCAATCATAAACAATTTGTGTGTCATCTATTGGAATATATATACCAAACCTACCCTCATGTAGATAACCTGCAAACATCTCACCTTTAAGAGCTTTTTTTATCTTACTTGCAACTTCAGATATCATTTCATTATGTACTACATCACTTATCTCTTTCGAGGAAGTTTTGAGGTCGTAAATATCTATGATTGCGAGTGATGCTTTTTTATTATTTTCATTTAAAAATATCTTTGCATCATTTAACAAACTTTCAAATTTAAGTAAATTATATAAACCAGTTAACTCATCATATTCCATAGAAGTTTTTAGATCATTGTTTTCATCAATAAATTTAGAAACGTTATTGAGACTGATAATATATTTTTTTGGTTGTGAATCTGGCAAAAACGTTATACGACCATTGTAGATAAAATTCTTTTTATGCTTATGATTGTACATACTGATATTAAAAGAGTCTTTACTCTCACAAACATTCCCTAACCAATCATCGATATCTGAAATAAAATAAAGTCCCTCCTCTTTCTTATCATTACTTACTGCAAAACTAACACTTTGTTTATAAAAATCAGTAATATTAGAAACTCCATTCAATTCAAGAAAAGATTTATTACCCATGATAATCTTGCCATTTTCCACAATCATAATTTTTGTATGTATAGAGTTGATTATTTTTAAAAACTGTTTGAGTTTTGTTTGTTTTTCTGCAGATTGAAGTAGACTTTTTTGTTGATTCTTATACAAGTCTGTAAAAATATCTAAAACCCCTGCTAAGTTAGCATCAAACAGATCAGCTAATTCATCCATTAACTCTTTGATGTTCCCATTAACCATCTTTTTCTCAAAGATGAAAGCTATGAGCATTTTTCTAAAACCCATACATATGATGAAAACCTCTTTTGGGCTTATCTCTTTGTCAAGTAAGTATTTTACCAATTTACTCATAACTGGACAATTACCAGCAAGTTTTTCTTCTCTTACAACACTTATGAAGTATTCAATAATAGGAACTCCAAATCCATTTTTAAATTTTTTTGGAGATATATTATGATGTTTAAATACAGCTACAATAGATTCTATAACTACCCATTTATCAGCAATTTCAACTTTGTATTTTTCGATTGTATCTATAATTTTTGCTAAATTCGGCGCTATTATCTGCTTGTCATCCACAATGTAACCTCTAGTAAATTATGTTAGCTTTGTGATAAGTATAGCATATATAAACTAGAAGCTATTATTAAAGTTTATTATAAACAATAAAAAGCTCAAGCTTTAAAAGCCTCAATTGCTAGTTTCGCAGCAAGTTTATGTTCAACGATAGGCTTAGGATAATTACCAATATTGGCAGCTAAAAGATACTCCTCTTTATGAAGATTTTTAGCATCAATAAAAGTAAGTTCAGGAAGCCACTTTTTAATATATTCTGCTTCTTTATCAAACTTCTTACTTTGTAAATAAGGGTTAAAAACTCTAAAGTAAGGTTGAGGGTCAATTCCAGTTGAGGCACTCCACTGCCACGATAAAATATTAGATGCAGCATCATAATCTAGCAGGTGTGTAGCAAAAAATTTCTCACCCCATTGCCATGGTAAAAGTAGATCTTTTGTAAAAAAAGAGGCGACTATCATTCGTACACGATTATGCATTTTCCCAGTTTCTAAAAGTTCTCTCACCCCTGCATCAACTATAGGTACACCTGTAGCAGCACTACAAAACCTTTTAAACTTCTCTTCATCCTTGACGCCATTAAAACTCCCCTTGTAGTTTTCTAAGGCAAGAGATGGAAAGTAAAAAAGCAGGTATGCATAAAAATCTCGAAATATCAGTTGACGAACAAAAGCTTCACCACCCTCTAAATTACAAGTTTGTCTATATACTTCACGAATACTTATGAGTCCAAAACGCAAGGCTACACTCAGGTCTGAACCCACTTGAATATTTAAAAAATCACGTTTTTCTTGATACTGAGGTAGATGTGCTTTAAACTCCTCTAAGAGTGTGTATGGATCTTTTAGAAAACTTATATCTTGTTCATCAAAGCCTAAGCTCTCTAAAGTAATTACATCACTATAATCATAAGCATACAAAGATTGTTTTGCAGTCTCTAATGGCGTCATATCTTTTTTTTCTAAGATTTTAAGAGCATTTTTATAAAAAGGGGTAAAGACTAAATAAGGGGTTTCATCTTTTTTTAAAACCTCTTTTGGTTTAAAGATGTAGGTATCGTTTACATATCGGAAATGAAGCAGTTGCGATACTGCTCTATCACGCTCTTTTGCATACTCATCATAATCACCTGAAGCTACAACCTCATCAAACTCATTCAAGTTAAAAGAATTAAAAATCTCTATAGGATCTGCATAAAAAATCTTCAAATCAAGCCCTAAAGTTTTTAACTTAGCTTTTAACTGCTGTACAAAATGAAAAATGATGCTTACACGTTTATCATTTTTAGGGAGTTTATCTAAAATGTTTTTATCAAAAATAAAGATAGGAAAAACCTCACCTTCAAATGAAAGGAGTGGATTATCCTCTACTCTTAAATCACGTCTAAACCAAAGGATTCGTCTCATTTAAGGCTCTCAACACTTGAACGAAGTCCCAACTCCTTTGGATATGGATTTAAAAAAGTTTGTTCTAAAAGATATGTGATTCCATACTTTGTGGCATAGATTTTAAGAGTACTCAGCGGAACAATAACAGGGATGATTTTTCCTGCACAATCATCGATTTGTTCATGTAAAAGTACTTTTTCCTCTTTAGAGAGATAGTTCTTTAAAAAACCCGCCATATGTTCAAGCACATTTCTTGTTTTTCCAACACTGCTTTTTGTAGCTATGGCAGTTTTATAAAGCAGTTCATATTCTTCTAAAATGAGTGAAAACTCTTTAGGCTCATGATTACCTACAATTTTTCCAAGTTTTCTATAGATACTTTCATCTTTTGATTGAAGCAAAAACTTATGTGTTCTGTGAAAATCAACTAATTTTCCAAAAGTCGCATCAAGTTTAAATCTTTCAAAATCATCATAAGCAAAAAGCTGCATAATGAAATTTTCTCTCAACCAAGCATCACACAAGCGTCCCTCTTCTTCAATTGGAAGCAAAGGGTATGCCTCTTTACACATCGCTGCAAACATACCATCACCCTTACCAGCGGCAAAACCATTTTCAAGATATACTTTTGAGCTACCAAGTCCACAACTTGGACTTTTTGATTTAAGAATAATCCCACTGAGTTTATGTGAACTAATGGCCTCAAAATCTTTTTGCGAACTCTCTTTGAGTTGCTCGGTTAAATCCTCTCCGGTTTTATTGGAAATTATGTGTTGCTTCCCCTCTTTCTCAACTACTCTAATAGAGGGACGAGGAGATCCAAAAGCCATATCCTCAGGACAAAAAGAGACATAATCAGCATAAACTGAGAGTTCATCCATAACAAAATCGTCACGCTTATGCCCTCTATCAAAACGAACTTTATGCCCCATTAAACATCCAGATACAGCTAATAACATCTATTTTTCCAACTCTTTTAAAAGATATTTTACATTTGAAGTGATACAGCCATCATATACTGCGCTTACAAGAGATATCATATCAGGTTTTTCTTTAACTATCTCATGCACATTTTGAGCTGAAATCCCACCAATAACACACACTGGAACATTTACTGCAGCTTTCGCTTTTTGTATAACACTGCGTGAGACTATTCCAGAGTGTGGCTTTGTAGGTGATGGAAAGAATGAACCAAAAGCTACATATGTAGCACCCTCAGCTTCTGCTTCTTGTGCTTTTCTTATACTTCCATAACATGAAACACCTATGATCCCATCTGTAAAGATAGCACGTGCCTCGGCAATTGGCGTATCATCTTTCCCTATATGCAAACCATCTGCTCCTATCTCCTGAGCTAAATGGGGTCTATCATCAATAATAAATGGTACATCATACTCACGGCAAAGATTTTGAAGCTCTATACAGATATCTTTCACCTCTGCATCAGTTTTTGTTTTATTTCTGTACTGAAGAATATCTATCCCAGCCTCAAGTGACTCTTTTACCTGCTCAACTACACTCTCATCTGGAGTAAGAACCTCATCTGTTATAGCATAAAGAGCTATTTTTTTATCTTTTAACATTTTACACCTGCCTTATGATTTATTGGTCCTGCTCCGTGACCTATATTTGGAGCATTAAGTATAGCTTGGTACACAAACTCTTTTGATATTTCAATAGCCTCTTCAAGAGTTTTTCCAAGAGCTAAGTTTGCTGTAATCGCACTTGAGTATGAACACCCTGTACCATGTAAGTTTGTAGTCTCAAGCATTGGTGATTGAAATACTCTTTTTTGATGTCCTGTAAAAAGTTGGTCTACACTTACATTTTCATTTTCCATCTTAAGAACTTGATGTTTGATTAAAACTGAACAAGGGGAAGCGACTAGTTTTTCTAAAGACTCTGAATCACCATGTTTATATCCAAACAGTCGCTCTGCTTCATGCATATTTGGTGTAATAACAGTTACTTTTTCAAAAAGCTTTTTCATCGCTTCTACCGCATCATCTTGAAGTAAAGGGGAACCTACTTTTGAGATAAAAACAGGATCAACTACTATTGGGATTTTAAGATCTGTTATCATTGCATCAACCGCTTCAATTATATCTTTTGAAAAAAGCATCCCTATCTTGATTGCAGCCACATCAAAATCATCTAAGACAGCTTGAATTTGCTCTTTTATAAATGCAACCGGTATCTCTTGGATACTTCTCACTCCGGCTGTATTTTGTGCAGTTAATACTGTAAGTGCAGATGTTCCAAAAACACCAAAAGCTTCAAAGGTTTTTAAATCAGCCTGAATTCCAGCACCACCACTAGAATCAGAACCTGCTATTGTTAATACTACTTTCATTATTAAGTCTCCTAAATTGGAGCGTAGTATATGTAATTTTAGAGTTGTTTAGTAGTCTAAAAATGTCTTTTTATCTCTTAGACGATAATAAGTGTTTTAGAATTAAAACAACATACTACTCCACCACTTAAGCAAATCATCATTAAAATTCCCCTACCCTACAAGAAATTAAAATCAGAGAACAATTATGTCAAACAGATTAGAAAAAGAAGATTCACCCTATTTACAACAGCATAAAGAAAACCCTGTCGATTGGTGGCCTTGGTGTGATGAGGCATTTGCCAAAGCTGAAGCTGAGAATAAAGCTATATTTATCAGTATTGGCTACTCCTCTTGCCATTGGTGTCATGTGATGGAAGAGAAAGTGTTTGAAAACCAAGAGTGTGCAGATATTTTAAATGAAAACTTCATCTCAATTAAAGTAGACCGCGAAGAGCGTCCAGATATTGACAAACATTTTCAAGAGGTATATATGCTACTTAATCGTCGTGCTGGTGGTTGGCCAACATCTATTTTTTGTACGCCTCAAAATAAACCATTTTTTGCAGGAACCTATATTCCACCTGAATCGCAAGAGGGTAGCATTCAAGGGATGGGTTTTAAAGAGCTTACAAAACTCATTGCTAAAAAAGTAGAAGAGAAAGATAACAAACTCTTTGAAAATGCAGATGAGATAGAGGGTTTTATAAAAAATAAAGAGCGACCAAAAGAGGCTACAGTTTTAAAAGAGGATATTGTTAAAAACTTCATGCTCCAAGCGAAAAACAATTACCAACCCAAAAACGGCGGCTTTTCACAAGCTCCAAAGTTTCCACATACTGCTACTCTTACAACTCTTTTAAATATAGAGAAGCTTTTTAATGATAAAGCTGCAAAATCTATGTTTATAGACACTATTGACGCCATGAGAAAAGGTGGAATGTATGATTTAGTTGATGGTGGTTTTTGTAGATACAGTGTAGATGATGAGTGGTTAGTGCCCCATTTTGAGAAGATGCTTTATGATAATGCCCTATTATGTGAAGTTTACACAAAAGCGTATCTTGCATACGATGATGAGAGCTATCTTCATACAGCAAAAGAGATAGCTGACTTTTGGTACAACTTTATGAGTGAAGATGATCTTTTCTACTCAGCAAGTGACGCAGACAGTGAAGGGTTTGAGGGAACTTACTTTACATACACTTACGATGAGGTGTATAAAGTGCTTCAAGAGAATGAGTATGAAAATATAGAAGCGATGATGGAGGAGATGAGTGTTACTCGTGAAGGGAACTTTGAGGGGAAAAACATTATCCGTTTTAAGAATGGCGTCAAGCCAGAGTATTTTAGTGATGTTAAAATACACTTACAAAAAATCAGACAAAACCGAACATACCCCTTTATAGATAAAAAGGTGCAAGTCTCTTGGTCATCTATGATGATTAAAGCTCTTTTTACCCTTGGTGCTATTGATGATATATATAAACAAAGAGCGATTAAGAGTCTAGATTCTTTACTTGAGACGATGTATATAGATGGTACACTTTACCATACTACTCTCATCCATAAAATGCCAAAGGTTGAAGCGTTCTTGGAAGATTATGCATATTTAAGTGCGGCACTTAT
>Ga0193965_1000495_pt1 | contig 12366 bp, 11 predicted proteins | sample FB_8_MG_FD_140330 | JGI IMG/M metagenome (GOLD analysis project Ga0193965, IMG submission 140330) | Microbial mat bacterial communities from the Broadkill River, Lewes, Delaware, United States - FB_8_MG | ecosystem: Environmental > Aquatic > Freshwater > River > Microbial mats | place: USA... | reverse complement strand
GAGATACCGGCATCAGCCAGGGCCGACATGGCGGCTTTGAGCATAATCAGATGTTGGGGCAGAATCTTATCCATCTGGTTGGGGGGGATATTGAAATCTTTGAGATCAATACTCAGCTCATCCATGAACAGGGCTAAAGCGCTGCGGATTTCAGGGGGCAGGTGATCAAATCTGCGCCACCGGGTTTCGCCGGAACGCCCGACAGTGAATTTCTCTCCCAAAATAAGCTGGGAAAAATCCCCAAGGCAGTCAGCGCTACCCGATATCAGGCCCATGCCCACAATGGCGCAGGGAACGCTTTTTTCGACCTGTGCCGGTGCACACCCCACTGCATGACGACGAGATCCGGCCTTAAAAGACTCCACAAGGATCTGGGCATTGATACCGCCAAACCCAAAGGCTGATACCGCGGCCCGCAAAGTCTGCCCGTCATCGGCAGGCGCCCAGGCAGCAGGTGTGTCCTGAACCCTGACACCGGTATTCTTAAACGGCGAATCATCGGGCAGGGCATTGAAATTGTTGGATGGCGGTAACAGCCCCTGGTTCATGGCCATGACCGTTTTGATAAATCCGGCAGCACCGGCCCCGGTCAGCAGATGGCCGATGTTGGACTTCACCGACCCAATGGACAGGGCCGTGTCCATGCACCGATAGTTTTCGAGCATCTGCATGATGCTTTGGACCTCCACCTGGTCCCCCTTGGGGGTTCCGGAACCGTGGCACTCCATGTACTGGATATCACCAAAGGACCAGCCGGCCATGTCAAAGGCACCGGTCATGGCCCGGACCTGGCCTTCACTGGCCGGGGCCACAAGGTTGCCTTCAATGTCGTTGCTCACCCCCCAGCCTTTAATCACGGCGTGGATAGTATCTTGGCAAGCTAGGGCATCGTCCAGGCGCTTGAGCAGGACCAAACCTGCCCCCTCCCCCACCACCAGACCATTGGCATCCTGGTCAAAGGGGGCGCACCGGCCTGTGGGTGACAGGGCCTGGAGCTGGGTAAATCCCACCTGGGTGTAAAGGGACTGGGGCCGGGACACCCCGCCGGCCACCATGGCATCCACCTTTCCTGACAGCAGTTGTTCGCAGGCAAGCTTTATGGAAAACAAAGAAGAGGCACAGGCGGCGTCCAGGGTGAAACTTCCGCCGGTCAAACCCAACACTCTTGCCAGAATTGATGCCGGTGCCGACAGCATACCGGCACCCCAGGCCTGTGGCCGGGAAGGCATTGCGGGGTTGGGTGTCAAAAAAAGATTATGGGTCAGCCGTGATGCGCCCGGCGTGGGCAGGGCAATGGCAGCCAGTACAATCCCTGTGCGCTCCCGGCTTTCTTTGGAAAGCCGGGCATTGGTCATCAGATCAATGCCGGCGGCAAGGGTTAAGTGGTGTACCGGGTCCAGGGCATGAAAAAAATCACTCTCCAGACCATGCCCGGCCAAATCCACCCCACAAAAGTCCCAATTGGCAGGATTAAACACAGATTGGGAAATCAATCCTGCAAACCGGCTGCAGGCACGGTCCGGTAACGGTGTCCCGGCGCGGTTGTCCACCATGATATCAGGCGCCACCCCCCACCGGTCCTGGGGTACCGGGATTACACTGGATTTTTTCGCCATGACGTTGGCAATAAACTGTTGGGTATCACAGGCACCGGGAAAAATACCGGACATGCCGACCACGGCAATATCTACGCGTTTCAAACTCATGGAGCCCCATATAGTTGACCCGGGGAAAGATTGCAAGCAGGCTTTGTAAAACTTGTGTAAAACGCCCTTATTTTACTATCGCTGCCACGCCGTGGAGAATGGAACGAAACAGAAGAAGAAAGGTAAACACGGACATGCCTGCGCAAACCAGAATATCAATGATCCCTGATTTGCGGCGCTCTTCATACCCAAAGAAAAATGCCAGGATAAAGCCTGCGGCAAACCCGCCGCCATGGCCCCAATTATTGATATTCGGCAGGATCAGTCCAATAAGCACCAGGCTGAAAATCCAGGATTTGGTCTGATCAAACACCATCTTTCCCCAGATCCCCCCCCGGGACCAGCCAAAATAAAACAGGGCACCGATCAGCCCGCAAAGCCCCGCAGAAGCGCCAATGGTTAAAGGCACACCGCCCAGGCAGGAGAGGAAAAAACCACCGGCACCGGAAAGGATATAAATGGACAGCATCCGGTAAAGCCCGAACTCTTTTGCCGTGAGCGGGGCAAGGGTTCGAAGCGCCAGCATGTTGAAAAGGATGTGCAACAGACTGCCGTGCAGCCAGTTTGCGGTGAAGATGCTGGTCCAGTCTTGGGTATATGCCAAGGCCATGGTTCCGGAGGCACCAAGAAAGATCAGGGCGTCGCTGGACGGTGCCAGGGCATTTAAGGGATTCAAGGTAAAATGAAGCCCCCGGGAGAACAGCAGGGACACGGCATACATGACCACGTTGATCCAGATCATGGCCTGTATCGTAAATTTTGTCCGATTATCTATCATAACGAAAAAAGAGGCCTGTTTGGGGGAATCAATGAATGGTGATATCTTTTATTTTCACGGCGGCCAGGTACTCTTTAACCGCCCCCAGGGTCAGGGCAAACATTTTGGTTCCGGCAAGGATAACCATGGGGTCATCCGGGACCCCGCAGGCATCGGCAAACACAGGCCCCATAACAGCGGTGGGATCGGCGTCTTCGGTCTGGTTTTCCTGCATCTGCTTCACAAAGGTATCCAGACGTTCTTTGAGTATGCCAAAATAATCAACCCGGGTGCCTGTGGTGGTTTCCGTCAGGGTTGATACATTGTTGGAAATTTCCCGGATCTGTTCCCAGAATGCCTGGGTCAAAGGTGTCTTGTTCACATCGCTTACCGGCATGAAAAAGGCAAGGGCCCACCCCACACTCAGGATTTTAAGGATGGCCAGTTCATATTCCAGACGGTTCAGGTCTATGGGGTGTCCTTCGGGGATTGTGCCTAACAGCGATTTAATGTCAGCCCTGTCAATGGCAAAGGCTGAAAGATTTTCGGCCACCTGGTCCACGGTAAGGGTGCCTGCCGGGTTATCTTGCATTTCGGAAGATCGTCCTTTGTCTGCATTCATCTGTGTTTTGATTTACCTTTACGCCATATCAAAATTTAGTTATCTTTAACCGCTAAAAAAATTAAAATAACAATCCCCTGGGCAAGTGTAAACCCCAGAAGGTAATGATATGTCATGAATATTTATCAAGAAGCGGCCAAACAGATTGTTGATTCCCACTACTGTGTGGCCTTTACCGGTGCCGGTATCTCCGTTGAAAGCGGCATTCCGCCGTTTCGGGGTCGAAACGGGCTGTGGAATAAATACGACCCCCAAACCTTTGAAATTGAATATTTTCTCCAGGACACGGCCAGGGCCTGGGAGATTATCAGAGAGATCTTTTATGACCTGTTTGGCCAGGTCTTGCCCAATACAGCCCATTATGCCCTGGCAGAAATGGAACATCGGGGCCTGTTAAAATCAGTTATCACCCAAAATATTGACAACCTGCACAAGGATGCCGGAAACAAAGAAGTTTACGAATTCCACGGGTCATTAAAACAGATCACCTGCCTGAGCTGCGGACATAAAGTGAATGTGAGCCAGGTGGACATAAATCATCTGCCCCCCACGTGTCTTACCTGCGGGGGCTTGATGAAACCTGATGTGGTATTTTTCGGGGAAGCCATTCCCGAATATGCGGCATCTAAATCTGTTGATGCGGCCCGGAAAGCCGATTGCATGATACTTATCGGCACCACCGGCACGGTGGCACCGGCCAACACACTGCCGTCCCAGGCCAAGGCCGGTGGTACCACCATCATAGAGATCAACCCGGCCCCGTCGGAATATACCGACCGGATAACGGATATATTCATCCAGGACAACGCCACAAGGGCCATGGAGCATCTCATGGAAGCCATTGATGAGCTTGTTTGATGCCTGGTCGCAAATAAATATACCTTGGGAGCGCGGGCGTCTCGCCCGCGCTCCCGGATATAGCAAAATGAGCAAAAGCAAGAAAAGGAGAAAAAAACATGCCTGACGACTGTCTTTTCTGTAAAATTGCAAACCATGAACTTCCCAGCGACATGCTGTATGAAGACAGCGACTATGTGGTGTTCAGGGATATCCACCCCAAGGCCCCGGTCCACCTGTTGATCGTGCCAAAAACCCATATCCGCAGCGTCAACGACATTGAACCGGCGCACACCGAACTTGTAGGCGGCCTGTTCCCCCTGGCCGCAAAGATGGCCCTGAAAGAGGGGATCAACAAATCCGGATATAAGCTGCTCTTTAATGTGGAAAAAGGCGGGGGCCAGGAAGTCTTTCACCTGCATCTTCATCTGTTTGGTGGTTGGGAAAGATGAGCATATTTTTCTGATCAGAAAAATCAAAACCCAGAGTGGAGGGACCGGTTAAGTCAAAAAATTTGGTTAATTCTTTTCATCAAAGTGAAAGGCGACACTCTATGGCAACTAAAACCCGTCAAAAATAGACCAAGTCCAAACAGACGTCCCTGGCGACATGGATATTCGGCACCTTACTATTTATTTTCCTCATTGGCGTCTTCGTTTTCGCCCCGCCAACCCTGCCTGAATTCAAACACCGATTGCTGGCCTTATTATCCGCCCTGCTTGCTGCCTTTTGGGGTTATTTTTTAACGGGTGACATAAATATCGATATTGCCAAGGACTCAAAGCTTGGACAAATTGCCGTCAAAGCGGCCGGCGGCTTTGCTTTATTTGTATTTGTATTGTGCTGGTGGATGAGCCCTTTAGCGCCGGGCTCTGAAAAAGCCACTGTGCCGACCAAACCATACGAACAGATGATTGCCGGATCAATCCGCTCAGAAACAGGAGCCCCTGTGGCGGATGTGAGTGTCTCAATCCCGGAAATTGGCGTAACGGTCAAAACTGACAGCATGGGAAGATTTGAGCTTGAAATTACAGAGATGCACCAGAAGACCATGGAAATAATGGCACAGAAAGATGGCTATAAACCCCATGAGCAGTATGCCACCCTTGGCAATACAACCATCAGTTTCACCATGAAGGCGGCAAAATGAAAAAATTGTTCTATTTTGTTTCCCTGCTGTTCCTTCTATGTTCACCCGTTTTATCCTATGGAGAACATCTTAAAGGCCGCGTCGTACTTATTGATAAGCATGACAAGACAAGTCCCGTCGAAGGTGTTGATGTTACTCTAAAAGAGACTGGTGATACGGTAAGAACCAAAGCCCAGGGTCTGTTTCGAATATTTATACAAGACAGTTTCAAGGCAGGAGAAACCGTGACGTTTCTGGTCGCCAAAGACGGTTATTGCATTCAATATCCGTTGGAGGGGGAACACCCCATCCCGGCTGATTTGGGAAAAAATGTTGTCGAGATACGCTTGCTGCCGGTCGGCTCCAAGAAGCTGTGGTCTGAGGACAGAATTGAAAGTTTTATTAAAACTTTGGCCGAAAAGAGTAAGGAGCAAATCCGACCCGGCGAAAGCCCACAGGATATCGACTTTTCAGAGGCGATAAAAGAATGGGCGGTCAAATATGGCTTTAGCGCCGAACAGGCTAAAGCAAAAATCGACAAGTGGGTTGCGGAGACAAAAAGCAAGGAAAATGATTTTCACAAACTGGGTTTGGCAGCCTTTGCTGAAAAGCAGTTTGGTAAGGCCGAGTCGCTATTCAAAGAATCTGCAGATGGCAACATAAAAGAATTGGCGGCATTAAAGACGCAAGCGCAACAATTAACGGATGATATTATTTCAGACTTGCGTCTTGCCGGGGATGCCGCTTACAACGATTACAAATTTCAAAAAGCAATTGAAAATTACAAAAACGCCCTTTCTTTTGTTGCTAAGGATAAACAGCCACGACTGTGGGGTGCTATTCAACTTGAAATAGGAAATGCCAACGAACAACAAGGCCTCCGAACTGAAGCGCAAAAAATGCACGACCATTTAAAACAAGCGATTATTTGCTATCGAAATGCTTTGCAAGTCTATACCCGCGATCAGCTGCCCCAGCAGTGGGCCACAACCCAGAACAATCTGGGCACTGCACTGAGTGATCAGGGCATCCGCACCGGCGGCGAGCAGGGGCAGGCCCTATTGGCTGAAGCGGTTAAGGCGTATCGAAATGCATTAGAAATTAGAACATATGAAACGCTCCCACCGCAATGGGCACAAACGAAGTATAACCTAACAGAGGCATATTGTTTATTAGAAGAGTGGCAGAAAGCCGCCGACTGTTATACCGATTGCCTAAACGTATATCCGAATAGCCGGGGAATTATTTATAATGTCAGCGCCATTTATCACAAGCGTTTATTCGATTTTGATAAAGCTTACGAAATGGATACCTTTCTCATAGAAAACCTGGGCCTTAAAGATTTAAGTACTTTGATTAACTACGTTGAAAAAAAATTCACCACCGGCCGTTTTAAAGAGATGGAAAAATACATATCCAAAATGCATTTGAAAATTAATAAAGGTGATGAACACTACACTGCACTGGTGGTTTTTGATATAGCATGCTGCCTTGTGAGAAATAACAACGCGCTAATTTCCAAAAAACTGGATGAGCTGATTTTATACATTGAACATCAACCGGAAGAGTTCAACCTTGGGTGGACGTTTGATGGAACAAAACATTTTATCAATACATCACAAAAGATTCAGGATACGGACCGACAATGGCTTATTTCCTTTTTTTCTGCCCTGGAGGGAAAAAATCGAGATGCCATACTGGAAAAACTGCGGCAGTTGAAATGAACATGAATGTTCAAATATTTCCATTTTAAATTGATCACCCAGTAACATTAGATAATTCTATAAGATTGTGATCCGGGTCTCTAAAGTAGATCGATACGAGAGACCCGTTTGCACCTGTTTTTTCTACGGGTCCTTCAATGATATCAATGTGGTGGAGATGAATAAAAGCTATTGCTTTTTCAATACCCATTGGGGTCAACAAGCACAAATCTGCGGGACCAGGTGTGGGGTGATCGGCATTGGGCTCAAATTCCTTTCCTTGCTCATGTAAATTTATTTTTTGGTTTCCAAATTTCAAAGCGACCCGATCTTTTCCAAAATGCACCACTTTCATTCCCAGCACAGATGTATAAAATTGAATCGTTTTTTTCGATATTTTTGACTGTCAGTACGAGATGATCGATGCTTGATATTTTCATTTTTTTCTTTCAAACAAGGGGCTCGGAAAAAATCAATCTCACAGATTTTGCGCCCGCTGGATTTAAGTGATGGAGAGTTCTATCCCAATTCGGCTAAATATTCAGGGCATCCATGTGATGATGCCTTCATCCGGGTTTTGTTCTTTCCATTGCCGGAAGGCATCGATATCCTGAATGCCATATTCAATAACGGCTCTATATACTTGGATACCCATTACCTTTTCTTCAATTGGAATACTATTTTTGATCCGAAGAATATTGGCCCTAATTTCCGGTGTTAAAACCGCAGAGATCCGTGCGGCAACCTTTTCAAAATGACCGGCATAAGCAGATTCATTTAAAATATGAATCATATCAATTTGCCAGGAATGTCCATCTTTGTCCTCGTAGAACGCATGCCACTCAATACATTTGTCTTCGGCATCAAGTAAATTGATATAGCTTATTGTTTTAATACGTTTGTTTTCTGCAAGTTTGGCCATGGCGGAAAAGCTGTCCGAAAGCTTGAATGGTGTCGTATAAATATGAAAATCAATGTCCCGATTATTTATCAACAGCCCCATTTTTAGTGACCCGACTAAATTAATCGTTGCACCGATTGAAGACCATATGTCAATGATATTGGTATCATTAATAATCTGCCAGGCATCTTTCTGCATTGATTCTGCAATTTCAAAAATCTGTTTCATGGTATTTTTTCTTGCGCCTCTTATACCAACATAGCCCTACCATCAATCACGACTGAGATCCCAGTTGTATAAGGACTTGCCATTAAATAAATAGATGCGTCAGCGACCTCTTCAGGTGACGAAATTCTGCCCAAAGGGAATTGTTGAACATAGTTTTTCACCTCTGGAAATTTAGGTGCAACAAAACCGGGGCTTACAACATTATTTTTCCTGGGACGGCCTGTTCCCGTTGTCCCTCAGATAACGGGTTTTAAGATTCATTGTCACGATGAAATCACCGCCCGCCCGTCTGGGAAGTACCTCCAGCATGGCAGCAGTCAATTTTCCTAAATCTTTTTCCACGGCGCTAAGTTCTTTTGCTTTCTTATCGAAAAACGGCAGATATGCCTTCATGTCTTCGATGTCCTTATTCGAGGATAAGGGCCCGTGCCCCGGAATGATATGACTGACATTCATGGCATGTATGAAATCAAGATTTTTTTTCCATCCGGACAGATCGCCGTCACCCAGATAAGGATGAAAGTCGGTAAAAAGAATATCCCCGGCAAAAAGGACATCCTGTGAAGGAACATGCACAATGATGGACCCTGGGGAATGTGAGGCAAAGCCGGTGTAAATCAGTTTTACGGTAATACCGCCCAGGTCAAGAATCATTCCGCGCTCAAAAGCCGTATCCGGCGCAACTGCGCGGGTGCCTTCCCAGAAACCAGCCGGCAAACCGAACGCAGCCGGATTCTCAAGTATCTTATCCCCACTGGAAATGACGGCATCACGGCATTTCACATGGCCGATAATACGTACCTCCATGTCGGCAAAAAAACTATTACCGAAAACATGATCAAGATGGTAGTGCGTATTTACAACATACCTTACAGGTTTGTTCGTAACTTTTTGGATATCTGCCGCAAAACCTTCAGCTTCCTTTGCGGACGTCAGCGTATCCACCACAAGCACGGCATCATTCCCGATCACTATCCCGGAATTAACGGAAAATATGTTACCGGGTGTACCGGCAAGGACCCCCGTATACGAATAAACCGATTCTGTAATTTTTTTTAACTCTACTTTCGGAGTCTGTGCCATAACAGATTGAACAAGGAGCACAGCAAAAGCGTTAATAATCAGTGCTGTCTTTTTCATTTTCATCTTTTGTTTCCTGTCCTGGTCAGATTTTCATTTTTAGACCCCCGTGGGCAAAAACATGAACTCAATATATATCTTGGGATTTTTGATCATGCAATGATAATTCACAGTAAAATCTTAAAAGCCTTTTTAAACATGAATAGTCATCGAATACAGAACTCAAATTAATGAAAAATAAATTTAAAGGATTTCATATTGACATGGCCTTGGGCCGCTGTTAGTGTCGCATCATTGTTTAATGATTTAAAGGCTGACCGAGAAAATGAAAATGATCGAAACTGACAATTTCTTTTTTAATTTTGGACGCTTCTACTATTTTAGGAGCGTTCATCCGGTGTAGCTCTATGTGAATTCTACATATACAAGCCCCGGGTGGACGATAAGACCACCCGGGGCTTTTTGTTTTCAGGCCCAAGACCCCGGGAAGATCTTTTCCGGGGTTTTTGTTTTTTTACCAAACATCAGGGCCTAAGAAGCCTGGGAAAAGGAGAATTTCAGCGGATGAAACTGATACTTGAATCGACAATAACAAAGGCACAGCAGGCTGCCATTGACGCATCCCTGGCCGCCGACGGGTGTATTGTAAACCGGATCACAGATGCCGGTAGACAGGTCATCGGCATCACAGCAGCACGGGTGAATCGAAATGCGGAGGCTTATGCAGATCTTGATGGTGTGGAAACAGCCGTACCCATTTCCACGGCCCACAAACTTGTCAGCCGGGAATTTAAAACCGAAGACACCCTGGTCAAAGCCGGAGAGGTGACCGTAGGCGGGGACCGCATTGCCGTCATTGCAGGCCCTTGTGCTGTTTAAAACCGGGACCAACGCCTGACCTATGCACGGGAAGTAAAAAAATACGGAGCGGTCCTGTTCCGGGGCGGTGCGTATAAACCCCGGTTATCGCCTTCCTCTTTCCAGGGACTTGAAGAAGAAGGCTTGAAAATTCTGGCCCAGGTCCGGGAAGAGACCGGCCTTGGCGTGGTGACGGAAATGACCTCTCCGGCCCAGGCAGCGTTGATGGAAAAATATGTGGATGTGGTCCAGATCGGGGCCCGGAACATGCAGAACTTTGAGTTGCTCAAATGTGCCGGTAAAATGAGCAAGCCTGTGGTGCTTAAACGCGGCCTTGCAGCCACCATTCAGGAGTGGCTCATGTCTGCCGAATATATTGCAGCCGGAGGCAACACCAATATCATCCTGTGTGAACGGGGGATCAGAACCTTTGAGCCTTATACCCGGAACACCCTGGACCTGTCAGCCATTCCGATTTTAAAGAAGCTTACCCACCTGCCCATTGTCATTGACCCAAGCCATGCCACAGGCATCCGTGAAAAAGTGGCACCCATGGCCCGGGCCGCGGTGGCAGCAGGCGCCGACGCCCTGATGATTGAGGTTCACAACAATCCGGACAAGGCCCTTTCCGATGGTCCCCAAAGCCTTTATCCCGAACAGTTCGGTAACCTAACCAGGGATATCTATGTGATTGCACCTGTGGTGGGCAAACAATTGGATTTTGATTACCTGAAAAAAAAGGAATTTATCCCTGACACCCATACCCAAAATACTGCGGCCTGCGCCATTATCGGGGAGCCCGGGACCTATTCTCACAAGGCCTGCCTCTCCTATTTCGGAAATGATGTCACCCCCATGACCATGATGTCATTCAAAGATATCTTCACTGCCGTTAAAAATAACAGCGCATCATATGGGGTGGTACCTGTGGAAAATTCCCTGTCCGGATCCGTCCACGAGAACTATGATCTGCTCCAGACACACAATCTGAAAATTATCGGTGAAATGACCATCCGCATCAAACATGCGCTGATCACCCATCCCGGCGTAGACGTTTCGGCTGTTAAGACGATCCTTGCCCCGGCCCATGTCATTGCCCAGTGCCAGAACTACCTGGTTCAGATGACAGCGACTGAAATTTTACCTGTGCGTACAGGTGTCTCCGCGGTAAAACAGACCAAAGAACTTGATCCGTCAGTGGCGGCCATTGGTCCTGCCATGGCCGCTGAAATCTTTGACATGGATATAGCCCACGAATCCATTGAAGACAATCCCATGAATTATACACGCTTTGCCGTGATTGCCAGGGAATTTAAGGGACATAAAAAAGCGGACAAAACCTCCATCATCTTTTCAACCGGCAACCGCCCGGGTGCCTTGCTTGAAGTGATGCAGGTTTTTAGCGACCACCATATCAATTTGGTCAAACTGGAATCAAGGCCCGTGGCGGGCAAGCCCTGGGAATATCTGTTTTATGCCGATCTGGAAGCGGACCTGGATGACACGGTTTCCAATCCAGTCCTGGACGCCCTTTCAAAAAGAGTAGAAACCCTAAGAGTACTGGGACGTTACTGATCACCATAGTTATGGTCGCATATTGCGATGCGCCCTGAAGTTATAGCCTGTTTAAAAATTAGGGGATCGTAGCGAAATCTCATGTGATTGCAGCCGATTCATCTATTTTTAACCAGGCTCTTAAAATAATTCCCCGGGTTCAAATAGTTTTATCCATGGAAAACAGGTGTCCGGGAACCTTAAGGCCTTTGGGGACCGGGATGCCGGACGCCTTGATCTAAAGCATTACATTTATACCATGACCCATTTGATTACAGAATCAATAAGTGTGATGCACATGGCAGCTATAAATGTTGTGAGAAAATCTTTAATCTCAAAGTCATCGAGTATTTTATCGGTGAGCCAGAGCAGCACGGCATTGATCACCAGTTTGAACAACCCGAATGTAATGATTATAAAAGGAAGGGATAAAACAATGAGCAGCCAGCCAACGAAAAAATTTATCAGGCTGTATACGATGGCCACCAGAATGGCCGTCCCAAAATGTTTAATCCGAATACCGGGTAAAAAATTGGCCACCAGAAATACCGCAACGCTTAAAATCAGAATGTTGATCAACATTTACATCTTTTCCTTTTTTATAAATTTAATTTGTTTGGATATTGTCAGCCCACAACCTCAACATGCCAGGGCTCATACCTGACACCTAAATGATTTCCAGGGCCATACCTGAACCGAATATACCCCAGGCTGGACAGCCGGTTGTACACCCGGGTCCGGGTAAACTTTTCCGTAAAGTTATCCGGGCCAAATCCCTTTTCACCCATATCAAAATCTCCGGTGGCGTGAAAGGAATAGCCTGGTGGCGCAAGGGATCTGGAGGCCATGGACAGGTTTCCCCGACTTTGCACCACCTTATTCAAGAAGAGCAGAAACTGTTTGGAAACGCCCCGGATGCCTGAGGTCAGAACCGCCTCGGTTCCAATTCTTTTTCGAATATCCTGGTACAGGGCGTGGGGCCTGCCCCTGT
>Ga0193965_1000494_pt1 | contig 12384 bp, 11 predicted proteins | sample FB_8_MG_FD_140330 | JGI IMG/M metagenome (GOLD analysis project Ga0193965, IMG submission 140330) | Microbial mat bacterial communities from the Broadkill River, Lewes, Delaware, United States - FB_8_MG | ecosystem: Environmental > Aquatic > Freshwater > River > Microbial mats | place: USA... | reverse complement strand
TGCAAAATCACTTGTTTATCAGTCTATAGGTTTCATAATATTACTGATGTTTATCATGCAAATACTTGTATATATACTTTTGAAAAAACTTGTATTTGAAAAAATCCTTAAACTAGAAGCAATTATGCATGAGTCTGTATCTACAAACAACTTAACTATAAGAGGAACTGCTACTTCTAATGATGAGATAGGAAAGCTTATAAAACATTTTAATACATTTTTAGATGCAATGAGTAATATTTTAAATGATACAAAAAGTTCTGCAAATGAAAATGCTTCTATCTCGCATGAGTTGTCAACTACAGCGATTAGTGTTGGAAACAATGTGGAAAGCTCAGTTGATATAGTAAATGAAGCAACAGCTCAAGCAAAAGATATCCAATCTGAGATTATAAGAGCTATCTCTAATGCTAGAAACAGTAAAGAGGATATTGTCAAAGCAAATGACAACTTATCAGTGGCTCGTGATTATATAATCTCTCTTACATCAAAAGTTCAAGACAGTGCTGAATCTGAAGCAGAACTAGCACAAAGTATGGAAGATTTATCTAAAGATGCTCAAGAGGTGAAAACTGTTTTAACAGTTATCTCAGATATTGCAGATCAAACAAACTTACTCGCACTCAATGCTGCCATTGAAGCTGCTCGTGCAGGGGAACATGGTCGTGGTTTTGCTGTTGTAGCTGATGAGGTTAGAAAACTTGCAGAGAGAACACAAAAAACTTTAGCAGAGATTGATGTAACTATTAGTATTTTAGTGCAGTCTATTGATAGTGTTTCAACGCAAATTAGTTCTAACTCTACGGAGATTCAAAATTTAGCAAATATTGTTGAAGATAAAATCAATACTACAGTTACAATTGTAAATACTACGGTTGGAGCAAGTGATTTAACGGTTAAAGATTTCGATAAAACTGGTCAAAGTGTAAAAACGATAGTAAATAGTGTAGAAGAGATAAATAAAATCTCTTCAACAAATGCTAGAAGTGTAGAAGAGATAGCTGCAGCAGCAGAGCACTTAAGTAATTTGACAAATGCACTTAATAATAAACTTGAAATTTTCAATACTTAAAAAATATTGGAAATAGATTCTAAGATTTGACAATTAAGTAAAAGATGCTATATCTTTATAAAATATATAGTTATAATACAACATTAGGAGATTATAACTATGCAGAATAAAAAGATAATTGGCAAAAAAGAGTTGATTTCGATACTAGATTTAGATCTATACGATATTGATGCAAAAATTGATACAGGTGCTGATTCAAATGCTCTACATTGTGATGATATAGAGATAGATGATGAAGGATTTGTACATTTTACCCTTCTTGATGAAGTTCACCCCTCTTATCATGGTAAAAAAATGAAAATACCTCTTTATAAAGTGAAGAAAGTAAGAAGTTCAAATGGGGAACTTCAACACAGACCTTCCATTAAAGTAGCTGTAGAATTTTTTGGAAAAAAATATCAAACAGTCATATCTTTGACAAGTAGAGCAGATATGAAATATCCTATGTTAATTGGAAGAAAGTTTTTAAGTGGTAAATTTTTGGTAGATGTAGAGCAAGAATACCTTGCAAAAGAAAATAAGAAGGAAAACTAATGAGAGTATATATACTATCAAGAAATAAAGAGTTATATTCAACTAAAAGATTAGTAGAAGCAGGTGAATTAAGAGGATGGGATATTCAAGTGATTGATTATTTGAAATGTTCTATCGAGATTATGAAAGGGGAGCTTCATATTAATTATTTAGGAAAGCAACTACCTGCACCTGACGCCATTATACCTAGAATTGGTGCAAGTAGAACATTTTATGGTACTGCAATGGTGAGACACTTTGAGATGATGGATGTTTTTTCAACTTCTGGAAACTTGGCTATTGCAAGAAGTAGAGATAAACTTAGAAGTCTTCAAGTACTCTCAAAACATAATGTAGATATGCCGCGTACTGTTTTTGCTTCAAATAAGTCAAGTGCAAAAGATGTGATAGCGCTTAGTGGAGGAGCTCCTCTTGTACTTAAAATCTTAGAGGGGACTCAAGGTGTTGGCGTTGTTTTAGTAGATACTGAAAAGGCTGCTAAGTCTGTTTTAGATGCTTTTTACGGGATGGATGTAAATTTACTTGTGCAAGAGTTTATAGAAGAAGCTGGTGGTGCTGATATCCGTGCACTTGTAGTGGGTGGTGAAGTTGTTGGTGCTATGAAACGTCAAGGTGCTGAGGGTGATTTTAGATCAAACCTGCACCAAGGTGGTAGTGCAACTGCATATAAACTAAACCGTAAAGAGAAAGCGATGGCTTTAGCTGCTGCAAAGGCTATGGGACTTGGTGTGTGTGGTGTTGATATGATCCCATCTTCCCGTGGACCACTTGTTATGGAGGTAAACTCTTCACCTGGCTTAGAGGGTATTGAAAAATCAACACAGCTTGATATTGCTGGAAAGATTATGGATTATATACAGGATAATGTAACTCCTAAAACAGATTCTACCCTAAAGAAAAAAAGAATTAAGAGAGATAGTATAGGAGCATAAATGCCTAGTGAAAAGTTTATCATAGGTGGCGTTGAAATCTTAAGAGGAACAAACACAACTATAAGTATTGAACTTCCAAAACTTTATAACACTCCCACACAATTGCCAGTAAGGGTAATGCGAGGGAAAAAGTCAGGACCTGTTGTTTTTATTAGTGCTGCCATACATGGAGATGAGCTTAATGGCGTCGAGATTATTAGAAGGTTTAGAAAACTTAACATCTTAAAAAAACTCAGAGGAACTGTTATATTAGTTCCGGTTGTAAATGTGTATGGGATGATGAATCTCTCGCGTTATTTACCTGATAGAAGAGACTTAAACAGATCCTTTCCGGGAAACTCAAAAGGATCTTTAGCTGGCAGAGTCGCAAAGATTTTCTTTGATGAGATCGTCACAAAGTGTAATTTAGGAATAGATCTGCACACTGCATCTATTCATAAATCTAATTTTCCTCAAGTAAGAACAAACCTCAATAACGAATATACTGCCAGACTTGCAAAAGCTTTTGAAGCTCCAGTAGTTCTACACTCAGAACTTAGAGACGGTTCACTCCGTGCAGTTGCTCAAGAGAAGGGTATCCCTATTTTGCTTTATGAAGCGGGAGAGGCACTACGCTTTGATGAGCAAAGTATCAGAATTGGAGTGAAGGGTCTTGTAAATGTTTTAAGAGCCAATGATATGCTACCAAAAGTACTGAAGAAAAAAGCCGCTAAAACACCAATCGTTACAAAAACAAGTAAGTGGATACGCTCTACCGAGAGTGGAATGATAAGAACTATTAAGGCACTTGGGGATACTGTTGAAAAAGATGAAGTTATTGCTTACATTGATGAGCCTTTAGGGGATGAGAGTTTTGAAATTCTTGCACCTTTTGATGGGATAATAATTGGAAAATCTGAGATTCCACTTATTCAAGAGGGGGATGCTGTTTTTCATATAGCAAATTTTAAAAATCTTGATATGGCTGATGAAAAAATAGAATATTTCTCAGAAGATGCGATTGAGCAAAGTGAGTTTTATGAACTTAATAATGAAGAGATAATTGAGTAGATTATGAAAATTCTTTTAGCACTTATTTTTTGTACGAGTTTAGTATTTTCAAACACTACAAATAAAAAATTTGTGATTGGGGGAGTTGAGGTACAGAGGGGTACAAATGTTACTATAAACATAGACTTGCCAAAACTCTATAATACACCTACAAAGTTACCTATTCGCGTCATACGTGGTAAAGAAGATGGGCCTGTAATGTTTATAAGTGCAGCAATTCATGGCGATGAGCTTAATGGGATTGAGATTATTCGAAGATTTAGAAAGTTAAATGTACTTGAAAAACTTAAAGGGACAATTATCCTTATCCCTATAGTTAATGTATATGGCGTCATGAATCTTTCACGCTACCTACCAGATAGAAGAGATTTAAACAGAAATTTTCCAGGATCGTCTAAAGGTTCACTCGCTTCAAGAATTGCAGATATGTTTTATAATGAGATAGTCAAAAAATGTGACTTAGGAATTGATCTGCATACTGCATCAATCCACAAGTCTAATCTTCCCCAGATAAGAACAAATACAAAAAATAAATACACATTAAAATTAGCAAAAGCCTTTGAAGCACCGGTAGTATTGCACTCTGAAGTTCGAGATGGTTCACTGCGTGCAGTAGCACAAGAAAATGGTGTCCCGATCCTTTTGTATGAAGCGGGAGAAGCGCTGCGCTTTGATGAACAAAGTATCCGTATTGGGGTTAAGGGGATTGTAAATGTTTTACGGGCAAATAAAATGCTTCCTCAAACTTTTAAACCAGAGGGTGAGAAAATACCTGTGGTTGTAAAATCGAGTCAATGGTTAAGAGCTAGTGAGAGTGGGATAATTAGAACAATAAAAGGTCTTGGCGATACTGTAAAAAAACATGAAGTGATTGCTTACATCAACGCACCTTTAGATGATAATATATTTGAGGTTTTATCTCCATTTGATGGGATAATAATTGGAAAATCTGAGATTCCTCTAATTCAAGAGGGTGACGCCATCTTTCATGTGGCAAAGTTTAAAAAACTTAAAATTGCAGATAAAAAGATAGAATATTTCTCTGAACATGCAATAGAAGATAGTGAGTTTAATGAACTTAATGATGAGGAGATTATAGAATAATGATAAAAACGGTTTTAATATTTTTAATAATATTGATGACGCCATTAGTTCTAGCAGAGGATACAAATCTATCTAGTACTGCAACTAATAGCTTAAAAAATACACTAAGTGTTTGGGATAGTAAAAACATATGGATAAAAACTTATGTTAATAACAAAAACTACTATACTACAATTAACAATATAGTAAAGATAGAACAGAAAATAAAAAAAAATAAAAATAATACTAGTACCTTAGATAGTTTAAATAGAAGATTAGAGATTCAAAAGTCTAAGTTACTTTTGTATGAGGAAAATAAAAGTTTTGATAGATTACTTTTTCCTTACAAATTTGATATGCCAGAGATAACGGCATACGATTATTTTTATCAAGATTCAAAAAACAAACTTGCAAAACAGATAGATAAACTTGTGGAGATGAAAAATGAGTTTAATAAAGCATCATCACTTATAAACAACTACTACAAGAGAAATAAAAAAGGCTCTGTCTCTTTAGATGACCTGAAATACTTTGAAGATTTTTTGGAAAATATAAATAAGACATATTTTAATCTTGTTGAAGCAAGGGATGAGTTAAATAAAAAATATGACGAGTATTATCAAGAGAAATTACAAAAGCACATTATCACTTTTGGTTTAGTTTTACTTATCTATTTTGCATATAAAGCTTTACTCTTTTTTCATTCTCTTTTAGTGAAAAGATTTGAGTATGAAAACCATTGCCTTTATAAAAAAACTATCTCAATCCTTTTTTATATGATTATACTGCTATTTTTAGTGGTGCGTTATATGGAAGATTTTATCTATATTATCACTTTTTTAAGTGTTGTAGCAGCTGCACTTACTATAGCACTTCGTGAGCTACTTTTAAACATCGTCGCTTCAATCTACATCTTTTTTAGTAATATGTTAAGAGTGGGTGATAGGGTGATGGTACAGTTTGAAACCAAACATACCATTGGCGATATATTAGATATCTCACTTATGAAGATAAAACTTAATGAGATTGAGGATTATAGTAATTTAAAAGAGATTAAAAATGTTGGAAGGACCATATACATTCCAAACTCTTATGTATTTACAAAGGTGTTTTACAACTATTCACGCAAAAAAGATGGTCTGATTAATGATCTTATAGAGTTTGAGTTTGCCATAGATAATGATTTTGACAATATAGAAAAAGTGACTGATGAGTTGTTAAGTAGTTTAAAGGTTGAGCATACTATAACCTTTACTTTAAACAACTTAAAAACAGGTGTAGTTGGTCTTATATCTTACCAAACAAATTACAAAAAAGCTTCTAAAAATCGTGGAGATATCTCTATAAAACTTCTTCAGGCATATAGTGAAAATGAAGATATTAAACTCAAAAGTGCAAAAGTTGCAAAGAAGGCATCTACTGAAGATAGTGAGTAAAATAGTAGAATCAATTCTTTAAAAAGAGAGTATAATTCGCAAAAATATAATAGACTAAAAATCGAGGTAAAAGATGAGTAATAAAGAGTTGATAAGTAAATATTATCAGATGTGGAATGATAAAAATTTTGAAAAAGCTGACGCCATTCTTAATGAAGATATACGTTTTCGTGGCTCTTTAGATATCACTGCAAATGGGATTGAGGGGTTTAAAGAGTATGCACAGATGCTTACAAATGCCTTTCCAAATATGTACCATGCAGTTGAAATGGCAGTTTATGAGGGAAATATGGTTGCTGTATATGTAACGTACAGTGGAACTCATGAGGGGGAGATTTTTAATTATGCACCGACACATAAACGTATATCGTACTCTGGAGCTTCATTTTTTCATATAAGAGACTCTAAAATAGTGAGCATAAATGTTTTAGGTGATTTAAATTCTCTTCATAAGCAGTTAAGCGAATAAAAATGGATTATCAAGCAATTCTTGAAGAGATTTCACAAGAGGTGAGACCATTTTTAAAAAATGGCAAAGTTGCAGATTATATACCTGCACTCGCTAGTGTAGATCCTGAGCAGTTTGCTATGAGCATAACCCTTTTTGATGGAACACAATATAGCGTTGGAGATATGGATAAACGTTTTTCTATTCAAAGTATCTCCAAAGTTTTTAGCTTCACTTTAGCATTAAAAACTTTTGGCAAAAAACTTTATGAGAGAATAGGCATTGAACCCTCAGGAAACCCTTTTAACTCTTTAGTACAGTTAGAGTACGAGCATGGAAAACCAAGAAACCCTTTTATAAATGCTGGTGCTATCAATGTAACAGATGCTCTTGTTAATCATTATAAAAGTGATGATGTAGCTTTTTTAGAGGTTCTTAATTTTATAAAGTCAATCGCCGATGATGATTCGATACTCTCAAATGAGATAGTCTCAAAATCTGAGATGGAGTATGGGCATAGGAATATTGCCTTGGCGAACTTGATGAAAAGTTTCAATAATTTAGACAATGATGTCACTAAAGTGGTAGATGTATATTTTAAACACTGCTCGATTGAGATGAACACAAAAATGCTCTCACGCGCTATGCTTTATTTGGCAAACCATGGTGTAGACCCTATAAATGGGAAAAGATATATTTCAGCTCAACAAGCAAAGCGTATTAATGCAGTTATGCTTACTTGTGGGCATTATGATGCCTCTGGAGATTTTGCTTTTCATGTAGGTTTACCTGGAAAAAGTGGAGTAGGTGGTGGAATTGTTGCTGTGGTTCCAAAACTGATGGGGATATCAGTTTGGGCACCAGGACTTAATGCACAAGGAAACTCTCTAGTAGGTACAAAAGCATTAGAACTTTTTACAAGCAAAACAAGCTTGTCAATTTTTTGATATCAGGAAAATATATGAAATATCTTATTTTACTTTTTATTTTATTTGTAAATCTTTTTGCAGCTTCTGTAGATACTAAGCTATATGAGGGAGAAAATAGAGCTTCATATTATGATGAAGTAAAAAAAGAGATACAAAAAAGTACTCATGAGAAATTAAAAGATTCGAAAATAATACAAGAAGAGTTTTTACAGCTTTCACGTGTTAGAGAAGCTTCTGAACAAAAGATAAGTATCGAGAGTTATAATCTTGATGTTTTTGATGCACAAAGTATAAATCTTACACATTATTACAATGGCGTCAAGCAGTTTGCCCTAGTAAAAGATAAAAAAAATAGCAGTATGCAGATAAGCAAGGATTTACAATCAAAACTACTATTTTTAAAAAAAACAATTGAGAATATTACGGAGAGTGAAAGATCTAAACTACTCTCTTATCAATTACAATTTGCATACTATAAACTTCAGCAAAAAAACGTAGAAACTAAACTAGCTCTTTTAGATAAAGAGATGCAAAGAATCAAAACAAAACTCATAGGTGCAGTCTCCTTAGTTGTGTGCAATGAAGAGAAGTTTAGTGCAGAGAGATTCTCTGCATTTGAAGATGCTATAGAAAAAAATGATCAAGAGATCATTGCTAAAGAGCTTGAAAAAGAAAAAGCACTTATAGAGGGGAATCAACTCTCTAGTAAAGTGCTTCAAGAGATGGATATTTTAAAGGCTAAGAAACAAGAACTAAAAAGTGAAAAAATATCACTCAATCTAATGCGTAGCGTATGTCTTTTAGAACAAAAAAAGAGTACAAATTTTTACAAACTTATAGAAAAGGTGCAAGATACAATTTTGAGCTTAGATGAGTCCTCAAAGAAAAGTTTGTATCTTTTAGAGCTTGAATTTATTAAAGATATATCTAAAGAGCGTCTTGGTCAAGCAAAATTTCTTTTTGGTGCAACGCTGCAAGAGAGTAAAGATATATTTTCAAGTATAAAAGAGTTTATATTCTCCCCTTTGTTTGTGTTTAATGAGCAGGCTATAAGTATATCGAGTCTTTTAAAAGCTTTATTATATGTTGTATTTGGATTTTTACTGGGCATTTTTTACAAAAGATGGATTTTTAAAATCATGAACAAGTGGAAAGATGTCAGTATGATGTCTGTGCGTCTCATATCTAACATCGGTTATTATCTCATTGTACTCATATTTATTATCATCTCCATAGGGAGTTTAGGTATAGATATGAGCTCTTTATCACTCATTGCCGGAGCTCTTTCTATTGGTATCGGTTTTGGGCTTCAAACTGTGGTATCAAACCTTATTGCCGGGATTATTTTGATGTTTGAGAGAACCATCCGTATAGGTGATATTATAGAGATAAATAATGAGCTAAGTGGAACTGTAACCGATATGCGTATACGCTCTACGACAATTCAAACTTTTGACAATATTGACATAGTGGTACCAAACTCATCATTTATTCAAAACAATGTTATAAATATGACACTTGAAGATAGAACAAGAAGACTGCATATTCCATTTTCAGTCTCTTATGGTACCGAGATAGCAGATGTAAAAAGAGTTGTGTTAGAGGCTTTAAGTGTTAGTGATATTTTGTATATTAGAGATAATGAAGATAGAAAAGCAGAAGTAAGAATGACATTGATGAATAGTAGCAGTGTTGATTTAGAACTTATAGTATGGGTAAATAGAGACCCTAAAATAAAAAATAATCCCATACCATCAGACTTTATGATTTTGATATATGATGCACTCAGAGCAAATGATATAAACATTCCATTTCCACAGCTTGATGTGTATATGAAAGAGGATGATACAAAAAAGAGAGAAGAGAATGGATAATATAAAACAACTCATAGACAGCTTACACTTACAAGATGTGCGCAATGATCTACACCCATCAATCTTTGATGATAATGAGGAGTATAATATGCTTATTTTACGTCTTCCTATCATCACTGAAAATGAACTCAATGCTCACTCTTTATCTTTTATTTTGACTAAAGATGAGAGTTATTACTACAACAAAGAGAAAAGCTCTTTTGAAAAACTAGATGACCTTTTTATGGGGCCACATACTATTGCTAATAAACTTATAGATAAGTTACTAAAATCTTTTTTAGAGTACCAAGAAGAGATCTCTGTTATGGAAGAAAAACTTTATGCAAGTGATCATGATGAAAACTTTTTAAATAATTGGCTTAGTTTTAAGTTAGAGATACTCAGAATTGAGCGAATCTTATTAAAAGCTAAGGGGACTATGGATGAGTTTATAGAGTATTACAGCGAGGCTGATAGTTTTCCTATGAATCATTATGTAGACTTAGATGAGCATATAGAGCGTGTTATGCGCTCAGCTGCGATGCAACTCTCTAAGCTTGATTATCTTTACAGTTTTTACAATGCAAAATCAAATGACAAGATGAATAAGATGATCTATATTCTCACAATCATCTCAGCAATCTTTTTACCTTTAAATCTTGTAGTGGGATTTTTTGGAATGAATACAAGCGGTTTGCCTTTTGCAGAGGGAACAAGTGGAACAGTATACGCAATAAGCCTAATGGCGTCATTAGCGATTGTGACATCTTTAGTGGTGTTGAAATGGCGTAAAAAAGTGGAAAAGTAAATCTCGAATTATTTAATGGCGTCAACATGCAAATAAAAGATTGTAGTATTCTTATTTTATAAGACGAAACTGCTTGCATCCTTTGTTGTCTCCATTATCACAAGCTTTACCAAAAAACTCTTTTGCAAGTGGCTTACTCTCTCTTACTCCATCACCCTCTAAGTAACTAAGTCCTAGGGTATAGCAAGCATCACCATTTTCAAGTTCACAAGATTTTTTATAAAGTGCTATTGCCTTTTTATAATCTTGTTTGGGGGCTTTTGCATTAAAGTAAATTTTTGCTAAAGAGTAGCACCCCTCAGAGTCGTTCGCATCACAAGCTTTAGTATATAAGAGTGAGGCTTTTTGTTTGTCTTTAAAAACAGCATAACCCTCTTCGTAAATTACTCCTAAACGATAACAAGCTTTTGGATGATTAGCATTGCAAGCTTTTGTGAAAAATTCACCCGCTTTTTTATTATTGCGTCTTACGCTCTCACCATTAAAGTAGAGTTCACCAACTTTGTTGCAGGCTTCAAAATTCTCCTGATTACAAGATTCTATATAAGAGTTTAAAAGAGATTGAGGGCTTGTACTGTTTTCTATGATAACATCTGCACCAAAGAGATGTATGCCTATAAGCAAGTGTAGTATTAAAATTATATTTTTCACTTTTAATGGCCTTGTTTAATATTTGATACATAATTGTAGAGATCGTTGAGAGTTTTGTACCAGGAACCAATAGTTCCTAAAATTATATCATAGTTCATCTGCTTAACCTGATTTACTCCAAAAACCACCAATTAACTTACATAATGTGATTTAATTTGTATATACATCATTAAATGAACACTCAAACTTTAAGAATAAAATTTTTTTCCCATTTTTAGCTATAAAAATCACAATTTGCAATATATTTAATTTATTAATTCACAAATTTTATGTTAATTATGTGATTTAAGATTGTTTTATATAAAATGTAGTTGAATAAATAGTTATCCGCTTGCTACGCGACCGGATAACGGGGGCTCGGGTCGAACATCCACTGGTCATCTGTCGCACAGCACCAGATAACAAGCGGGAGGAAAAAGCACCCAAACAAAAAAATAAAATTTTAAATTTGGGCGTTACTCATCCGTGCCCCCGTTATGTTTATATAAGACGAAGGAAGAATCATTGAAAATTTTATTACTTAGTTTTATTGGTATAGTTTTTATAATATTTTTTTCTACCACTATTATTTTAGATACTCCATGGTTTAGCGACTACTTACGAGGTTATAACAACGAATTAGAAATCCGTAATTATCTACAAACTACTCAATTTATTACAACATTAATATTAGCCTCTTTTTTAATATCTCAAGCTACCTACTTTATTACACTAAATGGTGAAAGTAAAAGAAAACTATTTGAGCTATCATTTGGACTCTTTGTTGGTGTTATATTAATTGAAAACTTACTTACATACTATGATAGAATGGTAGAATTTGAAAAATTGATGGTGCATAAACCAAATAAAGTTAAAGCAGAAAACACTATTTTAAATGCGTATGACATGTATTATATGCATGGAATTTCAATTGAGTACTATGACTGTAACCATACTAAACATCAATATAAACCTTTATCAATTGAAATAGAACTAAGAGAACAAAAAATAATGAGAACTGAAAAGCTACATAAAATCCCTCATTATATTGTAATATCATTTTTTATAATAATATTTTCATATTCTCTTGGTAATATTTTAGGAGATAGAAAAAAGGAACATAACAAAACCTTGGAAGAAAAATAAGTAACCCTAGCGGGCAACTTATTTCTCAAGACAATTGTTATGTGTCTGAGAATTGGAGCTAAATGGAAGTGATGAAATTTATAGAAGCTATCGTTACCTCGATGGCATGGCCTGTTTCGATAATTATTATAGTTGTCTTGCTAAAAAAAGACTTGGCGCAATTGTTAACAAGAATTAAACGGATAAAGCACAAAGGTTCTGAAATTGAATTACAGCAAGAGATTGAGGATGCCACGAAACAAGCGGATCAAAACAACATACCACGTTTAGAAATTAAAGATGAACAAGAACGTATTTATAGATTGGCTATAGACAGTCCTCGAGGTGCGATATTAGATGCTTGGCTTGAGGTTGAAGAAACTCTTAATTCTTATTGTAAGAGAAAAGGTATAAATGAATGTGTAAAGAGTCCATCGCATCTGATCCAATTGATTCATATACACAACTTAGATGATAATTCTAT
>Ga0193965_1000491_pt1 | contig 12431 bp, 7 predicted proteins | sample FB_8_MG_FD_140330 | JGI IMG/M metagenome (GOLD analysis project Ga0193965, IMG submission 140330) | Microbial mat bacterial communities from the Broadkill River, Lewes, Delaware, United States - FB_8_MG | ecosystem: Environmental > Aquatic > Freshwater > River > Microbial mats | place: USA... | reverse complement strand
ATGACGCCATCTGTATCTATATCTGCTTTGAAGTTATTCCATAAGACAACCTCTTCATCACTTACGAACTCTAAGTTACCGGCCATCACAGTTAAGTCATTTATATCTAAGTTACTATCTTGTGGTGGAAGAATTGTTGGAGCATCTACTACTATTGTAATATCTCCGTGTCTTATACCGCCTGTCGCGTCGCCATCAAGAACCGCTTGGTCTACTTTCGCTGAGATATCTTGAACATACATGGCGTCTAAGCTTGCTTCGAACTCAACATAGTTATTATCTAAGTAAGCTACAAACTCTTCTACCGTACCGTAAACCTCTCCATATTGTCTTCCATCTTCACCTGTCATTGACATGAGGTTCTCAATTACACTTGGGAAAGTATCGTAGAGATATTGTCCTATCGGTCCGTTTTGTCCATGTCCATCATAACCTTGAATAGCTTGAACATTATCTATTACATCTGCTATGCTAATCCAGTCACCTGCATTAGATACACTCCAACCTTCAGGTACTACAAAGAGTAAACCTTGTGCTTCGTTCAAGTCATATGCATCATGGAATGTAGCTTCGATTTGTGGAGTTGTGTATCCATCTTCTCTCACTTGATCCGCTAGAAGTTCTACCTCTACTCCCCCAACCACTGCATCGACTATGATTGAACCAGAGTCCATATCTATTCTAGTATTATTCCAGTATGTAATCTCTGCATCTGTTGCTACATCATAAACACCGGCTACTGCAAAGTCACTTGCATCATAGTCACTATTTGCTGGTGGAAGCATTGTTGGTGTTTGTACAAATATCGTCGCTACATCATATCTGCCATCGACGCCATTATCATCAGCTTTTGCATCCACCTCTGCTGAGACATCATTTACCCATGTACCGTGTCCAACATATGTCCATCCATTCGCATCTGTAACAGTCCATCCATCTGGAACATTAAATGAAACCCAGTGTCCTTCGTTCGTATCATCTACGTCTGTAAATGTAACTCTTAAGTCTTGTGTTACTGCTGTATCTTCATTGGTATGTGTATTTATAATATCGATGTGAGCTAAACCTGAAACCGCATCGACAGTGATAGCTTCCATGAAGAAATCAGATGCACCATATTCATCAACAAGTTCAACGTGGAACTCTTCATCTACATCGGAGTTAGGATCTGGTGTATATTTTAAGAAATATCCATCTAGAAAACCACCATTAAATAATGCTTCTAAATCATCTGTTGAACCAATTAATACTAATTGGTGAGGTGTAGAGTTCACTTCATCTACCCTTACATCTAAATCACCTAATCTATAATCGACCTCACCATGTGGAGTTGTAATTACAAGAGTCATATCTCCACGTTCATCGACATCATCAAATTCTGCTTCAACACGATTATGTAAGAACATAGAAAAATCTTCAAATGTTTGAAGTGGTCCCATCACAACTGAGGAAACTACAGGAGCATCATTTGTACCTGTCACTGTAAGTACTACTGTTCCTGTACTGGATGCACCAAAATCATCAGTTGCAGTATATTGAAAACTTACTTGAGTACTTTCACCAACTGCAAGAGGATTAAAATCACCTGTTACAACATAGTTTGTACCATCAAAAACAACAGAAAAATCTGATGTATTAAATGCAGGTTCAACACTTGCTGCTCCAATTGTAATACCTGTGATAAATCCATCCACATCTGTAGCACTTAAAGCACCGGTAAATACATTTAAACCATCAATTACTTCAGCTTGAACTGAACCTACAACAGCCTCAACAACTGGTGCATCATTTGTACCTGTAACAATAATGGTTACTGTTGCAACTTCACTCTCAAAATCTTCCTCAGTACCTGTCTCTGAAGTTTTATATGTAAATGTGACCTCTCTTGTTTCACCCTCTGCTAATTCTTGGAAATCTTCTCCAACATTATAAGTATAGCTACCATCAGAGTTAAAGATAAGATGACCTTCACCCTCTTTAAGTCCATCTACTAAAATAAATTCAATACCATTACCATCAGCATCACCACCAATAAGTTGACCATTAATATCATCGATAACATCTTCAGTTGCAGTGATTTGATCATCTTCTGCTGTAGGGGCGTTATCATTTACATTATTAATATTTATTGAGATAAGTTGCGTGGTAAAATTTCCCGCAGCATCAGTTACAGTTACATACATATTGTATTCGTTATCGCCACCGATATCTTGCGGATTTTCATAATCAGGAGGATTTATAAAATTGATCTCTCCCGTTTTTTCATCTATGGTAAACAAAGCACTATCAAGTCCATCAATACTGTATGTTAAAGCAGATGTATCATCAGCTGTAATTTGAAGAATTATTCCTTCTCCATTTTCATCATAAACTATATTATTTGGAGATGTGATTACTGGTGGCGTTTGATCAGTTGGATCATCTCCAACGCCAAACCCTGTAATACCAGCACCATACTCACTACTATCAGCACCTCTGCTAAAACCAAGCATATTAGTATCTACTTCAACAGGCTCTTCCAAGAAAGCTGAACTAGCAGGTAAAACACCCTCACCAGCTGCAGTTTCTAGTAAGTCAATATCGTCACCAAAAAGATTTTCATTTCCATCAAGTCCAGCTATCACAGAACCATCAGCTAAGACTCTAAATACCCCATCATAAGCACTTGATTCTGAAAGTGCTAAATATTTAATCTGAAACAGTGCATTAGGATCTTCACTATAAATTTGTTCACCTTCGTACATCAAGTCACCGAAAGCACAATTACGAACATTTCCATCCACACCAACTATTTTGACATTTCCAACAGAGACTTCCACTCTGCCTATAACTTTTCCAGTAGCCATATCACACCTCCATAATTTAGTGTATATGTATAATAACACGTATAAGTAGGACTGTTAATAGTACTTTGGTATGAATCTTGTACTAATATTATTACTCTATAGTACTTTAGTATTATATTTTCACACCCTTTTAAGCATCATAGTTATATAGTTCATTTATAGAGTAATATTGGTGTAATCATGATTTTTTTAGAAAATGAGCTGGTGGAGCTAAGTGTTTAGTAGGCTTGAACTAATTACAAAAATAAGGATGTAACTGCAGATGAAAAAATATATCTATGAACTAATTCTGAAAAATATTTATGAAAAAATTGCACAAACTAACTTTTTAAATATAAATGGAAAATATAAAAACAGATGCTCTAAGCATTCTGCTGAGTAAGATTCTAAATGATTAATGATGCAATTGTAAACTACATACTTTTATTTATCATACTTGAAATCTATGAAGTAAGCTGGCAAAAAGCACCAAGCTTAATGGGTATGCTAATAAATATGTACAGATATTACGCTAAACACATAGTACTTTTTTTAATCATGCAACCAACATTTTATTTTGCTATAGGATTTGTAATGATTACAAACTATGCGCCGAGTGCCTTAATATTACTTTTTATCAAGACTGTAGATATAGCAACAAAAATTTTACTTTTAGAGCAAGTCTTTATCAAAAAAGAGTTGTCTCATGAAATGAGTTTAATCTTACTAGCCCCTCTCAATAGTTTTCTTCCTTATATTGGAATTATCTTCTATCCAGTACTTATATACCTAGCTGTCTAAATCTGCATACCCATTTTTTAGTTTTGCTTTTTTTGCTAGGATTTGTACACTTTGGGTGATATCATCACCTGCTATATGGTAATGTTCGTGAAGCTCTTCTAATGATTTATCAATTTTAGCACTTAAAGTTTCACTAAGAGATTCGATCTGTTTATTCATAGTTTTAAGTTGCTCATTCTCAGCCACCTTCAACTCATCAGCAATTGCACTTAAAGATAATTTTGCTTTAGCATAATCAGACTTCATAGCTTCAACATCTGCCACCAAAGTTTTTACAATACTAAAGAGATCATAAAGTCCATCATTTTGCTCTTTAAGCTCTTTCATCTTGTTTGAAGAAAGAACCATCTGCTTCATTATTATTTCACTTTGGTTTCTGATTCCAGAGAGTGTACTATCACCCTCGTGAAGTGACATTTTAACACCCTCAGCATGAGATTTTAAAGTTATAATCTGACCCTCAAAGGCCTTAGTAACTTCTGAAAGTTGTTGTAAGGTATGACGTGTAATTGATTTTGCTATATCGTCAGATAAACTCCTCATACTCATAAGACTTTTCTTTAACTCTTCCATATTCTCAACATCATCGACCCTACTCTCAACCGCTACCTGAAGGAGCTTCTTTAGTTGATTATAATGATCTTGTTCAGCCACACGTAAAATATCAATATGCTTATGAACAACATCATCTAAAGCTGGCATCTGAACAGATGTAAAGTGTGCAAACTCTTTACTTACATCTTTGTGCCAAGACTCAAGTTCATCAAACTTCTCTAAAAAATTAGCCTGATTTTTTTGAATGGCGTCAAGAGCTTTAATATCGTTTTTAAACTTATCTCTTATCTCTTCTTGAGCTGCTCTATCTTCCTGCGAAAATAGAACCATTCTTGCTTCTAAGTCTGAGACAAACTCTTTGAGTCCACTTATCTGATCTATTAAGGTTTTTGTAAACATATCTTTTGATCTTGCATTTTCAGATTCTTGTGTCTGATGCATTATATTCATAATAATAAACAAGAGAAAAGATACTAAGAGAGGGAAAAGTGATTCACGTATAAGGAGTATAATATCTGTAACATCAGGTTGAATTATGAAGTGAACAACTGAACCTATACCACCAATAGCAACCATCAGTGGAGCATAATTAATCTTGTTTGGTTGTTTTAAAATAAATATTTGTCGTACAAAAAGTAGTGCCATTAATGAAAAAGCAAGCAATAAATCATTTTCGAACATATTAAGTCCTGAGTTCAATTTTAGAAGTACTCATTATTCTATCATAAAAATTTATAAAACTATATCTAAAATCTCTTGAGGTTTATTTACAGTAGTATGGTGTAAACTCTCTGGTGAAAAACCCCAAGTTGCGAATACACCATCTATACCTGCATGGTATGCACTTTTCATATCTTTTGAATTATCGCCTATCATCCACCCTTTATGAGCTGTTTTGTTAAAGTTGTAAAAATCCAGTATATGGTTGAGCATCTCAGGATTTGGTTTTGAAGCACTTACCTTATCTGCTCCAATAATTACATCAAACATCTCAGCAACACCTAAATGAGTAAGCATTCTAGAAGCGAATGGCGTCGGAGCATTTGTAGCTACAGATATCTTGACGCCATTGTTTATAAGTTCTTCTAAAGTTGCATAGACGCCATCATAAAGATAAGGGTTTTGAATACACTGATGTTCATAATGCTCTTCAAAAACTTTTCTATCACTCTTTTCATACACTTCAGTGTTATAAAAAAGTTTTGGTAAGTTTCTAACCTCTTGGTTAATGGCGTCAACAATAAATTTTTCACTTAAAGGCTCGAGACTATAGTTTTTCGCTCTTACATAATTGATAGATATAGTTATATCTTTTTGAGAATCAAGCAACGTTCCGTCCATGTCAAAAATTACGACTTTCATAATCTATCCTATTTCATCTTTTTGTAAATTTCTATAAGAGCATCAACGAACAGATCACTATCATTTGGACATCTGCAAACTCTGTAGTCTTTAAACCCAAACTCCTCAGCAATCTCACGGTACTCTATCTCTAGTTCAAAGTCAGTCTCAGAATTATCAATTGTAAAAGCTATAGGGAAAATGATAACCCCCTTGTTTCTTACAGCTTTGAGTTTTGTCTCCAAAGATGGTTCTAACCACTTCATGGGACCCACTTTTGATTGGTAAGCTAAATGAACTTCATGAAATTTCATACCCTCTTTTTGCATCATCTCTTTTAGAATTTTCACATGACGATTTATATGTTTTTCATACACATCACCTGCATCAACTATCTTTTGAGGTAAACCGTGAGCTGAGAAAATAATATCAAAATCTATGTAATCACTCTCACCCATTTTTGTTTTTATACTCTCTATAATAGCTTTGTTATAAGTCTCATTTTCAAAAAAATGTTTTATCTCAACTAAAAGAGCATCCCCATCGCTATCGTGGTAAGTCTCTTCAAAATCTTCAAGTGATGATTTTGTAGTAGTTGTAGAGTATTGAGGGTAAAGAGGTATAAGATAGATCTTATCAATATCTTCTTTATTAAGACGCTCTATAACTTCACTTGCAAAAGGTGGAGTGTAACGCATCACAAAATCAACAATGACATTCTCACCTAGTTTTTTTTGAAGTTTAGCTACTAAGTTTTTTGTATGTCCAACTATAGGTGATTTTCCCCCAAGTTGTCTGTAGATTTCTTGGGAGCTTTCAGTACGGTTAAAAACTATCATCCCGCCAACAAAACTGCGAAGTAAACCACTTTTCATAGTAAGTATGTTTTTATCTGCAAACATATTTTTTAAAAACACTTCAACTTCGTTCAGGTTATTTGGTCCACCCATATTGAGTAAAATTACCGCTTCTTTTGCCATTTAGTCCTCTTTAACTCTTAAGCTTACTTCATACATATATTGTTGTAAAGGAAGCATATCTTCATATATCTTATAGAGTGTATCTATAAGTTTTTCACCATCTTCTATTAAGTGTGGATCAAGCCTAGAAAATGTTGCCATTCCCTTGTAAAGACTCAAGTCTGCACTAGGCATATCTGCACTAAAACCTTTTGGGTAACGTTTATACCCTTTTTCTAGATGCGTATATCCTTTGGCTCTTATTGAGGCTAAAATTGCATCTAGCTCAACTCTTTTAGTCTCATCTTTTATATATTCACGAAAAGCATCAAGCATCGGTTTTTCAAACCATCTCACACCAGTTGCTACCATCAACTCTTCAGGGGAAAAATGCATATAAAAAGATGAACTTTGCATACGCTTTGTATTTCCCTGCCAGAATATAACACCTATACGAGATTTTATCGGCTCTTTATTTGCACCCATTCTACGAGTATCTCTATAAATTCTATAGAGTGATTTGTTGATTTTTGGAATTGCATTAATAGTTGGTTCAAGTGCTTGAAGATGCTCACCCATCTCAACTACAAAAGCACGAGATGGTTCAAGAATTAGTTTTTCATACTCTTTTTTATGAGCCTCAAACCACTCCTTGTTATTGTTCTTTCTTATGGAAGCTAAAAAGGGAAGTGTTTTTTTACTGTAACCTTTAAACTCCATAAAATCCTCTATGCCAACTTTCTGTTTCTAAATGCTACTGCGATAAGTACGAAAACAATCGCATAAGTTACAGGTACAAAATCAGGAATAGGAACCGGATCACCTTTTGCATAAGAGTGTAAACCTGCAAGGTAATAGTTTACTCCAAAGTATGTCATAATTACCGATGTAAATGAGAGTAATGAAATAGCACTAAAATTAAAATCACTGTAAACTGATTTTATAAACCTTAGGTGTAATACAACTGCATACACTAAAATAGTAACTAATGCCCAAGTCTCTTTTGGATCCCAACCCCAGTATCTACCCCAAGATTCATTAGCCCATACCCCACCTAAAAAGTTTCCTACAGTTAAAAGAACCAAACCTACCATTAAACTCATCTCATTTATAGAGTTCAGTTCTTTAATGGAGAGTGATATTTGTTTAGAGTTTTTCTCTGTTTTAAGTACAAATAATATTAAAGTAACAAATCCAAGTAAAGCTCCAAGACCTAAAAATCCATAAGATGCTGTAATCATAGAAACATGGATACTTAACCAGTATGAATTAAGAACAGGTACAAGATTTGTAACCTGAGGATCCATCCAGTTTAAATGCGCAACAAAAAGGATAAGTCCAGATAAAATTCCTGTTGACGCCATTGTCATAGATGAACGCTTTGAAAAAATAAATCCAGCAAGTACAGTAGCCCAAGCGATATATATCATAGATTCATACCCATCTGACCAAGGAGCATGACCTGAAATATACCATCTATTTGCAAGTCCAATCGTGTGTGCGATAAAAAATAAAATCAATAAATAAAGAGTCGTTTTTGTAAAGAAATCTATCTTAAAACTTGGTTTAAGAATTTTGACAAAGCTTAAAATGAGTAAGACAAAACCAATTACAAGATAGAGAGGATAGAGTCTTTCAAATATTTTAGCTTCATTGTAAAAAACTTCTGCTGCTATTCTATTTTCACTCGGATAAACCTCTGATCCGTAAAATTTTTGATACTCTGCTATTTTAGCAAGTGCAGTTTCAGGTGCACTCCAATCACCACTAGTTAACGATGCATCTATTGATGTAAAATAATCAACAGCAATCAGTCTTAGTCTTTCGGCGTCTGGCATATCAAAAGTTTGTAAGGCTTCTATAGTTGCGAACCATTTATTATTTAAGTTTTTAGGTTGTGGCCATATCTTCATTAGTGAACCTGTGTAAACCATATAAGCAATGTTAACTCTTTCATCAACTTTTAAAACTGCTTTATCAAGTTTGTCTCTATGTTTAGGCTCTTTTCTTGTAGCGATCTCTACTGCTTCTGATAGCTTGTACCCTCTCATGTTTTCTGGATCTTCAAAAAACTGCGAAAAAGATGCATGTTTTGCTTCAACTCTTGCACCTATCATAGTATTGATTCTTTCATCTTTTGTACGGATCATTTTGATGTTTCTATAAGCATCAGGTCTTATCATCATCCCAAGAACTACTTGATCAGCATTTAAATTATGTTCCCCTATCTGTATGGAAGAACCTCTATATACTTTTGCAAGTATCTCTGTTGCAAGAGTATTCATAGGCTTCATTCTACCACCACTATCTTGTACTATGAGCTGTCCAAATTTATCAGCGTGAGCTCTCTCAAATGAGACAATAGTTTTTAAAGATGGATCGAGCTCAGCCGCAACAGATGGCGTCACAGATATCAACAATCCAATTCCCAATAAAATAGAAAGTGCTTTACCTTCACTTGCTTTTTTGGCCTTTTTAGCAAGTTTAGAAAATCTGTTTTCACGAGAGAAAAGTGACCAAAACATCCCAAGTGCTAAGAGTGTGTACCCTATATAAGAAGGCAAAGTTCCAGGATCATTATTTACAGAAAGTATTGTACCCTGTTCATCTTGATCATAAGATGATTGAAAAAATCTATATCCACGATGCTCTAAAATGTTATTCATGAAAATTCTATATGGCATATTTATACCCTCTTCCTTGTCTAATAGAACCACTTCACTTGCATAAGATGCTGGACTCATAGAACCCGGATAACGATCAAGTTGGAAATCTTTTAAATAAATTTCAAAAGGAAGTTTTAACTCTTTTGCACCATAAGAAAGATGAACATCAACACCATTGATTATGTTATGAGAAGATTTTGCTATACGTCCACTTCTTCCAAAAATCATAAGCTCTTGGCTTTTATCATCTACACTTACTTTAAATACTAAAGCATCCATTCCAGGTCTTTGTGGTGAAGCATTTGGATCTGAGATAATCTTTGTAGATGCATATGGTAAGAACTTACGAAGTACAAAACTCGCATCTGCTGCTGTAAAAAGTGTTCTAGTTGTAAATGGCTCTACCTGTGAAGCTTTTAATTCACCCTTTGAACCATCATCCATTTTTAAATAACTAAATGCCATATCATGCTTCATATAAAGTTTTTCATCTTTAACATATATTGATATCACAGGTTTGTCAAACGTTTGATTTGAGCCAAAATCTAAGACATAAGCTCCATTGTCTTTAAACTCACCCTGTTTTAAACTAACTGGTTCCCCTTGACCACCAGCTGTTACCATCATCTCAATAGTAGCAATTCCATTAACCTTATCTTCTACACTAGTTTCAATGGCGTCAGGTATATACTCTACAAGTTCAGCATGAACCGTTTTATCCCCTATTTTTAAAGATGATGAAAGCGTATTATTTAGTCTCTTAGATAAATAAATATTTTGAGCTGTTGATACTTTTTCATCGCCAAGAGTTGCATCTACCATAAAAAAGGTATCTGCACTTGTCATAACTGAACTACTAGCACCTTCACGGATATGCATAGTCCCTTCAAAACCTATGTATCTTGTCACAGCAGCACCAAAGATAATAACTACAAATGCCAAGTGAAATATAAAAATAGGAGCTTTTTTAAGTGTAAACATCTTATATTTATACATATTTACTATAAGGTTTAGAGTCAAATACCCCAAAAGTATTTCAAACCATAAAGCGTTGTATATGTCTGCTTTGGCAGTAGCCGTTCCATAATCATTTTCTATAAATGTTGCATAGCCTACTGAAAATGCAAAGATTAATAGTAAAATTACTGTAGCTTGAATTGAGCTGAGAGTTGAGAGGAGTTTGTTCATATAATATCCCTTAATTAAAAGAGATATTTTAGTTAAAGAAAGCTAATGAAGGGTTAAATAATAAAACTTACTTATTTAACCATTGCATCTAAGTTTGTACATAATTCTTCAGATGCATTTTCAACTGCTTTAAAAAGTTCTACAATCTCTTTTGAATTCTTTAGACCGTTTGTTGCGACCAAATTCATAACTTCAGAGATACTATCGTGTACTTTTTTATGCGGTGCTAGTAATTTTGGATATATAGGATTTGAGCCAAATGTCTCTTTACCATCATTTGCATACCATTTTCCAAGGTTACACTCAGTGTGTGAACTAATATTTGTGTCGGCTTTGAGTTCAAAAACTGAAGAATAAGCGTGATTTTTAAATACTATATGATCTAGTTTTGCCATATTAGCAAACAATTCATGTCCAATATAAGAGTTGTCTTTTTTAATCTCTTCAGCATTTGATACAAGTTCAGAGAGAGTAATTTTAAATTTATCTAACTGTTCTTGTGAAGATAGTGCATATTCCTCTATACTCTCACTATTTTCTGCCATACTCATAGAGTTTTGTTTTAGTACACTAATATTTGCTTCAACTTCACTTGTAGCTTTTTGTGTACGCTCTGCTAGTTTTCTTACCTCATCAGCAACAACAGCAAAACCACGTCCATGTTCACCAGCACGTGCAGCTTCAATAGCAGCATTTAGAGCTAAAAGGTTTGTTTGATCAGATATATCTTTAATAAGAGAGATAATGTTAAAAATATCTTCCACATTTGAGCCAAGTTGTTCTGATGAATTTCTAGATTCACCAATCATTTCAGTGATATTTGCTATTGTACTCATCACTTCATCTGTAGCAGTTGTAACATTATTGATTACACTTGCTGTCTCTTCATTAAGTTTATTAACATCATTTACATGTTCTACGTTTGACGCCATACTATCACGAAGATTTGTAGCGCCGTTTATAGCACCAAATATCATCTGATCGGCTAAAGCTAAATGAAATTTACTTTTCTTCAAACTCTCTTCAATCTCTCGTGTTGATTCTTCTACTTTTTTAGCTTCTTCTTGTTGTGCTATTGAGAGTACTTCAACCTTATCTAAAAATATGTTTAAACTAGCAAGTGCCTTTCCAAGTTCATCATTTGTTGCAATAGGAAGTCTTTTAGAAAGATCTGCATCACCTTGAGCCAACTCTGTTGCAACCTCATCAAGATGGATGATTGGAGCTGATATAGCATACTTAATTACAAGTGCTAAAAAGACTAAAATTAAAACATCTAAAATCGCCATTATATAAACTTGACGTATTAGTGAATCTTCAGACTTAGATATAACATTGTTTACATGCTTTATATTATCACCGATTAAAGCATAACCGACAATTTTATTAGAAAAATCTAATATAGGTTCAGATACTATAAAATAGTTATCAGTGATAGTATAATTTTCAACATCACCTATATTTATATTTCTTAAATCATTAAAAAAATCTTTATTGATAGCTGATTCATTTACTGCTAATATGTAATCATCTACTTTAGGAGCATCTTTTAAAGCAGTAGCAGTTGAGAGGAATGAGCTTTTCATTACAATGGCCATCTCATAGTTATGTATTTTTTTAGCATTTTTCACTACAGAGTTTAAGCCTTGAATAAATTCTACAGAGCCTAAGTACTCACCATTGTCCATAACCGGAGCTAATCCTCGAAGAACTAATCCCGCACGACCTAGCTCAATCGCTACTATAGGTTTTTTGGTAGATTTCACCTCTAGAATTGTATCTCTAAACGAGCTTAAATCATCTCCAAATTTTTCTGGTTTCCATGCACGTAAAAAACTATGCACACTAGCATCATGAATATGTACTTTAATGTTTTTATATGAAGTATAATCTTTAAACTCTTTAGAGATGACCTTTAGACCATCTATTGCAACTTCTCTATCTTTGTCTTTAAGTGCTTTAACGACATTATAATTTTTAGACAAATTTATAGCATTAGTTAGTCCAATACTATATTTAGATGTCATGCTCTCACTATAAACATCACGAAGCGATTTTTGTTCAACCGAATAGGTATCATTTTTCATATCATCTAT
>Ga0193965_1000489_pt1 | contig 12512 bp, 7 predicted proteins | sample FB_8_MG_FD_140330 | JGI IMG/M metagenome (GOLD analysis project Ga0193965, IMG submission 140330) | Microbial mat bacterial communities from the Broadkill River, Lewes, Delaware, United States - FB_8_MG | ecosystem: Environmental > Aquatic > Freshwater > River > Microbial mats | place: USA... | reverse complement strand
CTGCGGTTCATTTGAGACCGGGGGGGGATTTGTCCTTGAACTGGGTGCCCGGGACTCTGACGTGCTTAAGGATGCAGTGGCCCGGTTTGAAAACGCTTTTGGAAAAGTTAAGGGGATCCATGATATTCGGGACGACTTTGAACTGGGCAATTCCAGGCTGCGGCTGTACCTTAAGTCTGAAGTTTGGCACCTAGGTTTTATCATTGCTGATCTTGCAGGTCAGATCGGAAACGCATTTGGCGGTTTTGAAGTTCAGCGGATCCAGCGGGGCATCGAAGAGGTTAAGGTGGTGGTGAAATACCGGCAGGACCGGCGCAGATACATCCGGGATCTTTTTTCCACCCGGATACGCACCCATAGCGGACAATGGGTGCCTTTGTCCCTGGTGGCCGACATTGAATCCGGGTATGTGCCCTCCGCCATTGTGCGTCAGGATAAAAAGCGGGTGGTCCAGGTCAAGGCAAACCTGGATAAAGAGATTATCAGCGCAGCCGAGGCCTTGACGCTGATTCAAGAGGATATCACCCCGCAATTGCAACGGCTTTATCCCCAATTGACGATCAAGGCCGCTGGAGAGATCGAGGATATGGGGGAGATGACAGGGGGCATGATCCGGGCGCTTGTTATGGTACTGATTTTGATCTATGCCCTTTTGGCTGTGCCTTTGAAATCCTATTGGCAGCCCTTTGTAATCATGTCCGTGATTCCCTTTGGGGCTGTGGGGGGCGTGATCGGACATTGGGTAATGGGGTTTCCCTTAAGCGTCCTCTCTTTTTTTGGGATGCTGGCTGTCACAGGCGTCGTGGTGAATGACAGCCTTGTGCTGCTCTCCCGGTTTAATGATGTCAGCGCGGATTCGCCTTCCTGCTCCCAGGCGTTGATGACCGCAGGGAACAGTCGGTTCAGGGCCATCATTTTGACCACCTTGACCACGGTGTGCGGGCTTTTGCCTTTGCTGTCCGAGACATCGGAGCAGGCCCAGTACCTGATTCCGGCTGCCATTTCCCTGGCCTGGGGAGAGTTGCTTGCCACCCCTGTCACCCTGTTCATTGTCCCGGTGCTGATTCATATCGGGCATGACGTGAAAAAAGCGGCTAGAAAATTAAAAAAATTTGTTTCAGCAGCTTCGGCACAAAAATCAATGCCGTAAGGGTGGTCAAAATTTTGTTCGTTTTCGGTACATCCGCCCTTTATACTCAGGTGGTGAAAAAGGATCAGTAAACCATCCGCATAATAACTGTTGTGACGCCTGTTTTTGTGGTTGCTTATCTCATGGCTTCGCCTCTCTTCTTGTCTGAATAGACCTGTGATCCCTTCCGGTCAATCGGTCTCAATATAGGTTTGAAATATTTTTTCATGGGAAATATATTTTTCCCGTTCAGGGTCCTGGAGATAGAACCTGATGGCGTTGACCCGTTTGAGGATTTCGTCTTCGGCCCGTTTTCTCATAATTTTTTTGGTCTGGGCAATCGTTGCTTTCAGATTCGCAGTGTTCTCAGAATCATAGTATTTTTCCGTTTTGTATTTTATTCTTTTTTCAATTAAGTCTTCCCGCATCTTATTGTGGGCCTCATCCAGGAACAGAACTTCGGGCATGAGGTCGGCAAAATGGGTTACGGCAATAATATCCTTGTCACGCTGCCAGTAGCCGATAAGAAATTCAGGCTCAAGATCCTCGTAATTCTGCAGCGGCATGTACATCCGCCGAAGATACAGCAGCACTTTTTCCGTTTTTTTTCGGTGTCCGCCAATGATAACCGAACCGCCGATCAGGTCCTTTTTGACTCCTTTGGTCCAGGGGGCGCCGGTGATGCCAAAGTCAATGCAAAGGGGGATCTGAAGCAGGACCGACATGGTGTTCAGGGCCAGGGCATACCCTGCAGACGGTCCGCCGACGTTGTAGGATGCCGATAATAGCTGGTGGTGGATGGAATACCGCTGGAGGAAATCCCCGAACAGCCAGGGAATGCTGACATCAGGGCTAAGGCCCTGGATATAGTTTTTCACCATGGTCAGGGCTTCCTGGGCCGACTGATTGGTCATTTTTACGGCCATATCCATCTGGGCGGTCTCGGCCGAAGGCGTGGCCACAGCCCCGGTTACAATGATCGGCGCGTTTTCAACCCTGCCGGTCAGGCTGGTGGCAATGGGCAATAGCATTCCGGTCATGTCATTGGCTCCCACGCCAATAATAAAACCGACCTGGGGTTCCTGGCTCAGCTCGGTTTCTAAAAATTCGTTGAGCTGGATGGATCCTTTGCGCACCGGGCTTTGGGAAATTTCCCTTCTGGCGGATTCCAGGTGGTCCACAACAATGGGATAATCCTGTTCCCGGGTGATATGATCCACATTTTCCAGGATCTGGTCGTAATGCTCTACAAAGTTCTTCAAATCATTTTTTATTTTGGATTTGATCAAGGGCGGGGCTTTGAGGGCATAAAGAATCCCTAAAACGGTTTTAAAATTAAGTTTTACAAAGTTATATTTCTCATCCCGGGTTGAGGATTTTAGATCCCGAAGTTTGAGCAACACTTTAAACTCGGTGCTGCAAAGGGCAATGGCTTTTTCCGTAAACGATGTGTAGTCTGCCGGGGTATTGCAAATTCCCTGGGCTGTTTCTATGATTTTTTCCACCTCGAACCAGCGTGGGTGGGGCGTATTTTCAAACTGCTTTTTGATGATTTCGAAAACATCTTTTTGCCGCATATGTCCTGATATTTCAAGCGTTTTTAGTCGCTTAGAGCGGATCAGGGCAGGGTCCAGGATATCCAGACGGTTGGTGGTTAAGACGGTAAATACCTTATTTAAAGGGATTTCACCGTCAATGATATTTAAAAATTTGTTGGTCAGGGCATCCGAAGGGTGGCCTCCGGTGGCGCTTCGTTTGGGGGCAAGCGCATCTCCCTCGTCAAAAAATATCACCGTGGGGGCGATCATTTTTGCAATATCATATACTTTTTCAAGGTTGGATACGGCACCGTGTACAGGGCTTGAGGGGTCCTGGAGCGCCGAGGGGCTCGTTGCAATATCATGGACCTTAGTGTTGGAGGAGAGCCAGGTTCTGACCAGATAGGTTTTGCCCGATCCCGGCGGTCCTGTGAGGACCACGCCCTTGTCTTCGCTGACCCCGTAATGAAAACAGTTGTTGGCCATCTCAGAGAACTTATCCTTGATATCGCCCACATACTCCTCCCAGTTCAGGTTCCGGTCCATCTGGTCAACCACCTTGTCGTAAAGTTCTCCATACACATTTTTGGCCACCAGCTGGAAGGCCTTCCGGATCAAGACGGCATCATCTAAAAATTCCAGGACAAAATCCTCCTGTATGGAGAGGATTGATTCAATGAGCTTTCTAACGTAGGCCGGGGTGATTTTCAGGCTTCTCTCCCTGAAAATGGCATAGATTTTATCTGCGGCATGATCCAGTTGTTCTGAGTCCGGCCCAAACCGGGTGGGAATTCGGTAGCGCCGGATTTCAAGGAAGATGATTTTTTTTAAGTTTTCCCGGTTCATCCAGTATTTTGAAATGTCGATAATCACGCCTTTTTCAACAAATCTGCGGTAGATGGCAGCGTCAAACCGGTGGGCCTGGTCACTGGTGGCAATAATAAAGCAGTCCCGTCTTCCGTCAATGATCTCATCCAGGACAATATTTGAGGTGTCAATCAGGGTCCTTTGCTGTTTTTCCACACCATCACTTCCGCTTCCGGACCCGGATCCGGATTTTCCAAATGCCGAATGGGCCTCTTCAATGTGCCGGATTGATGTGACTCTGGGGTGGCCCATGGCCCGCTTAAAGTAGTTGCCGGGTTCCCCTGACAGGGCGGTCTGGTAATCATTGGGAGTGATAACCGACATATCCACTAAAATACCTAACTCTTCAAAATCCGTCAGGTTGTTCATGATTCGTTTTCTAAATACCCGTTTAAGAATGGGGATTTTTGCCAGACGCAGGTAAAAGTCGGTTTTCTTCTTTTTTGCGATCTGCATGGCAAACTCAGGGTCCACATCCTCAAGCTGGGTAAGCAGGCTGTATTCCCCTAAGATTTCGTCCCGCTTTTTTCGCCAGTCCACCGTGGGAATCACCTCGTTTCTAAATACCACTTTTTCAAGGGCTTCTCTTGCTGTCGCGCTTTTACCCGAACCCGAAGTCCCTTCAATGAGCATGATGGGGGCTTTCGGAACATCAGGGTCTTCCAGGTGTTCTTTTCTGATGTGAGCTCTGTAAATCTTTTCAAAGATTTTTTCTAATTCCACAGGGACATGCAGGTCTGTCAGTTCTCTGTCCAGAACCGCGATAAGGTAATGGTATTCAGCCTTTGAGAGTTCTTTTTCGATGATCCTGTTCCAGGAGGCAGCAGGATTGGTTTCCCCTGAATATAAAAATCGTTTTTTCCAGTCTGTCAGAATCTGGGGATTATTGAGGATATTCATCCGTTTTTGTTTTCTTTTCATGAAAAAGGCAAAAAAGAAAAAATTTTTCAGCCAAGAGATCAAAGCGTTGGGCGGTTTGTACTGGTTGAGCCTGGACCTGACAAAGGCCTTGGTATCGTAAGTCCAGGTTCCCACCATGGATTCAATTTTATTAATGGCCTCTTCGGGCAGGGCAATATATTTTTTTTCCTTTGTATGTCGTTTGGCCATTTGTTTCCCCTTTGCAGGATATAGGTCAAATCTGAAATTTTGGCTTATTTTTCGGTTGTGCTGCCCGCCTGGAAGGGCAGGGTGATTGCAGGGGCCTTTCCTCCCTCGTGGAGTACAAATGTTTTCTGGTTTGATTCGTTCTTTTCATAGGCGGTGGCCCATTTTTGCTGGGTAAGAAATTCAAACAGATCTGGGTTGACCCGTTGGCCTTCCCGGCCCCCTAATGCAATATGGAGTGACTTAATGCCGTCAAGATAGGCCTTGTAGAGTTTTGTAATCCTCTGGGCCTCCTGGTCGGCGGCATAGTTGTCTGCCTCTGCGATAAGCTGGCGCCGTTTTTTCTCTTCCGTGGCTTTCACCAGCTTGTCGCCGAACCTTGTTTCGTTGAGAACGAAACTGACCACCTCAATGCCGTACTTTTTTTCAAGGGTGGGGCCGTTTTTATTGATGGGCCGGTTTTTCAATGCATGAAAGATCTCTTCTTTTATGATTTCCCGTTCGGAGATCAACTTGTTGACCTCTTTGCCCTGTAGAATATCCTTGGCGATTCCGTCGTAATCCCCCTGGAGCAGGATTTCAGGAGACAGGTTTTCAATACCCCATACTTTCAAATCTTTTATCCTGAAGGTCATCAAGGCAGATGTCCACAGGGCCACATTTTCCCGGGAAATGATTTTAATGGGTTCAGCGGCACCGCCGATGTAAATGTTCTGGTTCATTAAAGGCACCTCTTTTTCCAGCCGGGTAAAAAAAGGAAGTCTGTAATGCCACCCCACATCGGTGACGGCCTCTCTTTGTCCTCCAAATTGTTCAAGAATAACAGCATAGTTGAGTTTGACTTTGTAGATCACCTGGGTGGAATAGACCACAGCGGCTAAAGAATAAATCAGGGTAAGGCTGACCAGTAAAAATGCCAGCCTTCTCATCATGGTGAAAAATCGGGCCCGCTGAAAAAAAATGTGAGATTGCTGCTCTTTCATACCTGCTCCTTTGCCGTTAATTGAGCGGTTAATAGCCGTTAGATTATAGCGGCCTGCCATTTTTTTAGGTGTCCAAGTTAAGGCTAAGAGTGTGTTAATCTTTTACTTATCCGTCAGCCTGATTGCCTTTTTGTGAAAAGACTTTTCGTCGATGTCGTTACCGTGGACGGAAAAAAAAATACAATTAAACCTGTGGTTCGTCAGCCTGGAACGTGAAAAACGGATTAATAAGGGAATTCAAGAGTATAGAAAAGTATACATGAAGATTTATTAATGGTCAAAAAATATTTATGGGCCAGACTTTAAGAGGGGGGGGATGTAACCGGCATCCCTACCGCGATACCGTTTTATATAACAGCCATGGGCTGACCTGACATATCAACAGACAGGCTCAGCCCACAACGAAAATTGAAAGATTTGTCAAATTCAGGTCTCAAACGGGTAAAAGGCAAACATTTCAGCAGCCGGATTAAACAGGCATACAAAAGAATTACTAAATGACTTGCCCATTTTGCTCTATCCGGGAGCGCGGGCGTCCCGCCCGCAGTAGAAGAGATGCAGGCGAGACGCCCGCGCTCCCAGGTAAAGTTATTTCGAACTCATTCCTAAACGATTTTTTCCAGGCAGGCGCTGATGGTCTTTTTCTGGTTCAATCCTTCTGCCCACTCCCGGGTTTTGTCATCCAGTCCTTTGTAAGCGGCCAGCACCATGGCCACTATCGCGGCCCGGGCGGCATTGTCCCCACCGGCCATGACCGATTGAATGACAGCGCCGGAGAGATCGTGCTCATGTCTGGTAATGACCTGAACGATGCCGGAAAAGGCGTCAAGGATCGAACAGGACTGCCCGAACCGGATAATCGTCGGAACGCTTTCTTGATCAGCCGCGTCCAATCCCTGTTGGGTCCACATTGAAATCGGCGAATTCGAAAAGCGACCCTGGGAAAGGCTTTTCATGGCTTCAGAAGGCGGTGTCCCCTTGAGGCATTCCACGACCAGCAGTGAAAAGAAAACCGCCGCGTCAACGGTATTTGTATCCTTGTGGGTCATTTGGGTCTGGGTCCTGACTGCTTCAATCAATTGCTCGGGATGATTGTACAGGCTTAAAATCAACGGGGATATTCTTGCTGCCCCGGCAATATCATTGGACAGGGAACCACAGTCAAAGGGCCCTTTTTTTTTGACGATATTTTTTAATGTGGTTTTTGTCGCTGAATCAAAATACCCGTTGTAGGTTTCAAAAAATGCCTTCCACTGCTCAAAAAAATCATTGGGATCAAATCGGCCTGAATTTGCTACGGATCTGAGCAGAACCAGGGTCTGATCCCCATAATGGGTGAAATCACCTTTCTTTTTGGTGGGATGGTAAGAATCCAGACCGGGTGCCATTAATTGATCTACAACGCCGTGATCTGATTTGATTGTTTCTGCATCATAAATCCAGTGGACCCCAAGTGCCAGAGAATCTGCTGCCAGGGATGCTTTGACCATTGCCCGTGCATTGTCTTTCATTATCTTTGTCTCCTTTTCGCCTTTTGTCGTCACTGTTTACTATCAAAGATTTAAAACGATTTTAAAAAAACACTTTGGATTAGTGTCTTCTTTGTGGTTTATCTTGTTGCTTAGGAATGAGTCCGAAATAACTTTACCTGGGAGCGCGGGCGTCTCGCCTGCATCTTTACTGCGGGCGGGACGCCCGCGCTCCCGGATAGAACAAAATGGGCAAGTTATTTAGGACCCATTCCTTAATATCGGTTTTTTGAAAAGATATCTTCTATGGTTTCAGAAATGACAGCTGATGTAAATAACAAAATCATGTGCTGCAAAAACCTAACCGGACATCGCTGTAACGGAATGTAACAGGATGATCTACCGATGATCAAATGTTGATCAATTTTGCCTGCCCTGTTAGGCTGGAAATAATTTTAAAATGTCCTTGCAGAAAACCTTGAGGTGGCTTGATTATTAAATGTAAGGATCTTATCGATGCCAAGAAAATATTGGATTTTTCGAAAAGGGCGTCAGTGAAGGAAAGAGATGCATTCTATGAAAAAGGCAGCAACGGATGATGTCGAACGGATTTTTCAAAAATCATATATCAGTCACAAGTCGGGCAAGTTTTCCGAGGCGGAAAAAGGCTACAGGAAAATCCTGAAGATAAAGCCGGAATGGGGACAGCCGATGGGTGCCCTTGGGATACTGTACCTGGATCAGAATCGGCCGGACAAAGCGATTCCTTTATTTGAAAAAGCAGCCGCTCTCAACCCGCCGGATTTGTCTGCATGTTATCAATTGGGCCGGTTGAAACAGATGGAAAATGATCACCAGGGCGCTATCCCTGTATATCAGCAGATGCTTGAACAGCAGCCGGAGGCGGGCCTGGTGTGGAACAATCTGGGTGTGGCTTACCGGGAAACCGGGAAACCGGATGATGCAATGGAAAGTTTTCGTGCGGCTGTTCGGTTTGCCCCTGAAATGGCCGAGGCATGGAACAATTTGGGTGTGGCCCTGGATGAGCAAGGTCAGGTAGAGCAGGCATTAAACGCATATCAAAAGGCCATTGGCATTCAGCCGGATTATGTTTCTTCCTACTTGAATATCGGAATCATGCTGCAGAAACTCGAACGGTTCAAAGAAGCCGAAACCCATTACCGGAAGGTGCTTGAAAGCCAGCCACAAAATGAAATCGCACAATTTATGCTCCAGAGCATCCGTGGGGGGGATACCCCGCCTGATGCCGCCCCGGTGGCGCATGTTCGCAGTATTTTTAACCAGTGTGCCCAAAATTTTGAGGCCATTCTGGTTGAAAAACTGGAATATAAGACCCCGGAACACCTGTTCCATATGGTGCGTCCCTATCTAACCGAAAATATGGAGATTCTGGATCTTGGCTGCGGCACAGGGCTGGGTGCCCTCCTGTACCGGCCGTTTGCAAAAAGTCTGACCGGTGTTGACGTATCGGAAAAGATGCTTGAAAAAGCGGCTGAAAAGAAAATTTACAGCTGCCTGGAGGTATTTGATATTATGCAGCCATGGGCATTCCCGGTAAAATTTGACCTGATCTACAGCTCTGATGTATTTGTTTATTTTGGAGATTTGGATCAAATTATCAAATCGGCTGCTGCAGCCCTTGCACCAGGGGGTAAAATCGCATTTTCAGTGGAGAAATTAAAAGATAATTCAAAGAACTATGAGCTTTACCCCAGCGGCCGGTATGCACATTCCCAAGAATATATTCAAACCTGTCTGAACCGGCATGGATTCAAACCACTGGCATTGAACAGCACGGATATCCGGAAGCAGTCGGGAAATCCGGTTAAGGGTTTTTTGATTGTGGCAGAAAAAAAAGAATAAAAGAAAATATACAAACAAGTTGTTGAGTCCAGTATGTTGTATCTATGGGAGAGGGCTTAAAAAAAATCTTATCGGAGGCAAATTTCCATGAATCGAGACCTGATCCATCCCTCATTTTTATTATTGCTGGTGTTTTTTATTTCAGCGGTTTTTCTTGTAATGATAAAATCTTTTCTCATGGCCATTCTGCTGGCAGGCATTTTCTCAGCCCTGGCCCATCCGTTGTACCAGCGGCTTAACAAATGGTTGAAGGGCAGGCAGGCTGCAGCCTCCGGGATTACCATCATGATTATTGTTTTTATCGTTCTTTTGCCTTTAAGCGGCCTTTTAGGCATTGTAACCAGCCAGGCCATCAAGGTCGGCCAGACAGCCACGCCCTGGGTCCAGAAACAATTGTCTTCGCCCCTGGCTATTTCCCAGTGGCTGGAAGGTCTGCCGTTTTATGAACACATAGCCCCCTACAGGGAAACCATCTACACCAAGGCCGGAGAACTGGTCGGGGCCGCAAGCCAGTTTTTTGTCAACGGGCTTCAGGCCGCCACCATGGGTACAATCAATTTTATATTTATGGTGGCCATTCTTTTGTATACCATGTTCTTTTTTTTCATAGACGGAGACCGCCTATTAGAGAAGATTTTATTTTACATGCCCCTGGAGGATAAGGATGAAAGACGGCTTCTTGACCGGTTTACCTCTGTGGCGCGTGCCACGATCAAGGGAACAGCCATCATCGGTGTTGTCCAGGGCGGGGCATCCGGTATTGCGTTTGCCGTGGTCGGTATCCACAGCTCTGTTTTCTGGGGTGCTGTCATGACAGTCATGTCCATCATACCCGGCATTGGGACCGCCTTGATATGGATTCCGGCCGCTCTCTGGCTGGCCGCCCAGGGCATGTGGCTCAAGGCAGGTGCTTTGATTGTCTTCTGTGGGGTGATCGTGGGAAGTGTTGACAATATTCTGCGGCCCCGGCTTGTGGGAAAAGATACGGAAATGCACGATCTTTTAATTTTGTTTTCCACCCTTGGCGGCATTGCCATGTTCGGTATTATCGGTATCATCATCGGTCCGATTATTGCCGCATTGTTTGTCACCATCTGGGATATTTACGGCGTTGTTTTTAAGGATGCCCTGCCTGAGGTTGAATCCTAAGTAAGGGCACCTGTCAGATAAAAAGTCAGTGATGACGGTTTTAAGAGCCTGTTTAAAAATTAGGGGATTGGGGCCATTTTCATGGGATTGCAGCCGATTTATCTATTTTTAAACAGACTCTAAAGCGTACAGTGCATATTCAAAAGATTGTTTTGGGTCAATAGCAACATATCGGATAAAGGGAAATTATGAGACACGAATGTTATTTCTGTCATATCAGGACAATTGAAACACTTATTGATAAGTTTAAACCTGATGAACAAGTTGCGCAAAATTTTATTTTTTCAGTCCACAAACTTATTGAATCCAATCGGGAACTTTCAAACCCTCAGTTGGCAACTGAAATTCACCGCATGGCCAAGATCCATCTTAGCAATACGGACCTATATGCCGAAGAAAAATTAAAGGCCAATGATATCCTTTTAAAAGAATACCCATATTGGGAAACCATAGTGAATGAAAGCGAAAATTCTTTTTTCACAGCGGCAAAACTGTCGGTTATCGGTAATATAATTGATTATGGCGCCCAAAGTGTTAATGACGACATTTCGGATCAAATTGACTCTTTTTTTCATAAAAATTTACAAGTTGATATGACGGCGGAATTACAAGATGAAATCCGTAAAGCTGAAAATATTTTGTACCTAGGCGATAATTGTGGCGAAATCGTTTTTGATAAATTATTCATTGAAACAATGAAGCATCAAAACATTACGTTTGCTGTACGGGGAGAACCTGTAATCAACGACGCAACACTTGAAGATGCAAATCAAGTCGGCATTGATAGCGTTTGCAGGGTCATTTCCAATGGTTTTGATGCGCCTTCAACACTCATTGAATTTTGTTCAGACGAATTTGCAGAAGCATATAATAATGCTGATCTTATCATATCCAAAGGGCAGGGCAATTTTGAAGGTCTTATGGAAAGTTCCCATCCGAATCTATTTTTTTTGTTAATTGCAAAATGTTACCCAATAGCAAATTTACTGGGTGTGAATAAAAATGATATGGTTATTTCAAAATCAGTTTTAGGCTTGAGATCAGAAGTAGATAACATTAAGAAAGGGGGACAGATATAAATGCCATGGATAAATAAAGAAGCGTGTACGGGATGCGGAATATGCGTTGATGAATGTCCTGCCGGGGCAATTTTCATGGAAAAAGATATTGCGTTTATAACAAATGAAACGTGTATCCGATGTGGAATTTGTCACGATGTATGCCCGGAGGATGCCGCGCGTCATGACGGAGAGCGAATCCCTGAAGAGGTGCAATCAAATTTAGCTTACGCCAAAAAGTTGTTGGCGCATGAACATTATGCCAATGATAAGGCAGAGCAAAAGCAGCTTATCGAACGTTTAAAGCGCTTTTTTACTAAAAATAAAAAAGTGGCGGAAAAAACCATTGAGCAGCTTGAAATCCTGAAGAACACGGAATACCAATAGTAAACCAATTCTGGAAATGGTTTACTATAACAGCCATTGCCTGGCTTCGGTCGCCTTTGTCCTTTCCTGAAGCATTGGCGGATGGGTTAAATTTGGATGCGTTTGATCCCGTATGCCAGAATAATTCCGAAAACAGCCCCGATCGCCAGGTTGGCGGCAAGGGTTAAGGCGACGATGGTCACAATGATAAACAATTCATTTCTGGCGTGCATGTCACTGATGGTCAGGGCAAGCTGACTTCCGGCAAATACCAGAAGTACGCCTAGAATGGACATGGGGATCAAAAAAAGCACATAAATAAATCCTGCCCCCAAAATTAGGGCAAGGCCTGCCATGATCCCGCCGATGATCAGATTTGAACCGGCGGTTTTGGCGCCGAATCGGTAGTGGGCGGCAAGACCGCCTGCCCCGTGACACATGGGCATGCCCCCGAAAATAAAGCTTAAAAGATTACCCGCCGCCATGGAAAAGCACAATGCCGTGTAGGTCATTTTCTCGGCATTGTCTCCAAAATAGTCCTTTGAAAGATCGGCCTGGGCGATCACCGCATTGCCCAGGGTCATGGGTAGCTGGGGGAGAACCACGGCAAATAAGGCAAAGGTGAAGTCCGGCAAGGCGGGAAATCCATGGGGGAAAAGGGCGGGGAAATACAGGCCCGGTTTAAGGGTGTCAATGCCCTGTTTTGTGCCCAGAATCAGGCCGAGGAACAGGCCCAGGGCAATTACGATAAGGGCGGCCGGCAGTTTTTTGTTGTTTAAAAAGGCCAGGGTAACAACTATTCCGCAAATACCGATAATAAGGGTGATGGGAACAAAACCTGCGGATTGGATCGTAAGGTAGGGTTCCGCGACCTGCTCAGCCCCTTTGAGCAGGGCTTTGCCCAGGATCATCTTCGTCCCCTTGACCATGAGCAGAAGTCCTGTGGACAACTGGATACCCCG
>Ga0193965_1000488_pt1 | contig 12531 bp, 13 predicted proteins | sample FB_8_MG_FD_140330 | JGI IMG/M metagenome (GOLD analysis project Ga0193965, IMG submission 140330) | Microbial mat bacterial communities from the Broadkill River, Lewes, Delaware, United States - FB_8_MG | ecosystem: Environmental > Aquatic > Freshwater > River > Microbial mats | place: USA... | reverse complement strand
TTACCAAGTCTATTACGACTTAGTAAATTGATTCTTTTCTATCTCTGCTAACACTTGTGAAGACATTTTGTTTACCATATTGGCAATTGAGTTTACTTCATTTGTGGTTGTGACATTTACTGAAGTGCTTTTATCAATCTCTGTAATTGCTACATTAATAGTACCGACACTTTTACTTTGTTCTTCTACACTTGAGCCTATATCTGTTATTGATTGCGTTAGCATACTTATGTTTGTGTTTATCTCACCTAAAGATTTTTGAGTTCTCTCAGCTAGTTTTCTCACCTCGTCAGCTACAACTGCAAAACCTCTTCCATGATCACCAGCTCTTGCAGCCTCAATCGCAGCATTAAGCGCTAGTAAGTTTGTTTGTTCGGCTATATCTCCAATAATCTCTACAACATTCTTAATATCATTAGATTGAGAAACAACCTCTTTTGTTTTGTCGGCAGTTTCTTCTATAGACTGAGTAATAAGAGCCATAGAAGATGCAGTTTCATCTATAGATGTTGACTGTTGTGTTGTTGAACTGCTTAAACTATGAACTTGTGATTGTAAAAAATCAGCTTTGTTGAGTAGTTCTGTAGAAGATTGATAAGAGCTATTGAGCATTTTTGTGATTGCCTTACCTAAAGTATTAATTCCATCAACAACAGCTTTACTCTCCCCTTTGATATTTTCATCAAGATGAATCTCATCTATATAGTTTTGAGCTGTATATTTATCAAGACCTTTTAAAATATCATTCATTATTTTAGATTGCATAACTAGCATTTTATTGATAGTGTTTGCTAGAGTTTGAATTTGAGAATTTGAAGCTTGTGTGTTCACTCTACAGCTAAAGTGACCTTGCTCCATCTTGTTTAAAGTTAAAATTGCTTCACCTACACAGAGCATATCCTCCTCAATATCATTATTTATTTTTTCAACATTATCATTTACCATCTTAGCAATAGTTCCCATCTCATCTTTAGAATCAATATCTATTTTTTCAATCACATTATGGTGATGACCTAAAAATTCTAAAAATTGTTTGATACCATAAGATATTTTTTCTGTAGATTCTGAGATATTTTTACTTGTTAAAAATGCCAAAAATAAACTTGAAATCATCAGTAAAGAAACAATAAAAGCGTAAATAAATAGACTTGAAGTCTCTTGCTCATATTTTTGTGAAGCATCCTTTAAAAGAGCATTTGAAATATAGTCATCTACCTGCTTTAGAAGATTTATTTTTTTGGTGATTGTATCAAACCAGTAAGTTCCATCAATCCCAAATCCACCTATTTCAGAAGAGTTTTGAGCAATATCTCTCATCTTTTGCACTTCATTAATTGCACTATGTGTCATAGTTTTTTTATAGTAGTTTTTGACACTATCATTAGCAACAGCTAAACAAGATTTTATAAAAGTTTCTTGTTCAATAATAAGTGTATTTAATTTTAGATTCATCTCATTTGAGAGTTTGTTTCGTACAAAAGCATTTGCAAGAACTGCTCTTTCTAAGCCAGCACGCTCTTTTGCCATAAGAAAATTATAATAAGCAACTACATCTCTAGTATCTTTATTCCCCTCCATAATCGATATTGCTATAGCAATAGAATCTAAAAATCCACTATTTATGCTTGTATAGTATGCTAAAGCATCTTTGGTTTTTATATTAAAGTTTGTAACATTATCTCTGAGTTTATATATTATAGAGATAAGTTCTAAAGAGACTTTCATATTTTTTTTCATACTTTTTGGATAAAGTGAGTAGTTAATATTTTTTAGCTTAGATTTAAATACTTTAATATGTTCGTCTGTAGATTCTCTTTGAGCTTGGAGTTTATCGCTAAAACTTTTCCCCTTTGAACTTAAATATCCAGCTGTCATACCACGCTCATTTTGAACTTGGTGAAGTAGGTTTGCTATCGCTTTAGATACATTGATTGCATCTTGTGTTTGTTTGATTGGAGAGTGTAGATTTTTAGCCATAAAATCTTCTACATTTTTGAGTAAAGATATTTTTGTACTAATAGTTTCAAACCAATAGTTTGCATCAATTCCAAAACCACCAATCTCTTTTGAAGTGAATAAAATTTCTCTCATTTTATTTACTTCATCAATAGCTTCACCCTGTAGCGTTTTATTTTTAAAGCTAATTATCTCATCACTTGCCAAAGTTTCAAAACTATCCATATAAGAGTTTTGTTCAGCTATAAGAGTTTCTAGTTTTGTTTTTGCATTTTTAGCAAATTTGTCACTTGTAAATGTAGCACTTCCTATCGCTCTTTCTATTCCTGCTCTCTCTTTTGATTGTAAAAAATTATAAAAAGCTATAGTAGAGTAGGTGAGTTGTTCATCACCTGCTTGTTGTGATGTTTGAGCTATAAAATTTAATGATTCTTTGTTGATGCTAGTATAGTAAGCGATAGCATCTTTAGTAGATACAGACAGTGCAGAGATATTTGTTCTGTAGCTTTGAATCTTATCTAGTTTGGCAAGAACACTATTTAATGATGAATTTGTATTTTCTAAAAGTAGCTCCTGTACTCCTGAACTTGTTATATACGCTTTTAGCTCTTTTATTTTGCCATCACTTAAAACTCTTTGTGATGTCAACTTTTGTGTAAATTTTTTCCCCTTAGAAGTTAAAAATCCAGCTGTTGCTCCACGCTCTTTTTGTATCTCATGAACTAGTAAAGAGATTTTAGCATCAAGCTGAACAATTGTATTGAAGTTTTGATATTTATTTTTAGTTTCTATGTTTTTTAAAATTGTAAGGATAGAAAGTATGATTATTGTAACTATTGGAATAGATACAATTAGTAGTAGTTTATTTCTTATGGTTAAGTTTTTAATAAAATTCATTATCTCTCCTCTTGTTTCATCTGTTTGTAAAGTGCTTCATATTTATCAGCTTCCATATCTGAAACCTTTCTTCTACAAGAGATATATCCCTCTTTGCCATCACATGATTTAAAAGGAAACACTGTTGCATATACCCAATAAAAACTGCCATTTTTTGATCTGTTTTTTACAAATCCCCTCCATCTTTTGCCACTTTTAACTGTGTCCCATAAATCTTTAAACGCCGCACGAGGCATATCTGGATGTCTTACAATATTATGTGGTTGACCGAGTAATTCTTGCATGGAATAGCCAGCATATTTACAAAACTCATCGTTTGCAAATATAATGTTTCCTTTTAAATCAGTTTCAGATACCAAAAATGTTGTAGTATCTAGTAATAGTTCATTATGTTTGTCTCTAGCCATTATGATACCCTTAGGATGAAAATATATAGAAATTTTACACTTATAACTTTAATATTTCACTAAATAGAAGGGTAGATTTTATTATTAATTTGAATTATTAATATATTTAACTGTATAATAAAATAAAAAAATTTTAGGGATAATGATGAGACATTTCTTAACACTTAAAGACTATACAAAAGAAGAGATATTAGAAATTATTGAGATTGGTTTAGAAATAAAAAATAATCTAAAAAATAAAGTATTTAAAAAAGAGTTAGAGATGCAAACTCTTGGGATGATTTTTGAAAAAAGTTCAACACGAACAAGGGTTAGTTTTGAGACTGGTATGTTTCAGCTTGGGGGGCACGCACTTTTTTTGAGTAATCGTGATATCCATTTAGGTCGTGGTGAGCCTGTAAAAGATACAGCAAGAGTGATTAGTAGTATGTGTGATATGGTGATGATTAGAACTTTTGAACACTCTATGATAGAAGAGTTTGCTTCTTACTCAAGTGTTCCTGTTATTAATGGACTAACTGATACTTACCATCCTGTACAACTTTTAGCTGATTATATGACTATGGTAGAACACAATGTAAGTGAAAATATTGTAGCAGCATATATTGGTGATGGTAATAATATGACAAACTCATGGATGATGTTAGCTGCAAAATTAGGGTTTGAGCTTAGAATTGCTACACCTAAAGGGTATGAAGTTGATAGTGATGTATTAGCAGACGCGCTAAAATTAGCTAAAGAGAGTGGAGCAAAAATAACAGTAAGTAATGACCCTAAAGAAGCAGTTCATGGAGCTACGATAGTAACAACAGACACTTGGGCATCTATGGGTCAAGAGGCTGAAAAAGAGCAAAGAATCAAAGACTTTGATGGTTTTATGGTAGATGATTTAATGATGTGTTTAGCTAAAAAAGATGCAAAGTTTTTACATTGTCTTCCTGCCTATAGAGGGCAAGAGGTGAGTGAATCTGTATTAGAGGGTCACTCGAAAATAGTTTTTGATGAAGCTGAAAATAGACTCCATGCTCAAAAAGGGCTTATGGTTTGGTTAGATAGACAAAGAGCTAACTAGAATAAAATTTAATATTTTATTCCAGTTACGCTTCTGATTTTGTCCATCATCGGAGTAGCAATATCACTTGCTTTTTTAGCACCAAGGTTTAAAATCTCTCTTACTTCATCTTGGTGAGCTATATAATATTCTCTTTGTTCTCTATACTCTTTAAAATATTCCCACATCACTTCACCTAGATAGATTTTGAAATGCCCATGACCCTCACCACCAGACTTATATCTCTCTTGTAGTGCTATAAGGTTGTCACCCTCTAAAAAGAGTTTTGCCATATTATAAACATTACAGTTTTCATATTCTTTTGGTTCTTCCATCGCTACATTTTCTGTTACAATTTTTTTAAGAACTTTAAGTTGTTTTTTCTCTTCACCAAAAATATTAACAGTATTTCCATAAGATTTTGACATTTTTTGCCCATCAATACCCGGAACTGTAGCTACATTTTCTTCTATTTTAAAATCTGGAATTTTAAATATATCGCCATAGGCATTATTAAATTTAATCGCTATATCTCTAGCTATCTCAACATGTTGAATCTGATCTTTTCCAACAGGTACAATATCTGGAGAAAAAAGTAAAATATCAGCTGCCATAAGAACAGGGTAAGAAAAGAGTGAATGATTTGCCGCAATACCTTTTGCAGTTTTATCTTTATAGCTATGCGCTCTCTCTAAAAGTCCCATAGGTGTAAATGCAGATAAAATCCAGTAAAGTTCTAAAACCTCTTTTACATCTGATTGTACCCAAAAAGTTGATTTGTTTGGATCAATCCCAAGTGATAAAAAATCTGTTGCAGTCTGCATTGTAAGAGATGCTAATTTATCACCACCATTACCACTACTCATAGCATGATAGTTTGCTATAAAAGCAAAAGTTTCACTATTTTTTTGAGCCTCTACCATCTGTTTTATTGAACCAAAATAGTTCCCGATATGTAAATCACCTGATGGTTGAATTCCTGTTAAAACTCTCATATATTTATTCCTAATTATAATTACTGTATTAGATAGATTATAATATAATTCGCGTATAACCAAGATTATATTTAGGAGTTTTTTTGAAAATACTTTTTTTACTTTTGTTGTGTATTAATTTAATCGCACAAGAAAAATACTCTCTTAGAATCGCTTATGGAAATGTAAGTGCGAGCAATTTAGGAGAGATAATATTTGGAAATTGGCAGTCTCATCCAAATAATTTACGAGTTTTAGCGTTAGATGGGGGTTATTTACTCTCAAAAGATGCGTATGATTTACCGCTTGATATTTACACAAAAATTGGTGTTGCTTATTTTGATGAGGATTCTGTTCATAATGATATTTATGAGGGTACTTTGTATATAAAAGCGTATTATAGATTTTACGAAGATAAAATCCGTTTAGGTTTGGCTGAGGGAATCTCATATACTAGTAACACATTGTTATGTGAATCTATGGAAGCTGAGGAAAAAAATGATAATACTTCTAAGTTTTTAAACTACTTAGATATTAGTTTAGATGTAGATTTGGGAAGAGTTTTTAATAATAAAGCTCTTCGTGGTACATTTTTAGGTTACGCAATAAAGCATCGTTCAGGTGTTGCTGGACTTATCAATGATGTAAGTCATGGTGGTTCTAACTACAACACTCTTTATATAGAGTCAAATTTTTAACAAAGGTTTTTTATGTATTCATGGGTATTATGGTTTCATATTCTCTCACTTATCTCTTGGTTTGCAGTGTTATTTTATCTACCGAGACTTTTTGTATATCATGCAGAAAATGCAGATAATGAGGGTTTTGTAAAAGTTGTAAAAGTGATGGAGTATAAAATATTTAAGTATATTGGTGTTCCAGCTATGTGGGCAACGGTTTTGAGTGGTTTGTATATGAGTTTTGATATAGGCTTTGCTGGCAATGGATGGTTACATACTAAAATATTTTTTGTAGTACTTTTAATGGTCTATTTCTTTTCACTTGGTAAATTTAGAAAGATATTAGAAGAAGATAAGTGTGTAAAAAGTGGAAAGTTTTTCCGTATCTACAACGAAGTACCAACACTACTACTTTTAGTAATAGTAGCGATGGTTATTTTTAAACCGTTTTAAAAAACGGTTTATTTCTCACCTTTCTTTTTAGCTTTAAAAAGTAAAGGTGTTCCTGTAAAGTCAAAAGCTTCTCTCATTTTATTTGTTAGGTAGCGTCTGTATGTAAAATGTAGTCCACTTGGCTTATTCATAATTATAGCGATTTTTGGTGGTCTTGTTTCATACTGTGTTGCGTAGTAGATTCTTATAACTTGCCCACTTACACTTGGGAGAGTATGTCTTCTTAGTGCTTTTTCTATCACTTCATTTATTTTAGAAGTTGGGATTCTTTGTGAATAGTTTTCATTTATCTCTAAAATCATATCGTGAAGTTTGTCAACTCTTTGGTGTGTTTGAGCAGAGATAGTGATAATAGGAGCGTATGCTAAAAATTTAAATCTATCACGAACCTCTTTGATAATTTTATCGTGGTCTTCCCTTTTTGCAATATCCCATTTATTTAAAACAATAATAGAAGACAATCTATTGCTATCTACAAGCCCAGCAATTTTTTCATCTAAATCTAAAAAAGGCTCACTTGCATCAAGAACAACAAGCGCCATATTTGAGTTTTCAAGCATCTCTGTTGTACGCATAAGTGCATACTTTTCAATCCCAAGAATTTTACCACGACGACGAAGACCAGCAGTATCTACAAATGTAATCTGCTTGTCTTTATACTCTATAGTCTCATCAATTGGGTCAATTGTTGTTCCAGCTACTGAGCTAACAACAGAACGCTCTTCACCTAAAAGTGCATTTAGTAGTGAACTTTTACCAACATTTGTACGACCAATAATTGCGATTTTTATATGGTTAACATCCTCTTCATCAAACTCTTTAATTCGGTCATTGTTACCAAAGATAGTATCATCAGTTGTGATTCCATCCATCTCATCTTCATCCCAGTAAGTAAAACCATCATCCTCTTCATCATGAGTATTTGTAAAAAATTCTTCATCAGGGATTTCAGGTTCGATAATATTTATCTCTTCCTCTTCCTCATCTTCTTTTACAATGTCAGAATCAGGAATTTTACTTGCAACCCAATCAAGAAGTTCTACAGTATTGCGGTTATGAGCTACTGAGATTCCAAATATTGCATCTGTACCAAACTCATAGTATTCCCAAAGTTTCTCTTTCATTTTGTCATTGTCAATTTTATTTACAACAAGAGCCATATCTTTACCCATAGCTTGAAGCTCATAAAATAGTTTTTTATCTTCCTCTTGGGGTAAATCTTTTCCATCAACCATAAAAAGGATAATATCAGCTTTATAGGCAGCTTTTAAAGACATCTCTTTAATTTTATCAAAAAGTTCACACCCTTTGTCTAATCCACCAGTATCTAAGAGTTGAGCCTCTTTGTTGATAATAATTGCAGTTTTTCTTTTAACATCTCTTGTTGTTCCAGCGATGTCAGATGTGATTGCATCTCTTTTTTTGATTAAACGGTTAAATAATGAGCTTTTTCCAACATTTGGACGACCGATAATAGCGATTTTTTTCATGAGAGTACCTAGTATGAAGTTTATATAATTATACAATTATATCTAAATAAAAGGGGATTTAATAGTTTATGTAGATTACAAAGATTCTCTCAAAAGAGAGAGAATCTATTCAGCAACCATCCAAATATAGTAAATATTTGTTTTTGGATCTCTCCAAGTTGCTTTTGTTGTAGAGCTTACTTGTGCGTTACTAGTAACTTCAGTTTTGTTTGTGTTAGTTGATGAATATCCAATACCACTCTCTTTTTCAGTACCAGTTGAAGTAGATACAACACTTGATTGTTTTTGCTTTGCTAGAGCAGTTAATGCTCTATCCATAGCAACTTTTTCTTGTGCTGCATTTCCATTCATATGTGGACCACAACTACCAACAGCTCCACCTTGAGAGTTATTTACCCAGTCAGGTTTTTCGTATTTTGATTTTTCTGGTTTAGGCTGAGTGTTATTACACCCAGAAAAAACCAAAGCAAGTAAAATAACTGATGAGATAATTTTAATCATTAGTCAGTTGGAAACTCTTTATCTAAAGCATCTAAAGCTTGTTTAGATTGAAATTGTTGCCATAAAGCTTGATCGTTACCCATACTTGTTTTTGAACTCTCTTTTATAGTATCTTTAACTTTAGCATTTACAGCTTCTTCAGAAACAGCAACTAAAACATATAATTTCCCATCTTTACTTCTAAAAGATTTTACTTTTTTAGAACCTCTTAAATCTAATTTTGCAGTTTGTTTAGTAACAGCTGTTGTAACTGCATCCATAGTCTCTGCATCACCATTACCTGTAGCACGCATAAAGTCTTCAGTCTTAGCTTTAACTTTAGTCTCAACTTGGTATGCAAGTTTTGCACGAGCTCTAGTCATCGCTTGAGATTCTTTCATAGAAGCATTTTTAGAAGTACCAATACCTACGGCTGCATAAGCTGCACCCTCAATTGCAGAATCACATACCCATTGTGGAGCTAATGCACCAGCATCATCTCTACATCTCTCATCTAAAACTTCCTCTGCTGGAGCTACTGCAGCACCACCACATCCTGTAATTGTAAGAGCCACTAAACCTGCTAATGCCATTGTTGTAATCGATTTGATCATTTGATCTCCTTAATTTTATATTAGAAAATTATACTAGCATAATCTTAAATGATTTTTATCAACTTCTCATTAAAATGGTAGATTTATATTTTATAAGTATAATTTCAGATAAAAATGGAGATAGATTTGAACTATTATTACTCTTATGAGGCTTTTAAAAAAGATACAAATTGTTTGATACAAAAGGCAAGAAAATTTAACCCTGAAGTGATTCTAGGCATTGCAAGAGGAGGTTTGACACTCTCTCATGCAATGGCTGAGGGGATGGATATACGAGAAGTACAAACACTAAGAACAGAGCTTTATGATAAAAGTTGCAAAAGAGATGAGTTGAGTATTTTTGGAACATGTGATCTTTTAGAAAAAAAAAGGGTACTTGTTGTAGATGACATTTCAGATAGTGGAGATACCCTAAAAGCAATAATGGGTCATTTAGAAACAAGCTTTCAAGATATAGAGTTTAAATCAGCTACACTTTATTATAAAAAAACATCTTGTTATGAACCAGATTTTTGGGTAAATGAAGCTACAGAGTGGATAGACTTTTTTTGGGAGAAAGATTTTAATCTTTAATCTTTCTCTATAAGTTACATATTATTTTCTTGCCTCTTTTATCATCTCATAGGCTTGATTAATCTCCTGAGTTTTAGCTGTTGCTTCTTGCATATAAGCATCACTTTTATTTTGAGATTTAATAATATCTGGATGGTACTCTCTTACTAGTTTTCTATATGCTTTTTTAATCACACTCATATCATCGCTTTCACTCACTCCTAAAAGTTTATAAGCATCTTCAATGTTCGCTGTTGGTGTTACATTTTGCATCATCTGCTCAAACTGATCAAAAATTGCATGGTAAGTGTCTGGGTCAAACTCAAAACCTTGTGCAATTGTTTGAAGAATATCCTCTTCACTCTCGCTTACCTCACCATCAACAAATGCTAATTGGATTAAAAAGCCCATAAAATGTTGTTGTTTTGCTTTATCTCTTCTAATAGCTTGACCTAAAGTGTGAGCAATTGATTCTATATTATCAGTTTTATCTTTTTCATCATCAAAAATCTGTTTTAATATATCTTTTGTTTTCTCCGGTTCTGGAAATACAGCTGAAATATCATCAAACATAATTCCTATAAGCTGTGCTTCAAGTGCATCAACCTTTCCATCAGCTTTTGCAACCTTAGCAACAAGTGCAACAAATAAACCTAAATCACTTTTAGAAATAGCATCTTTAGAAACTGAAAAGTTTTTAAATGCCTCTTTTGAATAATCAGTATATTTACTATAACTTTTAAAAATATAGTAAAAAACAGCCCCTAAAATTGCAATAACAATTATATTTCCCATAATAATCCTTCGTTAAATAGTTAAGAGATTATACTAGAAAAATAATGAATGGGTATAATTACACTTATGATTAGAATAAAAGAATTAAACAAGGGTGTAAAATATATGCTTATAGCATCTTTTACATTCGCAATAATGGGTGCTTTTGCAAAACTCTCAAGTGAATATATGAGTTCACTTGAAGTTGTGTTTTTTAGAAATATAGCCGGTGTGATTCTCATAGGAATCGCAGTAATGAAAAAACCGATGGTGCATAAGGGTGGAAAACCTTGGCTTTTGTTTTTTCGTGGCTTTATGGGATTCTCAGCATTACTAGCTTTTTTTTACAATATCGCTCATATCCCTTTAGGTGATGCGATGACCTTTTCAAAAACTTCACCTATTTTTACAGCTATATTTGCATGGATGTTTTTAAATGAAAAACTCTCCATAAAAGCATGGGGTGCTATAGGGATAGGATTTATTGGAATCTTACTTATTACACAACCTACAGGTCTTGGTTTTTCTAAATATGATTTGCTTGGAATCTTTAGTGGGATAGGAGCTGCACTAGCTTATACATCAATACGGGAACTTAAAAACTATTATGATACTCGTGCGATAGTTCTCTCTTTTATGGGTGTGGGAACTGTAGCCCCGATATTACTGTTTATAATATCACCATATATAGATATGCCAGAATTAGATTTTATACTTGGTGAGTTTGTAATGCCTCAAGGGATAGTTTGGTTTTATGTTTTAGGGATGGGAATCTTCGCTACTATCTCACAACTTTTGATGACAAAAGCGTATGGGGAAACAAAGGCTGGAATCGTAGGAGCTGTAAGTTATTCAAATATAGTTTTCTCAATCATTGTGGGAGTGATGCTTGGTGATTCTTTACCTAATATGATAACGATTTGTGGAATTTGTTTGATAGTTTTTGCAGGGATTATTGTAGCAAAGGCTAAGTAAGTTTAGATATAATTTCATTGTCACCAGCAGAAGCTGGGACAAAATTCAACAGATTGGGAGGAACTTATGAAAAAGTTTCACCTAAGGCTAAAATTTGTAATTTTCCGATTCAAACTCAGCTTTAAGTTGGAAAGGGTTTAAAAACCTTTTCCTCTCTCTTCTCTGTTGAAATTATACATTAAAAAAATTAAATTGTAAATAAACTAAAGGAAAACAGATGATTCTATTAACTGGACCTTGTGTAATTGAGAGTGAAGAAAATATTTTTAAAATAGCTAAATCTTTAGAGAAATATCACAATGATAATTCGATTGATTTCTATTTTAAAGCTAGTTTTGACAAGGCTAACAGAACATCTTTAGAGAGTTTTCGTGGTCTTGGTATGGAGGAGGGTTTAAGAATCCTTCAAAAAGTAAAAGATGATTTTGGTTATAAACTTGTAACTGATGTTCATGAATCTATTCAAGTTCCAACTGTAGCAGAAGTTGTAGATATGTTACAAATCCCAGCATTTTTATGCCGTCAGACAGATTTACTTGTAGCTTGTGCAAAAACAGAGTGTAAAGTAAACATAAAAAAAGGGCAATTTTTATCTGGTGATGCGATGCTTTATCCAGTTTTAAAAGTGCTTCAAACTCGTGGTTGCAGTGAGGCAACTTATGAAAACTCTCTAAAACATGGTGTATATCTTTGTGAGAGAGGAAACTCTTTTGGATATGGTAATATGGTTGTTGATATGAGAAACTTAGTAACTATGAGAGAATTCGCACCAGTTATTTTTGATGCGACGCACTCTGTTCAGATGCCAACTGCAAAAGATGGTAAAACAGGTGGAGATAGCTCAATGGTTCCTTATTTAGCTTCGGGTGCTGCAGCAGTTGGTGTAGATGGTTTCTTTATGGAAACACACTTTGATCCAAGTATAGCACTCAGTGATGGACCAAATATGGTAAAATTAGACGAATTAGAAAAGTTAATAACAAAAATTAAAAAAATACAGGAGATATAGATGAAGTTAGTTGAAGGTAGATTAAAAGTAATCAACGGAAAAAAAATCGCGATTGTTAGTACAAGATGGAATCACTTTATTGTGGATAGATTAGTTGAGGGTGCAGAGGATGCATTTCTTCGTCATGGTGGTGAAGCTGATGATTTGACTCATGTTATGATTCCTGGAGCATTTGAGCTTCCAATGGTAGTTGACCAACTATTAGCTAGTGGTAAATAT
>Ga0193965_1000487_pt1 | contig 12532 bp, 8 predicted proteins | sample FB_8_MG_FD_140330 | JGI IMG/M metagenome (GOLD analysis project Ga0193965, IMG submission 140330) | Microbial mat bacterial communities from the Broadkill River, Lewes, Delaware, United States - FB_8_MG | ecosystem: Environmental > Aquatic > Freshwater > River > Microbial mats | place: USA... | reverse complement strand
TATGTTCTATCTCATGTAAAGCTGTAAACGATGTAGCAATGATAAAAAGTATAGATATAAATAACTTTAGTTTCATAAGTGGAATTTTAGCATAATTTGAGTTTAATAGTTTATGTAAACATAAGGATTAAAAATGTTAGTATGTGATTGTAACGAAATAGAGTTTTACGCTATTAAAAAGGCTTTATCAGAGTAATTTTGACCTTTGGGTCAAAATTATAAATAACTCACACATTATTTCATATAAGATATATTTATGCTTAACTTGTTAAAATGAGTATTATTATTTTGGAGATTTAAGCATTGCATTTTTTTAAAAACAACCCCTTTATTAAGATATTATCATTTCTGTTTTTAGTATCTACTTTAGTTTTGTCAATATACTTATATGGTGTATTTCAAAAGATAGAGAATAAATATAAAATAGACACACTCAAACAAAATGAATTAGAATATAGAATCATACATCGTAACCTTATAAATACAAAAAAAGATATAGAATATATATCAAAACTGTATAAATTTTTTAATGATAATAATAACTATACAAATAGTGAAAAACTAAAGCTCTTTAGTGGAAATATTAAAAGGTTGATAGAATCTAAAAAAGTATATTCTCAGGTTAGATTTATAGGGATAGATGGGTATGAGATTGCTAGAATTGACTATAAAGATGGGAAGAGTAAGGTTATAGATGAAAAAAATCTACAAAATAAATATAGTAGATACTACTTTAAAGAATCACTCAATCTCAAAGATGGGGAGATTTATATCTCTAAATTTGATTTAAATAAAGAGAATGCAAAGGTTGAGATTCCTTACAACCCTACACTTAGATTATCTACCCCTGTAACAGATAGAGATAATAAAATTATTGGATATGTTGTTATCAATTATTTAGGTAGTGATATATTAACGGAGCTCAACCTCTATGCTAAAGATATTGATACGCTCTTACTCAATAAAGATACACATTATTTAGTTGGGTTTACTCCAGAAGATGAGTGGAGCTTTATGTTTGGAGATGATACAAGTTTTAAAAAATCTTACCCATATATATGGGATAGTTTTAAAAATAAACAGATAAGTTCTATCAACCATAATGGGATACAGTTCTCACTATTGTCTATTAATCCAGTTGAGATTGTAAGTCCAAACAGAAATGCAAAATCAAGAAGAGAATGGATTCTTGTTTCTTATGTAGAAAATGAAAAAATATATGGTGAGTTTTATAAATATATCGATTCTATAAAGATTCTTATTGGGATTTTTGGTTTATTGATTGTGATTTTTTCATATCTATTGGCAACATATATGAAAAAAATGAATCTAGCAAATATAAGAATGGAGATAGCAGATGAGGTGTTTAAAAATACTATAGAGGGTATTATGGTAGTGGATGCTAATACTAAAATCATTCAGGTAAACAAAGCATTTACAGATATTACAGGATACAGTGAAACTAATGTATATGGAAAAAAACCAAATTTACTAAAAGGTGAGTTTGTTGAAGAGAGTGATACATATAAAAATATGTGGAAATCTATTACTGAAAAAGGTCATTGGAATGGTGAGTTAACAAATCAGACTAGGTTTGGAGAGAAGTATATATCAAAATTATCTATTGGTGTTGTAAAAGAATCTGGAAAAATACTTTATTATATAGGAGTTTTTTCAAATGTAACAAAGCAAATTGAAGACAAAAGGGAACTAGAGAGAACAGCATTAGCTCTAAAAAATAGTTTAGAAGATTTACAAAAAGCACAAAACAAACTAATAGAATCTGAAAAATTAACAGCTTTAGGGGAGCTAATAGCTGGAATATCACATGAGATAAACTCACCTTTAGGTGCTATAAAGTCATCATCAGAAAATGTTATCGATTCTGTTTCTAGGGTTATAAAAGAGGTTCCAAAACTAGCATCTTTGTTAAATGATGATGAGAAGATTCTTTTTGAAAAATTAAAAAGTTCAATACCCTTGGAGAGTAGCTTTTTGAGTATTAAAGAGCAAAGAGAGCTAAGAAAAAAGATAAAACTACAATTAGATGAATTAGGGGTAGAAAGTAGTAGATACTTCGCAGATAAATTTTCTCAGTTTAATGTTGAAAATATAGTGGAATATAAATCACTTATACTCCATAAAGATGCAAAGTTTATAATCAATACTCTTTTTGATGAATACTCAACTATCTCAAATATGTATAATATTAAGCGCTCAATTGATAGAGCATCTAAAACTATTTTTGCACTTAAAAAGTTTGCTCATTTTGATCACGATAGAGAGGGTGTGATTGAAAAAATAGAAGACTCCATAACAAATGTTTTAGTACTCTTTAATCATAATTTAAAGCAAGGGATAGAGGTTGTTAGAAAATTCGATGATGTAGAGCCATTGTATTGTTATTCAGATGAACTCTCCCAAGTGTGGATGAATCTTGTTTCAAACTCTATACATGCAATGCCTAATGGTGGGATTTTAGCAATTGCTATTTATGATGAAAATGAGTATCAGGTAGTATCTATATCTGACACTGGACATGGGATACCAAAAGATATACAGCAAAAGGTATTTGAACCGTTTTTTACCACTAAAAAATCTGGTGAGGGTAGTGGTATAGGTTTAGATATTGTTAAAAAGGTAGTAGATGCTCATGGTGGTAAAATTGAATTACATAGTGATACAAATGGTACAGAATTTAAAATATATATATCTAAAAATGTAGGAAAGTAAAGATGATGAGTGCAATTTTATGTGTGGATGATGAGGAGTTTGTATTAAAGGCTTTGTATCAAGATTTATCTAATCATTTTGGTGAAGAGTATATTATAGAATTAGCACAAAGTGCTGCAGATGGATTAGAAATTTTGGATGAGATTCAAGAGGATAATATAGAAGTAGTAGTAATTATATCTGATTGGATGATGCCTGGTATGAAAGGTGATGAGTTTTTAGTTGAGGCGCATAAAAAATTTCCTAAGGTGATAAAAATACTTTTAACAGGTCAAGCTGATAAGGATGCAATACAAAATGCAAAAGAGAATGCAGATTTAAAACAAGCTGTATTTAAACCTTGGGATTCTGTAGAACTTATAGAGTTAATAAAGAGTAATTTAAAGGAACTAAATGAGTAAAGTTATTTTATGCGTAGATGATGAAGAGATAGTACTCACTTCACTAAAGGCGCAGCTAAACACTTTTTTTGGTCATGATTATGAGATAGAACTCGCTCAAAGCGGTGAAGATGCCTTAGAGATAATTGAGGAGTTAAAAGAGGACAACATAGAGGTAGAGCTTATTGTGAGTGATTTTTTAATGCCGGGGATGAATGGTGATAAGTTTTTAATCAAAGCACAAGAGTTATCTCCAAAGGCTAAAAAAATACTTTTAACAGGTCAAGCAAATATGCAAGGTGTAACAGATATTATAAATCATGGGGCATTGTATAGATACTTATCTAAACCTTGGGAGCAAACAGATTTAGTAGTGACTGCAAAAGAGGCTATAAAAAGTTATGAAAATGAAAAAGAGTTAGAGTTTTACACTAAACATCTTGAGGAGTTAGTAAGTGTTAAGACTCAAGAGAATCAAACATATTTAGAAATTGTAGATAAATATTTACTAGCTTCTAAATCTGATTTGAGAGGTAAAATAACAGATGTATCAGAAGCTCTTTGTAATATCTCTGGTTATACAAAAGATGAACTTATTGGTAAAAACCACTCTCTTCTTAGACATCCAGATGTAGATAAAAAAGTTTATGAAAACTTATGGAAAACTGTTCTTGCTGGAGATGTGTGGGAAGGTGAGATGAAAAATCTTAAAAAAGATGGTGGTTTTTACTGGGTAAAAGCAAGAATATCACCTATGTTTGATGCTTCACAAAACATAGTGGGATATGCATCAATAAGAGTAGATATTACAGATAAAAAAATAGTTGATTTATTATCTATTACAGATGCTCTTACTAAAATTTTTAATAGAAGACACTTTAATGATATATTTGAAAAAGAGATTGCACGCGCATCTATTAGTGGTGAAAAGATTGGCTTTATAATGTTAGATATAGATTTCTTTAAACAATATAATGATACTTATGGTCATGGGATGGGTGATGAGGTTTTAGTAAAAGTATCTCAGGTATTAAAGAGTAGCTTAGGTGGTAATGACAACTACCCATTTAGATTAGGTGGTGAAGAGTTTGGAGCGATTATTTGTGGGACAGATATAGATAAACTTACAAATATAACTAAAACATTAAAAGAATCTATAGAAGCTTTGGAGATAGAACACTCCTCTAGTTTGGTATCGAAGTATATAACAGCATCTTTTGGTGCTTGTTTATTTAGCTGTGGCGACAATATAACAAGTGATAAGATATATAAATATACAGATAAGTTGTTGTATGAAGTAAAAGATAATGGTAGAAATAATTATATAGTAAAAGAGTATTAATGGTTGAGAGATCCTAAGTAATTTTAGGATACTCAGATTAAAAATCGTATCGTATCATTATATTTACCATTTTTATTTCACCATCTTCACCACTCTCAACTTTTCGTTTTGCGTAAGCGTATTCGATTCCTAAGAGAGAGTTTTTGATAGGTGTCCAAATAAGATTTATTTGAGATGAGTGTACACTTTTGTTTACTTTATTAAGATTCAGTTTTATATCGTCAAGATTATTTTTGGTTGCAGCATAGGAGTACGCAATGGTAGTTCTAAGCTTGTTATTCCAAAAATGTCTATATCCTATATCTCCACCAAAAGATGGTTGCAAAGTTATCTTACCCTCATCACTGATTGAACCAGCGGCATAAGCATTATATGCTAAGTATCTGCCAACTCCTTTACCATAATGGCTAGCAAAACGGATATCATCGAGATTAAAGACTTTTATTTTACCTGAGAGATTAGCCCCATACCCAAAAGCAGAATCTCTACTGTTTAGCTGAGTGATACCATCACCCAAAACAGCATGGTCTTGATTGATATATCTTCCCATAACTGAGAGTGCTAATTGCCCCCATTTAGGGTAGTAGATAAATCTGTTAATAATATCTGGAACCACATCATCTTGAGGTGTTATTATTACTCCTGAGGAATCAATAAGGGTACTCTCTGGTTGCTCAAAAGAGATAGTATAGTTAAAGAGTGTTGTGTCGTATTGGTAGCGAATGAGAGGTTGTCTTACAAGTGTATCATTAATTGCAGTAAGTAAAATATCAAGTGTAGTATCAGCGTTAAAAGCAGAGTTTGTTTGACCAGCACCCCAATTTTGGAGTTCAACAAAAGCGTGTCTGAGTCTTATCCCATGAGAGTTTGTATTGGTTTGCGTTCCCTCAACACCTTTAAAATCAGTTTCTATTAAAGCTCTCACTACTCCAAGTTCAGAGTGTGTTCTTGTTTTTACCCATAATCTGGAGTTTTTCGCAGTAAAATTAAGATGACCACTCTCCCCAACACTTTCCCCTAAAACGATACCTTTAGCACTATGAATCCCTTTTGGCCAAGCATATTCTGTATCTAATTGAACTCGTCCACCAACACTTAAAACAGTATTTTTTGTTTTTAGCTCTAGTGAATCTTTTTGTATTATCACAATCTCTTCATTTGCAAAGAGATTTAAAGATAGAAGCAATGAAAATAGTAGGCTTTTTTTTAGATTGGTTTTCACTTTTATTTCCTAAATTTATTATGACAAGCAGTACAAGTTTTTTCTATATTTTGGTATGAGGCTTCGAGTTTATCTATCTCATAGTTATAAGCTAGTGTATAGATTGTATCACCTTTTTTATAAAGCTCATTTGCGTAGTTATTAAATTGAGTTTTCTTTTTTATATTTTTATCAAGATTGAGATCTTTGATTTTATTAGATAGTTTTTTGATATTTACACCTAGATTCATAGCTTCTCTTCTTCGTAAATTATCACGGTCGAGTTCACTATGGTTTTTATTGTAAATTATCATATTCATCTCATGCATAATTGATTTAAGTTCATTACTCATAACAGTATGCTCCTGTGAAACTGTAAGTGAAGAGGTTTGTTGTGAACATCCACTCAAAAAAAGAATTACTAGAGCTGTAGATAAAGTTTTAATCAAAATAGTTCCTTATTTATATCTTCTCATTTAATGGTATCTCAATTTTAAACAAAGCACCCTTATACTCTATATTATCATGTGAAAAGTCTATATTGTGAACAGAGATTTTTCCATGGAGGTGTTTAGTGATAATTGATTCGGTCATATAAAGTCCAATACCAGTACCTTGAGATTTATGTTTTGTAGTAAAATAAGGCTCAAAAATTTTATGAATAATATCCTCATTTATCCCACCACCATTATCCAAAATCTCAATAATTGCATTCTCCTCTTTTTGATAGATATTGATAAAAATAAGCTTTTTAGAGTTAAAATCAAGTGTAGATATAATATCTTTAGCGTTTTTGATAATGTTGAGTATCGCTTGTGTGAGTTCATTCTCTAAAGCATTTATTTTGATATCGTTATCGATATTTTTAATAATTTCAATCTCATGAACTTTAAAAGAGGCACTTAAAAGGTTAAGTGTTTTTGTGATGCTACTTTTTAGATTAAATGTAACTGTAGATTTATCAGGGACAAAAAAGTTCCTAAAATCATCAATTGTTTGAGAAAGGTGTATGGTTTGTTCATTGATTTTATAAGCATATTTTTTAAGTTTATCTGTATTAATATCTTGCATATCAATATCAACAATAATATTATTTGCCCACATAGATATTACAGAGATAGGTTGCCTCCATTGGTGTGCAATGTTACCTATCATCTCCCCCATTGCTGCCATTTTTGATTGTTGAAATAAAACCTCTTGTTGCTGATTCTTTTGTTGTTGAATCAGTTGTTGTTCTTTGAGTGCGATTGATAAACTTTTGTTTAATCTTTTCATCTCCTCATTTTTGAGTGAAATCTCAGAGATAAATTTTTTTGTTGCAAAATAGTAAGAGAATAGTATCAAGAGAACAATAAAAGAAAAAATATAAAATATCATCTTCTCTCTCATCAAATTAATATCAGACATATCAATATCATTAAAATTTTTAAAGAGCATAATATGCCCCATTTTTGTTCCATTTATGTCGGGAAGTTTATAGATAGTCATTATATTGTTATGTTTATCTAACCTGTAGTATTCTTGATTAGAATCTATTAGGTTTTTTGGATTATAGCTTCTAACTATATTCATATATTTATCTTTTGCATCTAAGTTGGCTACATAATAATCATCAATAAATAGTTTAGTAAAGGGGTAAATAAGTTGTTTTTTATATTTCTCATCTACTAAAATAAGAGGTTCAATGTTTTTTTTGAGAAGTTTTTTAGAGATAGAGTTAAAGTGTGTAATCACTTCAATAATACCAATAAATTGATTCTCAGCGTAGATGGGAACCATAGATTTAAAAGTCATATCAAATTTTCCAACACTGATAGTTGACATAATTTTAGGGCTTTTTAAAAGTTCCACCACATCTGGTCTAAACTTTACTAAAGAATCTCCCGTTTTATCTATCCAACTTCTATATAAACTTTTTCCATCTTTAGTAATCACCTGAAACCAAACATTCTTAAAATCACTATTCTCTTTTAAAACTAAAGAGAGTTCATCGAGTTTAATAGATTTTGTATTATGAGTTTGAAGTGCATCTGTGAGGTGTTTATTAAATGTTAATGATATACCAAGAGCAAGAGTTGCATTTTTCTTTTCATCTATAAGAGTTTTTATCTCTGTTTGCATCGCTTTAGATATAGAGGAGTATTTTTCAGTTTCTAATAATTTGGTTCTCTCTTGTAAAATAATATATGCTATGAGTATTGCAACAGATGCAAGTGTGATAACAACGGTATATCTATTTATTTTCATGATTGAACCTTACTTGAAATTTACAACACTTTTTCTAACTCTTGAATATGATTAATTGTAATAGTTTCTAAATCAATAAAATTATAACTAATCTCTATTTTATTTCCTTCAAAAAACTCTAAACTCTGAATCGTTTCTATATCTATCTCTAGTTGATTCTTTGTCATAAGAACAAAATCATCCCCATGAACCCTAAAAATAGTTGCTTCTGGATAGCTTTTATGGAGATACTTTACAAATAAGTTTAAAATTTTATCACCAGAAGCCCAACCACTTGAGTTGTTGTAAGCATTAAAATTATGAAGATAAAACTTATAAACAAAAGAACATTCATTATGAAAGATTTGATGTTCAATGATAAAATCAAGATAATCATAGTTATAAGCATCTGTGATTTGGTCACGGAAAAAATAGGAGAATCGTTCTTTTTCTATCTCTGTTTTTGGTAGTTGAGATATAGAATCTGGTATCTCAATATCTTTTAAAGCTTTTACAGCACTCTGAACCACTTTTGGGTCAAACTGTTTTCCTGCAAACTCTTTGAGTTCATTAAGAGCATAATCTAGGTTTTTACGACCTTTGTATATTCGATTTGTTGTCATTGCATCAAATGCATCAGCAACTAATAATATATGCGAAAGTAGAGATATCTCATCACCTTTAAGCCCATTTGGATAGCCAGTTCCATCATATCTTTCATGGTGTGCAATAATTATCTCAGCATGTTTTTTATACATAGGAATCTTAGAGAGAAGTTTGTACCCAACACTTACATGTTCTTTAATAAGTTTATATTCAAGTGCATTGAGTCTTCCCGGTTTTAAAAGGATTGTATCGGGTGTAGCAACTTTACCAATATCGTGGATAATACCAGCTTTATATAGAAGTTCACACTCCTCTTTACTAACACCCATCTCCTCAGCGATTAGTTTTGAATAGGTAGCGACTCTTTGAGAATGTCCACCTGTATAAGTGTCTCTATCTTCTATCATCTCAACAAAAGAGAGAATCGTAGTCTCAAAGTTTTTAATCTTTTCATCTTCCATAGTTAAGATTTTTTCAGTTCTTTGGTTTACCATCTCTTCTAAATGAAGTTTATAGTTTATATTTTCTTGAGATTGTATAATTTTAGAACAAGATTTATAAAGCTCTTGATTCATCTGTTGATAATCAATAGGTTTAATAATATAGCCATTAATCCCTATTTTAATAGAATCAAGAAAGAATCGAGAATCTGTATAAGCTGAAGTGATGATAATCTCTTGATTTGGATTTATCACTTTTATCTCTTTAGACATACTTAGACCATCCATCAATGGCATTTGAATGTCACTAATCACAAGGTCATAGTTGTCTTTTTTGTAATAATCAAGACCCTCTTGACCATTTGTTGCAACAACAATAGTATCAAACAGTTTACTTAGATATACTTCAACAGATTCTCGTAGTTCTTTTTCATCTTCTACATAGAGTAATTTTAAAGATTGTGTAATAGTTTTAAGCTCTTTAGCATTTAGCATTTTTAACTCCATTTGTGATTATAGCACAAGATGAGTTTTTGGCTTACTTATTTAATCATTTTTACAAAAATAATCTATCCTTTTTTGTTACAATGTCAAATGGGAAAGAAAAATAAAAAAACTAGCAAAATCAATCAAAGAATAAGAAAATATTTTGATGATGATCCATTTGATGTTGGTATAGAGAGAGTTAGCTCTGAGACAATGAGTGAACTTGTACATACTTTAGGAATCTATGGTGTTGAGCATAATAAAGCGACTCTTTTAAAAACTATTAGAATGGTATGGAGTGAAGCAGATAGTGATTCTCGTCAAGATATACTTAACTTCTTTAGTGCCGATGGAACTATTTATCCATCTGACAAGCCAAAAGCAAAAGATACAGATAGAGAACAAAAACTTCAAGACTTACTCCAATCATTAGATATAACAAAAGAGGAAGAGATACTTCTACATGATTCGTTTATCGATATGAGAAGTAAAAAGATAACTTTAGCAAAAATAGATTCTAAACTGCGTCATATCCGTTTTGATATTAAAAGAGAAAAATTAGAAAAAGCACTTGATGGAACATTTGATATTGATGATTCTTTAGAGTTTAATGCTTCACTTAAATATGAGCTTTATGAGCAATGTTTTCATAAAATACTTACACTTAATACAAAACCATATAGTTATGAATATTTAGATAATAATTCTATAGAGGAGATAGTATATAGAATCTCTCTTGATAAAGAAAAAGTTATTGAGTTAAAGCAGCAGCAGATTGATAAGTTTATCAAAGAGCTTCCAGATTCACATGAATACTTAACAAAAAAAGAGATAGTAACAGCACTTCGTGCATCACCACCAAAAACAAAAGTGAATTATCCAATTTTAAAACCATCAATACTTCAAAGTCTTATAGAGGTAAATATTGATGTTGTTGAATTAAGTGTACATGAAGAGGAAGTGCTTCTTCATATTAATGAAAGTTTTACTCTTCCATATTCAGAGATTGAGATTCCTTATATTTTAGAGTTTCATGTTGCACTTAATTCACTCTTAGAGAGTATTTGGTTGGCAAAAAGTTTTGATTTTGATGAGATAATAGAATCTGCAAAAACACAAAGGGAACAACTCTTTTTAGATGAGTTAAAGAATCTAGTAGATGAGTGTGGTCATTATGCAGAACTTCTTCACTTTAGTGATAAAGAGCTTCATCTCAAAGTGTATGAATATCTATTAGAATTAATGCCAAAGTCACTTCATATCAGTGCTAAAGTTGCTAGAAAAACGACACGAACTTTTATCTATAATATTCAAGAACAACTTGTCAAAAAACAAAGATATGCACTTTTAGCAAGAACTATACGAGATTTTAAGAACCTATTTCCAATAGCAAGAGAGATGAGAAGAAAACTCACTCTTCATATTGGTCCAACAAATAGTGGAAAAACTTATCAAGCGATGCAGAGATTAAAAGAAGCAGATACAGGTTATTATCTGGCTCCATTAAGGCTTTTAGCTCTTGAGGGTTATGAAACACTCAAAGAGCAAGGTATAGATGCTTCACTCATTACAGGTGAAGAGCAGATACTAGATGATAACGCTACGCACATTAGCTCAACAATAGAGATGTTAAATTATGAAGTTGATGTTGATGTGTGTGTTATTGATGAAGTGCAGATGATTGATGATAGAGATCGTGGCTGGGCATGGGCAAATGCGATTATTGGTACTCCAGCTAAAGAGATTATTATGACAGGTTCTATAAATGCAAAAGAAGCTGTAGTTGCATTAGCTGAGTATTTGGGTGAAGAGCTAGAAATTATAGAGTTTGAGAGAAAAACACCACTCACACTTTTAGAGATTCCTACTGAGATAGAAGATGTTGAAGCTGGGAGTGCAATTATTGCATTTAGTAGAAAAGATGTTTTACGATTAAAACAAACATTTTCAAGATTCTTTAAAGTGAGTGTTGTTTATGGAAATCTTTCCCCTGAAGTGAGAAGAGAGGAAGCAAGAAGATTTCGAGAGGGTGAAACTGAGATTCTCATAGCCACTGATGCAATTGCTATGGGGATGAATCTTCCTATAAAAACTATACTTTTTTCTAAAGCTGAAAAATTTGATGGAATCAGCCAAAGAAATCTACAGCCTAGTGAAGTACATCAAATATCAGGTCGTGCAGGAAGATTTGGACTCAATGAAGAGGGATTTGTAGGTGCGTTAAATTTAGATTCTTTGAAAATTGTAAGAAAAAACTTTCATAAATTAGCAAAGAAAATAACTATTCCATTTAAAGTAATGGCAAATATGGAACATATTAAATTGGTTGGAAATATTTTAGAAGAACAATCACTAAGAGAAATTCTGAAATTTTTTGTAGATAATATGGAATTTAATGGACCTTTTCACGCATCAAACCTAAGTGATATGCTTGAAGCTGCATCTATAGTAGATAAATATGATTTAGATATAGCTACAAAATATCATTTAGCATGTGCGCCACTTACATTGAAGTCACCATATATCATTTCAGCCTATGAACGCTATATAAATTTACTAGAACATAATAAGCCAGTTACATATACACCACCAGTATTGATGGGAACATTTGCACAAACAACAGATGAACTACTTCGTGCAGAGGATATGGTAAAAGAGATCTCCTTGTATCTCTGGCTAAGTTATAGATTTGATGAATATTTTGTTGATGAAACAAAAGCAAGAGTCTCAAGAGGTGTTTTAAATAAATACATAGAAGAAACACTCCAACAAAGCCAACTTGCAAATAGGTGTAAACTCTGTGGAACTATATTACCACTAAACAGTAAGTACAATATTTGTCAATCATGTTTTAAAAAAAACTATACTAGAGGCAACAATAAAAGAGGAAGAAATAGAAATTAAACTATTTCTTTTTCTTTTAAGCTTCTATTAAGCAACAACCCCCTATAATTCCCATCCACAAACAGAGACACCTTGTTTAAAACGAGGATACGGGACACTTCGAGTTGAAGGTTCAGGAGATTGTTTGAGATCATTGAAAACTAAGCAAGTGATAGACTTAATAATGATTATTAAGTTTTGTTACTTAGAAATAACTAATAAAACAACAACCGTC
>Ga0193965_1000484_pt1 | contig 12568 bp, 9 predicted proteins | sample FB_8_MG_FD_140330 | JGI IMG/M metagenome (GOLD analysis project Ga0193965, IMG submission 140330) | Microbial mat bacterial communities from the Broadkill River, Lewes, Delaware, United States - FB_8_MG | ecosystem: Environmental > Aquatic > Freshwater > River > Microbial mats | place: USA... | reverse complement strand
ACCAACATCAAGGAAGTTTGCAGGTGTTCCACCCATATAGTTGATAGTATCCATAGTACCCATGGCAAGTCCTGCACCATTAACCATACAACCAATTTCACCATCAAGAGCAATATAGCTTAGACCATATCTACTCGCATCTCTCTCATCAGGGTCTTCTTCACTAATATCTCTCATATCCTCAATATCAGGATGTCTCCCAAGAGCAGAGTCATCAAAGCCCATCTTGCCATCGAGTGCCATAAAGTCACCAGATGCTGTTTTGATAAGTGGATTAATCTCTATCATCTCTGCATCATTATCCATATATACATCATAAACAGCTTTTGCAAACTTAATCATCTTGCTCTGCTCTTTTTTGTCTGTGATACCTAGACCAAAAACAAGCTCTCTACCATGATACCCTTGGAAGCCAAATGCTGGATCTACTGCTATTTTGATAATCTTCTCTGGAGTCTCTTCTGCTACAGTTTCAATATCCATACCACCCTCAGTAGAAGCCATGATAATAGGCATCTCAGCAGCACGATCAAGAACCACAGAGAGATAGAGTTCATCTACAATATCTGCACCCTCTTCAATATAAACTTTTTGTACCAATTTACCCTCAGGACCTGTTTGGTGTGTGACAAGTGTCATACCAAGTATCTCTGTAGCAAGTTCTCTTACTTCATCTATTGATTTAGCGAGTTTGACACCACCACCAAGACCTCTACCACCTGCATGAATTTGTGCTTTTACTACCCAAACATCTCCACCAAGTTCTGCTGCGTTTGTTGCAGCTTGATTTGGTGTATTAGCAATAATACCCTTAGGTGTTGGTACACCATATTTAGCAAATATTTGTTTTGCCTGATACTCATGAATATTCACGAAGACTCCTTTTTGTTACAATAAGTTGCTTTATTATACGCAGATAAAAAACAAATTCTTATGAATACTATTTGAAAAAGTATAAATTTTAGAAAAAGTGCTAACTTTCTACACACTTACCTCTTGATTATCCTAAGTCTGCCCCCATACTACACCCTTCTATCTTCTCAACACGCCCTGTATGACGACCTCCCTCAAAAGGTGTATCACAAAAGGCATCTATCATTCCCTCTATTACCCCTTTGCCTACAACTCTCTCACCAAATGCCAAAATATTTGCATCATTATGCGCTCGTGTCATCTGAGCAGTATAACTATCATGACACAAAGCAGCTCGTACTCCTGCAACTTTGTTTGCCGATATAGAGATACCAATACCAGTACCACAGATAAGAATACCAAAGCTTCCTGTATCAGACACCACTGCGTTCGCACATTTTTTGGCATAATCTGGATAATCAACTCTATCACCTGAGTCAGGTCCTAAGTCTATAATCTCATGACCTTTAGAGATAACATACTCTTTTACATACGATTTAAGAGCATATCCTGCGTGGTCTGTTGCTATATAAAATTTCATTTTTTTCCTTGTTTGTAGTTTACTGATAGTTTGTTGATAGAGGAGGAGTATTAAATAATAAAATTAATAATCCATCTAACTGGTTGAAAGAGAATATCTTTGAGTGGTGTCATTAAGATAATAACGATAAAAATCATTCCATAAGGGTATATCTTGTCATAAAAAGTAACCACAGCTCTCATATTCCACCCAGCAGCCAAGTAACGAACAGCATTTGCTCCATCCAAAGGAGGAACAGGCCAGAGATTAAAGACACCTAAGAGAACATTTAGAATAATACCCTGAAGTATAAAATATGACCAAAAGGCACTCATCAAAGAGTCAGGCTGTGTCAGTAGAGGCAAGGTAGCAGCAAATATACCTGCAAGTGCAAAATTATAGGTAATCCCTGCTAATGCTACCGCTACTGCCCCATTGGTACCACCATTTTTAAGTACTGTAGGCATATAGATAGGCACAGGTTTTGCCCAGCCAAACAAAAATGGAGCACCACTAAAGTATAAAAGAGCAGGAACCAAAAGTGTCCCAATAGGGTCTACATGCACAATAGGGTTAATACTCAAACGACCCAAATCTTTGGCGGTGTGGTCTCCATATTTGTATGCAACCCATCCATGCATAATCTCATGCCCTACAATTGCTACAATAAGGGCAAATACTGTTGCAACAATTTTAACAATCTCTACTTCATCCATCTCTACTTGCCTCTTTATTGAATAGGTTGTTCAAGTTGTAGTGACTCTATTTGACGACCAATCCGTCCCCATCGAACACTATATCTCTCACTGTTCCATAACTCTTGGCACTCTTGTGAGTCTATTGCTATACCTTGACATACTCTTTTGAGTCCTGCATTGTCACGACCTGAGCCAAACGCATCATCTCCTTTGAGCATCTTCTCATAGCTTCTTGTCTCTAAACTAAAGTAGATAAGCCAAGGCTTCCCAACAATAAGTTTATAAGGGATAGAACCCCAAAAACGGCTATCATTAGAGTTATCACGATTATCCCCAATCATATAGTAATGCCCCTCTTCTACTTTTTTATAGAGAGCATTAATAGGACGATTATTTACATTATAGATAGGAGCTTCAAAGCCTTGAATATAGATAGGAGACATATCTACACCTTTGTCATAAATATAATAGTTCAATAGTGACTCAAAAATATTCCCCTCACTCTCAGGAACATACTGAATACCTGTATATTTACTCATATAAGGATTTACCACCCAAAGTTTATCTCTAAGAGTAATAATTTTCTCTTTTGGATAGTTTGCTTTGATATATGCATCGCCTTCATGGAAATGTATTATCATCTTTTTATCCAAATAGATAATCTCATCACCACCTACAGCTACACATCGCTTGACATAGTGGATTTTATTATTATCTGGAAATCGAAAGATTACAATATCTTCTCTTTGGGGTTTATCTCCCTCAATAAGGTGACCATTATCAAATATATCAGGCAAAATAGGAACCTCTACCCAAGGAAGATGTGGAATAGGTGTACCATAACTATACTTTTTGGCAAAGAGAAAATCTCCTATAAGGAGTGTTCTTTTCATAGAACCACTTGGAATAACAAATGATTGTGCAATAAAAAATATAATAAAGAGTACTATAACTATAGTTCCCGTCCAAGTACCAGAAAAGTGATAGAGTTTGGTTAGAAATTTTTTCATAAAGTTCTCTTTTGAGCTGATTTTAGCGTATTATCCAAAAGCGTAGCTATAGTCATAGGCCCTACCCCTCCTGGTACAGGAGTAATATAGCTACACTTCTTGCTTACTGTATCAAAATCTACATCCCCCACAAGTGAGCCATCTGCAACACGGTTAATACCTATATCAATAACCACGGCTCCCTCTTTGATCATATCCTCTTTGATAAGCTTAGGAACACCCACCCCTACAATAACTATATCTGCGTTGAGTGTGTGACTTTTGAGGTCTTTTGTGTGAATATGTGTGACTGTTACGGTAGCATTTGCATTCAGAAGCAGACTAGCCATAGGCTTACCTACAATATTACTAGCACCCACCACACAAACATCTTTGCCCTCTAGGTTGATATTATACTCTTCAAACATCTTCATAACTCCAAGAGGAGTACATGCTACAAAACTCTCAAGACCCGTAACTAATCGTCCTACATTATAGGCATGGAACCCATCTACATCTTTGTTTGGGTCTATAACTTCAAGAATTTTGTCGGTATCCACATGTGAGGGGAGAGGGAGTTGTACTAGTATTCCATCTATGCGAGGGTTATCATTCATCATAGAGATAGTAGCAATAATCTCTTCTTGGCTAATGGTATCGGGCATATTATGTGAAATAGAGTAAAATCCAACTCGCTCACATGCTTTTGCTTTCATTTTGACATACGCATGACTTGCAGGGTCATCACCAATAAGTATTACAGCAAGTCCAGGAACAATATTTTTGACCTGTTTTAACTCTTCGACCTCTTTGGCTACATGCTCTTGGACTCTATTTGCCAATCTCTTTCCATCGATTATCTGCACCTTAGTCTCCTTTTATAACTCTACTTGATAATTTTTTGGTATTATATCGTAATTAATTTAGGGGTTATAATTTGTTGATACGGAAACTACTCTTTTTACTTCCTTTGTATATTTTTGCTGAAGGAGATTTTATTACAGACTTTGAGTATGGTATGATGCTCTATAATAACCCTAGAGGTATTAGCTGTGCTTCATGCCATGGAGAGTTAGGAGAGGGGAAAATTATTGTAGAGTATTTTGATAATGATGGAAAAGTTGTTACTATTGAAGGGGTGGATATTAGAGATAAAACACTCCAAGAGATTAGCAAAACAGTAGCTAGAAACCATCCCATTATGCCAAAATATTATTTGACCCAAGAGGAGATAAAAGCTATACATTATTATATCCAACGCAAAAATTTTCCAAATAAATTTTTGAAAACAAAACCAAGAAAAGAGTAATAGAGTGAATTTTTTAGACAAAATATTTAAATCCAAAGAGGAGTCTTGTAGTATAATCCTTACTATCACCTCTCCTCATGGTTTCCACCTACGACCCATTGCCTCTTTTGTGAATGAGACAAAAAAATATAGACAAACTATTACTCTTATATATAAAGACCAAAGAGTAGATGCTCAAAGTATTAATGCTATCTTAGGGCTTACTCTAGGAGAGGGAGAGAGATTTGAACTCTCTGTAGTAGGAGAAAAGCCCCAAGAGACGCTCTATGCATTAGCCAATTTTTTTGAGTCACTTATGGACGCAGAGATAAAACCACCACCTACATTTAAAAATGAATCCCTAGAAACTCTCAATCCATCTCTCTATGAAAATTCAGGGCTTAAGGGTTCTATTATTGCTGAGGGCATAGTAGTAGCACCTCTCTATCAAGCAACGATTAAAATAGAGAACCAAAGTAATAATCTCACTTTTAAAGAAGCCCTCCAAAAGAGTATTCAAGAGCTAGAGAGGCTCCATACCACAGAACAAGAGACTCCTAATGCCTCTATCTATTTAGCCCATAAAACACTCCTTGAAGACAAAGAGATACAAAAGCTCACCACCCTTGAGGAGTTTAGTAGCTATATCAAAGAGCATATACAGTCCCTACAAGCCTCCTCTTTTGATGCTCGTCGTGCTGATTATTTGGATATTCAAAAGCTTATCTTGTCGCAACTAGGGCAACACTCTGTACTTATCCTACCAGAGACTCCCTCTATACTCTTTGCTGATGACCTGCTTCCAAGTGAAGTAGCTACCTTGGCAAAGAGTGCTATTGTGGGGGTTATATTAAAAAAGAGTTCCCTACTCTCTCATAGTGCTATCTTGCTCAAAAGCTTTGGTATCCCTAGTATTATTATTCGAGACTCCTTGGTTGCAAATGAGATGAGTATATTAGATGCCTCTTTGGGTCTGCTTATTGCCAATCCCTCTACAGAAGATATTCATAGAGCAAACAAAAGAGTTCTCCAACACCAAGAGATACTCCAAAACGCAGACTCCAAACGATTTGATACAACCCAAACCAAAGAGGGCAAAGAGATTAGAATATTGGCAAATGTAACAGACTTCAAGAGTGCAAAAGAGGCAAAAGAGCAAGGAGCTGATGGGATAGGATTACTTCGGAGTGAATTTCTTTTCCAAACAAAAGAGCCAACTTTAGAGGAACAAACCAAAGCCTATCGTAATATTTTTAAGCTCTTTGATAGAGTTACAATCCGTACACTTGATATAGGAGGAGACAAAGAACTCCCTTATGTCAAGATGGCAAAAGAGAGCAATCCATTTTTGGGTATTCGAGGTGTAAGGCTCTTTGACTCTCACCCTGAACTGATTCAAACCCAAATCAAAGCTATCCTTAAAGCGAGTAAAGGCAAAGCGATTAATATTATGTTTCCAATGGTATCGACCCCCAAAGAGTTTAAAGATGCCAAAGCCCTTACGCTTCGTATAGCCCAAAAGTATAAGCTCAAAGTGGATAATGTAAAGTTTGGAATTATGATAGAGGTTCCATCTGTTATTTTTCAGATAGATGCCTTTAATCCATTAGTAGATTTTTACTCTGTAGGGACAAATGACCTAACCCAATATCTCTTTGCTATAGAACGAACCCACCCCACTCTCCACGCAGACCCACTCTCTGATGTCCTTTTTGATGTATTAGAACTCCTCTATACCAAAAGTACCAAACCCATAAGTATCTGTGGAGAGATAGCCAGTATCCCCCAAGCCTCTCAAAGACTCCTCCAGATAGGCTTTAGCTCTTTGAGTATCACCCCCACTCAAATACCCCTTATCAAAGAGACAATTCGTAAGGGATAAAAGATAGAGCTATCATCTCCATACTCTTCGCCTTAGATTAATTTTACCAACCCTCTGATAAATCTACCAAAGCGTAACCCTCTAATGCTTTTTCATCCATTACTTTTTGAAGCTCTTTTATGGTTGGTCGTGTCTCGTAAGTCTGTTTGTTATAAGGTGTACCTTTGGCAAAGACTCCTAACCATCTGCCTATACCAAATTTCATATCAGTAATCAAATACCCATCACTCCAATTTTTGCTAATTGCATTTGTGAACTTTTTCCAATCTGTTCGTACACTCATAGCATGTTCATTATACCCTATACCCTGAGAAAAGACTCCTAGCCAATGCCCCTCACCATACTCCATATCTACCAAATCAAACCCCTCTGCCCAGCGTTGTGAAATCTTTTTTTGGAAGTTAGCTAATTTTTTTTGTCGCTCAAAGGATTGGTTTGTATAGCCTGTATTTTTGGCAAATACTGCTACCCATTCGCTAAGACCATGCTCTACGGCTACTACATAGTACCCCTCTGCCCAGCGTTTTTGGATAGTATCACCCATACTCTCCCATCTTCCTGTTACATCATAGGCTTGTTGAGAGTTTTTGACTCCTTTGGAAAAAAGTACAACCCACTTACCATTACCATATTTAATCTCTGTGATAGAGTACCCCTCTACCCATCTTTGTTTAATACGGTCACTAATGCCTCTCCAGTGCATATTGCTTTCTATTACCTGTCTTGTATAGGGAGTATTCTTAGCAAAAGTCCCTATCCATTTGTACCTATAGGCTTCATTATCTTCAGCCATCAAAAGAGTCTTGGTTGCTACCAACAGCAAAAGTGCAAGGAGGATATTTTTTATTTGTTTCATCTCTTATTCCTAATCTTTAAAGTTTCATAAATATTATAGCTAAATATCTGATTTAACTCCTACTATCATAAAAAATAGCACGATTTTTGCCCAGACTCTTTGCACTATACATAGCACTATCTGCTCTCTTCATAATCTCTAATACACTCTCACCATCTTCAGGAATAATAGCAATCCCTAAACTAGCACCAATATAATTTATTTTACCATGAATCTTTAGTGGTTCATTAATACTCTCTATCACTCTCTCTGCAAGGGTTACAAGATATTTTTTGTACATATCTTTCTCTCTATGTCCCCCTCTAATAAGTAAAACAAACTCATCTCCTCCAACTCTTCCCACCTCATCACCTTCTCGAATAGTCTCTTGGAGTCTTTTGGCTACTATTTGTAGTACTCTATCACCATGTTCATGCCCCAAAGAGTCATTAATTTTCTTAAAGCCATCTAAATCAAGAAATATCAAAGATGCATTTGTTTGGTTTTTTATAGCTTTACTTATCTCTTCTTCTAGCTTCAAAGAGATACTTCTACGATTAGCAACTCCTGTAAGTGTATCAAAATAAGCCAGTTGGGCAATCTGCTCTTCTCGTAATTTCCTTTCTGTAATATCTTTGTCTATCCCTCTATATCCCATAAAATCTCCACTCAAAGAGAAAAATGCTGTACCACTTGTCAAGAGAACAACTCTTTGTCCATTTTTGTGAATATTTGTATTTTCTAAATTAACTAATGGTTGTCTATTGTTAAAGAGAGTAAAAAATATATCCCCTACCCTAAGCCTCTCACTCTCTTCCATCAAACTCAAAGGGGTCTTACCTAATACTTGAGCAGGAGTATAACCCAAAATATTCTCTATTTGTGCATTAGAGTAGGTATAAACTCCATCTTTATTAATCTCCCAAACCCAATCTTTAGTACTCTCAACAAGGTCTTTAAACCGCTCATTACTTATCTTTAGAAGTTCACTCTTTTTGTACTCATAAAACTTTAATATATAATACAAAATTATTACTACTATAAACAAAAAGAGGAGTGTTCTATTGATAACTTTTTTAAAAGGAGTTATATGAAGAGTATAAGGTTGTTTGACAACAAGCCCCCATTGGGTATTTTTAATAGGTGTATAGGCAGAAAAGACCTTTTTGTGACTATAATCATACTCCACATCTACACCACTCAATCCCTCTAATGCTCGTTTCATAGGTATTGCTAGTTCATTATGAATATACTCTACTGATTTTGGTTTAGTAGTAGAGGAGAAAGCTATAAAATCTACTTTGCTACCATTTCTCTCTCCTACAAGATACTCAAAAGCAAGAGTATTAGACTCTGAAAAGTTCTCAAATGCTCTTTTGATTTGGTTGAGTGTTGCTTTAGAAGAAAATTCTAAACTATCTATAGTAGGATGCTCTTTTTCATACTCTATCATAGTTGATATTATTGTAGAGAGTGTTATCACCTTCTCTAGCATAAAATCTTTTTTTTCAGAAGATGTCTCTTCAAAAAGATAGATAGCTCCTATAGATAAAACTACTACTATAGGAATTATAATTTTAAAAAATAAAAATATCAAATTATGCTCAGAATTTTTCATAAAACCTCCAAAATTAACTATACTCTCTTTTTTTTTAATCTCCACTTACTTTTTAAATCTCATCAATCTCCACTACCACCGTGCCTATTTTTGCTCCTTGGTCTAAACACTCTATTTTATATTTGCCTCTATCAAGATAATGATAAAGAGGTTGCCCTGATACGCCACGAATAGGCTCTTGATTGCTAATCATCCAGATAATAGAACTATTTGCTTCAAAAGAGTAGCATTGTAATTTTGTCTTTTTAAACTCTTGGGGGAGAAGTTTATTGTGTATTTGAGTTGTATTATGAAGTGGTGTAGTAATGAGTGGAGTATATTTTTGCCAAAGAGGGTAACACCTATGAGAAGAGAGTTCTTTGATATTTTTGATAACGCCTCTTCCTTGAAGTGTTGCTAGTACCTCTGCACGCATCCGTTGGCAAGGAGTTGTGCGTGTAACCCCCTCTATACTCTTATCAATAACAAACTTTTTACATGCACCTATTACAAAAGCATCTTGACAAATTTTCTCTTGGCGAACCTCTTTTGGTTGCAAGAACCAACTATTGGGTTTTAAAATTCTAAATATATTCAAAAGTGTAGGCGAAGATGCTTTGAGTCCTGTAAGCTTATTTTTCTGTTTTTGTTCTACTCTTTTGGCTTCTTTTCCGCTAAAGTTTCCATACCATACAGCCACAGTATACTCTGGTGTATATCCAATAGAGAGCATATCTATAGCATTTGCAGATGTTCCTGTCTTAAATGCCACTTTGGGCATACGCTTTATATACTCCCAAGAGCTACTAAAAGAGTCTCTAGGAGCATCAACTAAAATATCACTAATAAGATACGCCGATGCTCTACTCAAAATATTGACCCCACTAGAAGAGCTGTACGATTGCAAAAATGAAGCCTCTTTATAGACTCCTCCATTGGCAAGAGATGCAAAAAGTTGTGCTAACTCTTTGAGTGTTACACCACATCCACCTAGAGCTAGTGAGCTACCATAGTATGACTTTGGGTGCGTTATAGAAGAGAGATTTGCCTCTTTGAGGAGAGTATACAAAGAGTCATCTCCTAGTAATATATCCAAAGAAACAGCAGGAATATTCAAAGAGAGTTGCAATGCCTCTTTGGCTGTTATCTCTCCTAGAAACTCTTCATTATAGTTAAGAGGTGCATATCCATTTACAAATAAAGAGATGTCATAAATTTTTTTCAGGGGTGTGATAATACCTTTTTCAAGAGCTTTTGCATAGATAAATGGTTTTAGGGTCGAACCCGGACTAATAAGTGCCTCTAACCCATCTACCTCTCCTGAATGATTTTTATCATTAAAGTCTTGAGAACCAACATAAGAGAGAATTTGCATATTTTTATTATCAATCACAAGAGCCATTGCATTGTATATCTCAAATTTACGAAGATTTTTTATCTGCTCTTTAATCACTCCCTCTATGCTCTGTTGCAAGTGTATATCAAGAGTTGTCCAGACCTCTCCTCCACCTTTAAACTTGGCACTTAGGTGTGGTGCATGATTGGGGAGATTATCTCTATGGGCTTCTAGCTTCTCACTTATAGCTCTTTGATACCTCTCTTTAGATATTCCTTCTCCTCTATAGAGAGTATTTAGAACTCTTTTTTTAAGCTGGTCTATCTGCTTGGGGTTCTTGGGTCTATTTTGATTTGGATTTTTTGGAATAGAGACAAGATAGGCTATTTGAGCTAATGAGAGAGACTCTACAGGAAGATTAAAATAAGCAAAAGAGGCCGAAGCAAACCCCTCTATATTGCCACCATAGGGAGTATTATTGAGATATATCTCTAAAATCTCCTCTTTGGAATAATAATACTCTAGCTGTAAAGCCATAAAAATCTCTATAAATTTATTTTGGAGTGTTCGTCTTTTGTGGTGCATCATTCGTGCTACTTGCATAGTAAGTGTAGAGGCTCCAATGGTGCGTTTGTTTCTACTATTAAAAAGTATGGCTCTGACTATAGAGATGGGATTAATACCAAAATGGTACTCAAAGTATTGATCCTCATACGCAAGAAGTATCTCTTTTATCTCATGTCCCATAGAAAATCTATCTATAGGTATTCGCAAAAAACCATCTTCACTCAAATGCACACGCAAAAGGTGTCCATTTTTATCATAAACAAGTGTAGAGTGTGGCTTGAAAAGCCTCTTTTTATCTAATGGATAGAGCATATCTATAGCTAAAAAAAGAGCAAGAAGAGAGAAAAAAAATAATAAAATCTTAATGCTTCTCATCGAGATATATTAGAGAAGACTTAACTCAATCTTCCCTCTCTCCTTGTCTATATGCAGTACTTCTATACGAGGAAGATATTGATTGATACCTAATACCTCTAGGGGGTGGTCTATACGCTTATGGCTTATCTTGGAGATATGCACCATACCATCATTTTTGAGCCCTATATCAATAAAAGCTCCAAAATCTGCAATATTGCGTACAACCCCAGAGACAAAACTCCCCTCACAAATCATATCTATATCTATAAGTCCCTCTTTAAAGGGAATAGCAGGAAGCTCATCTCTTGGGTCAAAGCCGGGTTTTTGAAGCTCTTTGATAATATCTTTGAGCGTCTCCTCTCCTACCCCAAACTCCTTCGCGAGACTTTTTGTATCTACACGAGCTAAATCTAAGCTATGAAGCCTAGAAGCAACACTATAACTCTCTGGATGGATGCCACTATTATCCAAAATTCGTTTGGCATCTTTGATACGAATAAATCCTGCTGATTGTTCATAGACTTTCGCCCCTACCCCTTTGACCTGAAGTAGTTGCTCTTTGGTTGTGAAGTTCCCATTTTTTTGTCTATGCTCTATAATATTTTGTGCTAATCGTGGACTCACTCCTGCTATATGCGAGAGCAAGGATATAGAAGCAGAGTTAATATCTACCCCTACACTATTGACGATATCTTCAGTAACATCATTGAGCTTTTTGGCAAGATTTTTTTGGTGTACATCATGCTGATACTGCCCTATTCCCAAAGATTTTGGGTCTATCTTTACAAGTGTTGCCATGGGGTCACGAAGCCGTTGAGCAATAGAGATAGCCCCTCTAATAGTCACATCAAGATTAGGATACTCCTCCATAGCTATAGCAGAGGCCGAATAGACAGAGGCTCCCGCTTCTGAGACTACTGTGTAGCTAAGTCCTGCCAACTCTTGGGCATTGAGTTTGGCAAAAAAGGCCTGTGTCTCTTGTGAGCCTGTACCATTGCCAATAGCCACACCTCTAATATTATACTTTTTAGCCAGTGCCAACACTACAGATTTAGAATTTTCATAATCATTTTTGGGTTGTGTAGGGTAGATAACTGCGTGGTCAAGATAGTCTCCTTGTTCATCTATTACTGCTAATTTACACCCTGTACGAAAAGCTGGGTCAACACCTAGGAGTACTCTTTTGGTTACGGGAGCTGTCATAAGAAGCTGATGGAGATTTTTGCCAAATACCTCTATAGCACTCTCATCAGAACGCTCTTTAAGCAAAGCATGTACATCTCTTTGGATAGAGGGGAGGAGTAAGCGTTTGAGTCCATCACGATAGGCATCAAAAAGAAGCGTTTTAGAACTCAAAGCCCCTCTTGGGATATGGTACTGCTTGATTGCTGATTCAATCCGTGCTATATCTATGGCTATATTGACCGATAACTCTTTGGCACCCACTCCACGCATAATGGCTAAATAACGGTGCGAGGGGATAGTTGCAACCCGTTGAGGTTTTCCTACAAAATTTTTAAATGTACCATTTTCTTGAAAGTTTTTTGTTTTTTTGACCTCTAAGAGACCAAACTTCATCATACTGTT
>Ga0193965_1000483_pt1 | contig 12571 bp, 11 predicted proteins | sample FB_8_MG_FD_140330 | JGI IMG/M metagenome (GOLD analysis project Ga0193965, IMG submission 140330) | Microbial mat bacterial communities from the Broadkill River, Lewes, Delaware, United States - FB_8_MG | ecosystem: Environmental > Aquatic > Freshwater > River > Microbial mats | place: USA... | reverse complement strand
GTGAAGTGGATAAGTCCAAAAGAAAGAGATACCCCTTTTGGAACTGTTATACTTTTATAGATCGTCAAATCTTACTTCATAATCTGAAATAAGTTGAATATTCTCCATCGCTTCTACAGAGTTATTTATACGACAAGAGAACTCCTCTTTTGAGAATGGTTTTTTGATGTAGTCATTTGCTCCGTTTTTTAAAAACAGAGCTATTGTATCATCTTCATTATCTGAGGAGAGTGCTATGATGCTGAGGGTTCTCTTGTCTCTTAATTTTCGTATCTCTTTAGTAAGTTCTAGCCCATTCATCACAGGCATATTGTAATCAGTCAATACCAAAGAGATATCATCCATTGATTTTACCATCGCAAGAGCTTCTTCCCCGTGTGCTACAGCAATGACCTTAAAGAACATATTTTCTAAAAATGTTTGCATCTGTTTTCTAATTACTAATGAGTCATCGACCAAAAGTATTTTGTGTGCTTGATTTTTTTCAAGTCTCTTTATCATCTGGATAATATAGTTTATATCTTCTGCACCACTTTTATTGACATAGTCTATGATGTTTTTTTGAAGCATTTTTTTTCTGAAATCTTTGTCTATATTGCCACTTAAAACGATTGCATGATTTCCTTTTGAGAGAACATAATCAACCACTTCACCATTAGGAGCATCTGGAAGATTTAAATCAAGTAGGGTAATGAAATATTCATATTTATGCAAAAAAAGCTTTGCTTCAGAGAGGCTATATGCCATATCAATTGTATACTCTAAAGTAGTTTCTATCTTCTTTGCTATTAGTTTCGCTAATGTTTGATTGTCTTCTACTATTAAAATTCTATCCATCTGCTTTTATCCTAATTCTTTGTACTTAGTGTATCAAAATTTACCTCATATTATAGTAAGAAAGGGTATTATTTTTTTATGAATTATCTTAGTAGTATAATTGAAAAATTAAATAAAAATTGCAATGTTTTTTTAACGGGTGGTGCTGGTGTTGGTAAGACCACTATTACACGTGAGGTGATAAAACATTATGAGAGTGAGGCAAAAAAAGTTGCAAAACTTGCTTCTACTGGGATGGCAGCTACACTTATAGGTGGACAAACACTCCATAGTTTTTTAGATTTAGGAATAGCCTCAAATATAGATGAGCTTGAGAGAAATGGAAAGCTGGTTCCTAAAAAAAAGATACAAAAACTGATACACTCTATGAGCCTTATAGTTATTGATGAGATTTCAATGGTAAGCGACACATTGTTTGATATGATTAGTCTAAGGCTAGAGCAGTCAAATTTTCAAGGTTCATTATTGGTTGTTGGTGATTTTTTACAACTCCCTCCAGTTGTTCGAGGTTTCAGCGAAGTTAATTTTGCTTTTGAGGCAGATTCGTGGCTAAGATGTGATTTTGAGAAAATTGAACTTACACATATATATAGAACAGATGATAAGCGATTTATTGAGCTTTTAAACTATATCCGTTTTGGCTATATCAATGAATCTATCCATAATCATCTTAATGAATATATTAAACCTTTGCCAAATGATTTAAGTGAATTTACTTTTTTATTTGGTAAAAATAACTCTGCAGCAGCACATAATAAAGAACAACTCTCTTTTATTGATGAGGAGCTTTATGTAAAAGAGGCCCAAATTATTAAACATCTTAAAAGTTCTACAGACAAAGAGATAGAGCGTTTTATGGATGATGCAAGAATAGAAAAAGAGTTAGAGTTAAAAATAGGTGCACCAGTTCTTTTTACAAGAAATTCATGGAACTATTTTAATGGCGAGCGTGGTGTTGTTGTAAATATTGATAGTAATTATGTGTATGTTCAAAAGAGTGATAAGAAAGTGGTAAAACTTGAAACTGTAGCACAGAGTAAAGAGGTTTGGAAGGAAAAAATCATAGATGCTAAAAAAGAACTTCTTGAGGAGGCTATTTTTACTATTTATCAGTTTCCTATAAAACTTGCATTTGCTATTACTATCCATAAATCACAAGGTATGAGTATAGAAGATTTAATAATCCAAACAAATGAGATCTTTGCGCCATCACAATTTTATGTAGCACTCTCACGAAGTTCAAACCCTTCACGATTAAATCTCATAGCACCTAGAGTTCAATGGTATCAGCTTGCTTTTGTAAACACTAAAGCTATGAAGTTTGTAAGAGGTTTGAAGTAAGTTTCATGCTATACTTATACAAATGACGCAAGATGGATAAAGGTAGATAATGGAAGATAAAGAGCTTGTGTTCTCTAGTATTGAAACCTTAACGTTCCCTATGCTTTTAGTCAATAAAAATGATGAAAAGTATATGAAGCTTTATGCAAACATAGCTATGAAAGAACTCCTACCAGAATTAGATATTCAAGAGGTAGATGAATCTTTGTTTGAATTGCTACAAAAGTATGAAGAGCAAGAAAATAAAAACTCTTATGTGCTTTATGATATTGAGATATATGATAGTTTTTTTAATCTATATTTTACACAAAGTAGCGAGGGAGTAGGAATTATATTTATCCAAACACCAGCAACTGATGTTTTAAATAGTCTAACTTTTCGTGAACTAAGTGAATCATGCAGTGCAATCACGATTGTTTTAGATGAGAATGGAAATATTTTTGATGCCAATAACTGTTTCTTAGATTTAGTCGACTTAACAATAGAAGATGTTTTAAATAAAAGTTTTTTTCAAACTTTTATCCCTGGTGATATAGAGCAGTTAGGAACATATTTTCAAAATATCTTATCAGAAGAGTCGCACCATCAACACTTTATGACGCCATTAAAAGCAAAAGGTGGTGAGCTTTATAGGATAAGTTGGCAAGTTTCTAAAATAGTTAAACAATCGCAAACCTATATCATCGCAATAGGGAGTGATGTAAGTAGGCTTTTTAAAGAAAATAGAAATTTAAAACAGCAATTAAGCAGTGTGGAAGTGGGGTTTGAATATTTCCCTTTCTCCGTAGGATATATGAATGTCGAGGGGACATTTATAAAAATGAATGCTCACTTTATGAAGATGTTTGGTATTACGGACTCAAACGTTAAAATCTCATTTGATTCTATCGCTTTATTTAAAAATAATATAGGTTTTAATTATTTAGAACAACATATTAAGTTTGTAAAAGATATGAAGCAAATTATAGATTATAAAGATACCAAACTAAGAGTGAGTATCCGTGTGATTAAAGGTAAAAAAGAGTCCTCAAAATTTTATATAGTTGTTGTACAGAAAGAGCGTTAGAATGGATAAACAACCAACCAGAGAAAAAATCTTAGATGCGGTCTTTAAGCTTGTATATATAAACGGTTACAACGGTACAAGTATGGCGATGATACTTCAAGAATGCAACATTCCAAAAGGTTCTTTATACCATTTTTTTAAATCAAAAAAAGAGATGGTTTTGGCGGTTGTTAAAGAGCGGATAGCTCCGCGAATGGATGAATTTTATGTTTTGAATGAAGTTGAGGGTGAAAGTGGTATTGATACAATAATAGTTGCAATACTTAATGTGAGTGAAAAAGAGCTATTGGTAAGCTATGGCTGTCCACTTAATCGTCTAAACCAAGAGATGTCACCAGTAGATGCAGACTTTGAAATAGCTATAAATACCATCTATGAAAAAATTAAAAACAAGACAGTGAGGCTTCTTGAAAATTCAACTTTAGAAGATGGCGTCAATAGCTCTTCACTTGCGGAGTATATTATTGGTAGCGTTTGGGGTGCACTCTCTCTTAGCCCTAAACAATCTTCTAAAAAACGCTATCTTGACTCTATAAATCATCTTACCAATTATCTAAAAGCACTTAAAAAATAAATTAGACCATTTAGTCTAATTTAAGTAGCCCTATTGTAATATCTTTGAACTAGACCAATCAGTCTATAATTAAGGAGATAAAAATGTTTATAATAGATGTGATAAAAAAAGAGGATGCCAGAGGAGAGTTGAAAATGCTCTATAGAATGATAGAAAAGTCTTTAGGTTTTGTGCCTCCCCATTTTGAGCTTTTTGCAACTGTAGACTTGGAAGCTATGAAAGAGTTTGTAGAATATAATCAGAAGATGATCTCTCATGAAAAAATCAATGCCAATATCTTGCCATTTATGCGTTTAGAGATTGCAAAGAGAGAGTGTCGTACTTATTGCATAGCATTTAATACAAAAATAGTAGATGCTTTAAATGTAAAAGATGAAAAAACTTTTGATGAAAAGCAGGAAAAACTTTTAGAAAAAGTGATGAAATCTCTTTATGATACTTCAGATTTTACTAAAGATGATTTAGAAGAGTTATATTTACTTGGTTTTAATGATAAAGATTTTTATGACTTACTGAGTTATGCTTCAAATTTTATGGCTAAGAGTAAAATGATAGAAGTTTATCGTAAAAAGGAAGCTTAATAAAAGCTAGTGATATAGAGCTTGTAAAAATAATTGGGATTGAAAAGGGTTAAAGTATTGTATCATTATCGCTTCATAGCATATAGTGATGTAAAAATATGATTTAGGAGCATAGTTGTTAAAAACAATAGACAAGGGTGTACTATATATGCTCGCTGGTGCATTTATATCTGCTTTAAATGGTGCTTTAACAAAGATCTTATCAGTAGATATGAGCGCGATGGAGATTGTGTTTTTTCGGAATCTTATAGGAGTCTTTCTAATCCTTTATACCCTAAAACATACTCCCCCATCTTTAAGCGGTGGAAGATGGTACCTTCTTATCACACGGGGCATATTTGGTTTTTTAGCTATGATTTTATTTTTTTATACTATTACAGTTATTCCACTCGGAGAAGCAATTACCCTGAATAAAACATCGCCATTTTTTGTGACACTTTTGGCTTACTATCTCTTACAAGAGCATTTGAATAAACAAACTTTATTTGCACTTTTTATTGGATTTGTAGGTATTGTTTTCATTGTAAAACCTTTTGATATGAGTATTTCGTATGAGCATATTTTAGGAATATTAGGTGGCTTTTTTGCAGCAGCAGCATATACAACGATTAAAAAGATTAAAGATATATATGATGCAAGGGTAATTGTACTTTCATTTGTTGGTATTGGAACACTTTTACCAGCACTTTTCTTTGTATTTACACCTTATATAAATCCCCCTGACGCCATTGCATTTTTATTTATAGAATTTACACTTCCAAACACCTTGTATTTATGGAGTTTGATTTTGTTTATGGCTCTTATCTCAACGCTGTCTCAATGGCTTCTTACTAAAGCTTATAGTACTTCAAAATTGAGTATTATTGGTGTGATTAGTTATACAAATATACCATTTGCCATAGGTTTTGGTTGTCTCCTTGGAGATGCTTTTCCTGATCTGTTAACGTTTATGGGGATTGCGCTTATAGTTTTTGGTGGAATTTTAGTTGGCAAAAAGAAAAAGTAGTTATATGATATAATCTTGTGAAGTTAATAGATGAAGGAATAATAAGTGAAAATATTTTTTTTAAGTATAGGTATCGTTATTGGAATTAGCTTTAGTGCTTGTTCTACACATGATGATAACTTTTACGATAGAGCAAACAGTGCAAGTGAAAAATCTTTAAATAGCTTAGAAAGAGATACAAAGTAGAGATTACTTCTTTGCATCTTTAAGTTTATAGTACTCTTTATTGAGATAGTGAACGACATCTAGAGTTTCATCATCAAACCAACCTGCATCATTATTGATTGCACATGCTTCAACGCTATTGTAAAGTTTTTTCATGTCTTTGACCTTTTTCTCATTGTACTTAAAATCTTCTTTGTTATGACACTCCATGCATGCTGCTTCGTTAAATAACTCTTGTCCGTTTTTAATGTCACTTGCATAAAGGATTGACGATACCAACACAGCCGTAGTAAAAATTATAAATTTCATAGTCTCCTCCAAATTTCAATTATTTGAGTATAACAAAATATTATTAATGCTTATGTTGATTGAATGAAATTAAATGTAGTTTATTAGGTTTGTAAAAGGATTCTAAGGAGAACTCTCACTACTGATAGTGAGAGCTATATGAAAAAAGTTTTAAATATTATAAATCAGCTTCGTGTTTACCAAGATACTCAGCAACACCTTCAGTTGTAGCTTTCATACCTTCGTCACCTTTTTGCCAACCAGCAGCACATACTTCACCATGCTCGTCAGTAAATTGCATAGCGTCTACCATACGGATCATCTCATCAATGTTACGACCAAGTGGTAAATCATTTACAACTGCGTGACGAACTGTACCATTACCATCTATTAGGAACGAACCACGTAATGCTACAGAATCACCAAAAAGTACATCATAGTCTTTAGAAATTTGTTTTGTAAGGTCAGCTACAAGTGGGTAACCAACACGTCCAATACCACCATTGTTGATTGGAGTTTCTCTCCAAGCAAAGTGAGAAAATTGGCTATCTACTGAACAACCGATAACTTCAACGCCACGATCTTTAAACTCTTTAAGTCTGTGGTCAAATGCAATTAATTCTGAAGGACATACAAAAGTAAAGTCTAGTGGATAGAAAAATAAAACAGTACCTTTTTCACCCATGTTTTCTGATAATTTGAAGTCTTCAACGATTGAACCGTCACCTAAAACTGCTGTTGCTGTAAAATCTGGAGCTGGATTTGTTACGATCATTATATTTATCCTTGTGTTTGTTTTTAAGATGTTGAAATTCTAACTAAAAATTATTAATAAACTATTAGACAATCTCAAGTAATAATATTACTTAAGGATAATTTTTATCTTTTAAGTATTTTTTTAATTACTTAAGAATGAATAATTTTTATTGTGTTAATATATTAGGAATGTAAAATCTAAAATCTAAAATAAACTTGGAAGGTAATGCATGAATTTAAAATATAATATACTAATAGTAGATGATGTTGTAGAAAATATACAAGTAGCCATGAATATTTTAAAGGAAGAAAATTATGAATTTTCATTTGCAAAAAATGGTATTGATGCATTAGAACTTATGAAACAAAATAGTTTTGATCTGATTCTTTTAGATATTATGATGCCTGGACTTGATGGCTATGAAGTGTGTAAAAGAATGAAAGAAAATGAACTTTTAAAAGAGATTCCAGTTATATTTTTAACTGCAAAAGTAGATGTGGATTCTATGAGCTTAGGCTTTGCAGTTGGAGGAGTAGATTACATTACAAAACCTTTTCATGCGAATGAACTTTTAGCACGGGTAAAAACTCATTTAGAACTTTACAAGACAAAGCAAATACTTAAAGAGAATAACCTTTCTTTACAGGTTAAAATGGATATACAAGAAAAACGTATATTAACTGAACTTGAGCAGAATCAAAAAGAGATGATTTTTGTTTTAACAGAGATGATAGAATCTGTTTCAGATGAAACAGGTAAGCATATTAAAAGGGTTTCCGAATATTCTAGACTTTTAGCTCATTATCATCCTGCTATATCAGAAGAGGAAGCAAACATAATTTATGATGCAGCACCTATGCATGATGTTGGGAAAATGGGTGTTCCAGATCATATTTTACACAAACAAGGAAGATTGACAGAAGAGGAATTTCAGATTATGAAAACTCATACAACTATAGCTCATGATTATCTAAAGGGTCAAAGTAGAAAGATTATGAAAGCAGCTGACATAATAGCGCATGAACATCACGAAAAATGGAATGGAACAGGATATCCTAGAGGCTTAAAAGGTGAAAATATCCATATATATGCTCGTATTGTTGCTATTGCAGATGTTTTTGATGCTATAACACATAAAAGAGTTTATAAGGATGCTTGGGATATATCTGACGCTATTGAGTATGTAGTTAATCATGCAAACACACAGTTTGATCCATTCTTGATTGAAATATTTCAAGAACACATAGATGAATTTATTTCAATTTCTAAGTTATAAATTTTATATATTTCTCTTTTTATTTGCTACTCAAGTTTTAGCTGTCGAAAACACTTACTTGAGCGAAACAGAAAAACTTTGGATAAAAAATAATCCCAAAGTGATTTTAGGGGCAGATCATAATTGGCCACCATATGATTTTTTGACAGATCAAGGAGTGCACTCGGGAATAGCATCAGATTACCTAAAATTGCTTTCTCAAAAAAGTGGGTTAAGTTTTGAAGTTAGAGCAGGTATCTGGTCAAATATATTGGAACAAATGCGTAACTCTAAACTTGATGGACTAACTTGTGCCGCGAAAACACCTCAAAGAGAAAAATTTTTAACATTTTCTAGTCCGTACGTGAGTATGCCACTGGCGATTATTGTACGAGATGAACGATTTGATATTAGTACGATTGAAGATTTAAAAGGTTTAAATGTTGTAGTTAATAAAGATTCTTATTTACATGAATGGCTTGTTGCAAATCATCCAGAACTAAATTTAATTTTAACTACTTCAAATGTAAAATCTTTAGAGGCTGTTTCTTTTAATAAAGCAGATGCCTATATTGGGAACATTGCTGTAGCGATGTACATAATCAGAGAGAATTTTCTTACAAATCTTAAAATTGTTAATAAACTCAATGACATCACTACAGATGTATCAATAGCGATCGATAAAAAGAAGAAAACTTTAGCATCTATCGTAGAAAAATCCCTTGCTCAAATAACTTCACAAGAACATAAGATGATTAAAGAGAAGTGGTTTAAAAATAGTATGAAGAATAAGATATCTTCTATTAATATCGCTTTGAGTGAAGAGGAGAAGAAGTGGATAAAAACACATCCTACAGTAAAGTATAGTGAAATAAACTGGGAACCTATGTCCATTATAGAAAAGAACACTATGACAGGGATAATGAATGAGTACTTAAAAGTTATTACTGAGAAAACTGGTTTAAGTTTTAAATATGTTCCTTCATCATCTTGGCCAGAGGTAATAGAAAAATTTAAAAATAAAGAGATTGATATAGTACCAGGGATAGGAGAAAGTGATTATGAAACTCAATTAGGACTTACTTCAGATGTATATGCAAATTTTCCTTTTGTATTGATTACTAAAATTAACCATTCTTATATAGAAAATATTTCAGAGTTAGAAGGACAAACTATAGCTGTTCCTAAGTATTGGACAAGTTATAACTACCTTAAAGAGCAACAACCAAATATAAAGATACTAGAGACAAATAATTTATTTGAGGCACTTAATTCTGTTAGAGATGGTAAAGCGGATGCTTTTATGGGGCATATGGCAATAGGGATGCATTATGTTGGGACATATTATGCAAAAACACTACATATAGCTGGAAAGGTTGAGTATAACTTCAATCATAAAATATTACTTCAAAAAGAGAATAAGAGATTATTAAATATTATTAATAAAGTTTTTAAAAGCATGAGTGAAGAGGAACATCTGAAAATTAAAAATAAATGGTTACAGGTAAAAGTTAATGAAGCAAAAGACTACACCTTATTTTATCAATTAGGTACAGTTCTTTTTATGCTTATTATAGGAACTATATACTGGAATCGAAAATTATCAAAAGAGATTTTAGTTCGTATGGAGATAGAAAAGGCTTTAGAGATAGAAAAAGATAATTTTAAACTCTTATTTGAAAAAGTTTCAGATGGAAATTTGATTATTCAAGATGAAAAGTTTGTTACATGTAATGATGCAGCCATTAAAATGTTAGGTCTTCATGATAAATCTGAGATACTCGAATCATCTCCTTTGAGATGGTCCCCATTTATTCAGCCTGATGGTAGTTCATCTGAAGAAAAAAACTCTTTAATGATGCAATACTGTTTAGAGAATGGTAGTAATCGTTTTGAGTGGCTTTATGTAGATAAAGAGAATAAAGAGTTTTGGGTAGATGTAGGCTTAACTAAAATATCTTATGAAGGTAAAGAAGCCATATATGTTGTATGGAGAGATATTACAAAACAAAAATTCTTAGAACAGAATTTAAAAGATAATGATTTACAGATGAGGACTTTAATTGATAATATACCTTTACATGTTATTGTAAGTTCATATGAGGGTAAAGTATATTTAGCAAATAAGCAAACTTTAATCGATTATGAAGTCAAAGGTGTAGACTTGGATACTCTTAATGTTGCAGAGTATTATGCAAACCCCAAAGATAGAGAAGATGTTATAAATGAACTAAAAAATAAAGGTTTTGTAGATAAAAAAATGGTGCAATTTAGAAGACCAAGTGGAGTGTACTCTATGATGTTTTCAGTATTACCAATTAAATATGCTAATGAAGATATGATTCTTTCTATTAGTGTTGACATGACAGAACGTTTAAAGATGGAAAAATCTTTATCCGAAGCTAAAAATATAGCTGAACAAGCTAATAAGTCAAAATCAGAGTTTTTAGCCAATATGTCTCATGAGATACGAACACCAATGAACGCTATAATAGGCTTTACGGAGCTTTTAGAAGAACAACTTTCTGAACCAAGATTAAAATCATATGTAAAAACTATACAAACAGCAAGTGCTACATTACTTACTTTAATTAATGATATATTAGATTTATCAAAAATTGAGGCAGGAAAGCTACAAATAAATAAAACGCCTACTGACTTGAAAAAACTATGTGAAGAGATAGCTTCAATTTTTACCATGAATATAAAAAGTAAAGGTTTAGATATTATTGTTGATGTTGATTCAAATATTCCTCAAAGTCTTTTAATAGATGAGATAAGACTACGCCAAATTCTTTTAAACCTTATAGGGAATTCTGTTAAGTTCACAGATCATGGATATATAAAGTTAAGTGTTAATGCTCAAAATATAGATGAACATCTTTCAAAGTTAGATTTAGAGATTATTGTTGAGGATACCGGAGTAGGGATAGCGTCTTCACAACTCAAAAAAATATTTCAAGAGTTTGAACAGAATGAAGGGCAGGATAATAGAAAATTTGGGGGCACAGGACTCGGTTTATCAATTTCTCAACGTTTATCTAAAATGATGAACGGAGATATATCTGTAGAGAGTGAAGAAGGAAAAGGAAGTAAGTTTGTTGTAAATCTTAGTAAAATTGATATTTCATCAGTTGTAAGCGAAAAGAGACTTAACAAAAAACTTTCAAAGGATGTTAGAAATATTGTTTTTAAAGAAGCAAAAATTCTAATTGTTGATGATGTTAAGGACAACCGTGAGTTAATAGTTAAAAATTTTGAAGGTACAAATATTCATGTTGTAACAGCAAATAATGGATTAGAAGCAATAGAAAATTTTAAAGTTGAAAATCCAAATTTAATTCTTATGGATATTCGAATGCCTGTTTTAGATGGTTATGAAGCTGCTATGGAAATTAAAAAGATATCACAAGTTCCAATTGTTGCTCTGACAGCATCTGTGATGCAAGATGAATATGAAAAATCTAAAAGGGAAAACTTTGATGGATTTTTAAGAAAACCGGTTTTAAGACATGAACTTTTTACTGAACTGGGTAAATTTTTAGATTATGATGAAGTAAAGTTGGAGACAAAAAATAAAAAAGAGAATTTGATACCCAGTGCAAAAGCTAAAGCAAATATAGCAAATATTTTGCAAATTCTTTCTACTGAAATAAAAAAGATTCAGCTTCAAGCATTACATACAAATAATATCTCAGATATGAAAAAGTTGGCTTCCGCAGTACGTTCTTTAGCAATAGAGTTTGATGTAGAAGTTTTAGATATATATGCATCTAAACTTTATGAGGCTATTGATGCATTTGACATACCAGTAATTGAAGAACTCCTTAATAATTTTGATGATTTAGTTAATAAACTCTCAAGTACTTGATTTTAATAAATCTTTATACCTTGAAATAGAGAGATATACAATTGGGAAGTTGTATTACTTTCATGGTCGTAATATACTTATTATATAAATTATTTACATTTAGAAATGGAAAAAGATAAAGTATAAAAATAGTAATTAGAATTTTCAAACTAGTGTAGGATGTTAATCAATAATTAAACTCTATAAAGATAATATTTTCTTATCTTAAAATAGTTTTTTATATAAAAAAAGGTAATAATATGAATATAGGTATAAATAAGAATATGTCAGTGATACTTGCTTTGTTTCTTGGAAGTTCGTTATCTCTCGGTGCAGTAGGGTTTTCTAAACCAGAAATAATTACACAAACCAGTACAGATGCAAATGCTAGCTATTCTGCTATTGGACAAAGTTTTGTTTGGGATAGCAATGCTACCTTGACCGATATAGAAGTTTTAGCATTGGAAAATGATACTTATGACCTTGTTGTACATAGTGGTGCACAAATTTGTTCTAATGCTGCAACAAATGTACTTACAACAAAAAATGGAGTTGCTGTGACTAATACTCCTGCATTTCCAGGAACGAAAATAGCTTTAGATAATAATCTAAGTTTAATTAATGGAGATACATACACATTTTGTCTCTATAACACAACAGGTGATGTGAATTTAAGTATTGATACAGGAAATTCTTATTCAGGTGGGGATTATTCAAGTGATACTGCCTTTGTGACAGGAGAAGATTTAGCTTTTAAACTTTATGGTATGCCTGCACCAGATGTTGAATTTCGTGCAATCACATCTGAAGATGTAAACTCGACATTTAACTATCCAAGTGCTAATATAGCT
>Ga0193965_1000482_pt1 | contig 12581 bp, 13 predicted proteins | sample FB_8_MG_FD_140330 | JGI IMG/M metagenome (GOLD analysis project Ga0193965, IMG submission 140330) | Microbial mat bacterial communities from the Broadkill River, Lewes, Delaware, United States - FB_8_MG | ecosystem: Environmental > Aquatic > Freshwater > River > Microbial mats | place: USA... | reverse complement strand
TGCACTAGAGCAGATCAAAGCTAAAAACTATCACCAAAAGTATCTTAGTGATAATCTGCCTATCTATCTCATAGGTATAACATTTGATAAGCAGGAGCGAAATATAAGCCAGATGGAGTGGGAACAAATCTAATCCCCATCAGGACCATTGTGACAATCATAACAACTTACCTTATGGCCAGCAGGAAATGATTTAGTATTATGTTCTACGCTAAATGTTCTCGCTGACATAGTTTTGGAGAGGTCTGATCCTCTATAATCTTGACCGTGACATGCTGTACATTGTGTTGGATTATCTTCTGCTATATCTTCGTGACCTTTTACCCACTCTTGACCTATAGAATGCATTCCATGTGGACCTTTGTTGCTTGTATTTGGCATTGTGGTATGACACGCTGTACACTCACCTATAGTACCTGAATGTCCTTGGATATTAATGCTTTGAATATTATCTTCAGGCTGACTACTTGGATAGATGGCATGTGTAGAACCATGACAAGCAGAACATTGTAAATCTCCATGACCTGTGCTATATCTATAGAGGCTTTTAGTGTGCCTGTAAGCATATTACTCACGGCTACAGTCTCTCTTTTGCCATCTATGGTGACAACTTTGACAATTAGGTTCATCTAACCAACCATCTCTTGTGCTACTGCCTACAGCACTCATAGTTCCATGACAGCTTTGACACTGCATTTTGTTAGAGCCATCACTATTTTTGGCATTTCCCATAGCACCTCGCAGACACTGAGTAGTTGCTCTAGGGTGACAAGTGTAACAAGCATTTCTATTTTGAGCATCATTAAGTTTGAGTTTTGTCAAAGGGTCTGTTACATTGGCATGTTTACTATGTAGTGCTTGGGTGAGAGCTTTGATATTATTGACTCCTGTTATATCTCATCACTTACAGGAAGTACCGTTGTAGTCTCTGCTAGGAATTGACCACTTGTAGTCTTGGCTACAACTTTAACCATAGGATACATATTATACGAACCATCATTATTTTTTGGGCTTGTTGGTATTCCTTCGGCACTCCACCACTTATTGCTAATATCATAACGCAAGGTATTTGGTGTTTGACTCTGTACTCGATTATTGGTCAACCCTACATCAAGAGAGGGGACTTCACCAAAGAGGTCTCCTACATGCGTCCAATATAAAAAGGTTTTTTATAGAGTGAATTTAGTCTGTTATAATAATGTATGATTATGAAGATAGAATGAAGATAAGACTCTATAGAGGAAGCCAAATAAATTTGTACTATTTTAATTAAATATTAATTATATTTTAGGTAAAATTCCGCCCAAATACTTCTAGTCTCTCCAAAACGATACTTATCGAAGTAAATTATATTCCCTAGGAAACCATTATGGAACAAACATTATCAATCATCAAACCTGATGCAGTAGCTAAAAGCGTAGTAGGTAAAATCCTCTCAAGATTTGAAGATGCAGGTCTTCGTATTGCTGCAACTAAAAAGATTCAATTAAGCCGTGCAGAGGCAGAGGCATTTTATGCAGTACATGCTGAGCGACCTTTCTTTGGTGAACTTGTAGACTTTATGATATCTGGTCCTGTTGTTGTAACAGTACTTGAGGGTGAAGATGCAATGGCTAAAAATAGAGACCTTATGGGTGCAACCAACCCAAAAGAGGCTCAAGCTGGAACTATTAGAGCAGATTTTGCAGAGAGTATTGATGCAAATGCAGTGCATGGTAGTGACTCTGTAGAGAATGCAGCGATTGAAATTGCATTTTTCTTTGCACAAAAAGATATTAGCTAAGAGAGACAATGAAGATACTATTTGACAAAGTTGGACACACTATAAAGCCTTTTAAGATAGAGGAATATGGTGTAAACTTTGAGGGGAAACTACAAAAAAGTGGGTACCACCGCTTGGAGTTAGTTGGGGCTATTAAGGGTGATGTAGAGATTATTTGTAATCGCTGTGGAGTCTCGTTTGATAGCACTATGGAGTCATCTTTGAAACTAACAATCAGTGACCAAATAGTAGAAGATAAAGTTGATTTAGATATAATCGAATTTTTAGATGGAGAGGTGGATATCTCTTTTATCTTACTAAGTGAAATGAATACATTCAAAAGCGAATATCACTATTGCGATAGATGTGATAATAGTGATGAAGTATTTGAGATGGAATTTTAAATTCTAATAAAATAACAAAAAAGGAAATATCATGGCAGTACCTAAAAGACGCGTGAGTCATACAAGATCAGCAAAGAGAAGAACACACTATAAATTAACACTTCCAAGACCAGTTAAAGATGAAGATGGAACATGGAGAATGCCACACCACATGAACATGACAACAGGTGAGTACACTGGAAAAGATAAAAGCTAGTTTCGATGATTAAAATAGCCATAGATGCTATGGGTGGGGACTTTGGTCCTGAGCCTATCATCGAGGGATGTATACAAGCACTCGAAGAGAAGAGCTTTTTGCCTATACTTGTAGGTGATAAAAAAGAGATTCTCTCATTTCTCCCCCAATACTATATTGATAAAGTTGAAATTGTAGAGGCTTCTGATGTGATTTTAATGAGCGACCAAGCAACAAATGCTTTGAGACGAAAAGACTCATCTATCTTTAAAGCTGTTGAACTTGTGCGTGACAAAAAAGCATCAGCTGTAGTATCAGCAGGTCATAGTGGTGCTACAATGACACTAGCTACTCTTCGTATTGGACGACTTCCACATATATCTAAACCTGCACTTGCGACACTTATGCCAACTTTGGGCAGTACCAAAACTTTGGTTTTAGATGTGGGTGCAGTGGTAGACTGTAAAGCCCAAAACCTCTATGAGTTTGGTGCTATGGGTGAGGCGTATGTACAAAAAATTATGGGTGTAGCATCACCTAAAGTTGGACTCTTGGCAAATGGTGAAGAGGATAGCAAGGGTAATGAACTCACAAAAGAGACATTCAAGCTTCTCAAAGCACTCGATGGATTTGTTGGTAATGTTGAGGGTGGAGATATCTTTAATGGCTCTGTAAATGTAGTTGTTTGTGATGGTTTTACAGGGAATATTCTACTCAAAACAAGTGAAGGAGTCGTAAATACTATCTTTACTATGATGAAAGAGAATATGCGACGCTCTCTTCCTGCTAAATTTGGTGCTTTGCTAATGAAAAAGAAAGTCTTTAGTAAACTCAAAAAACAGGTTGATTATGCAGAGTATGGTGGTGCACCTCTGCTTGGTATAGATGGCTGTGCTATTGTAAGCCATGGAAGTAGCAACTCAAAAGCAATCAAAAATGCTATTTTTCAAGCCATTAGTTATACACAATCTGATGTAAATGCCACAATTGAAGCACTTCTTACAAAAAGCCAAACAAAATCCTCATAGAGGTATCAGTTTGGCTACGAATTAATTATTTATAATTATTCTTTCTCCTTTTTGATAAAATTATTAATAAATTATGGTAAAATAAACGCAATATTATTTTTAGTTCAAGGATACCTATGTCAAATTATTCACCTATCTATGCCTCATTTCGTTCTATTGGGGCCTATGCTCCCCAAAAGATATTGAGCAATAATGATTTAGAGAGTATGGTTGATACAACAGATGAGTGGATTGTAAAAAGAACAGGAATCAAAGAGCGACGAATTGCATCAGATGATGAGTATACAAGTGATATGGGTGCGAAGGCTGGACTAAAGGCTATTGAGAGAGCTGGAATATCTAGTGATGATGTAGATTTGGTTATCTGTGCTACAGTTACTCCTGACTATTTCAATATGCCTTCAACTGCTTGTGTTATATCAGACAAACTAGGCATTCATAATGTTCAGGCGTTTGATATATCTGCTGCGTGTAGTGGGTTTGTCTATCTTATCTCTTTGGCAAAAGCATTTATTGAGTCAGGTATGAAAAAGAATGTTTTGATTATTGGTGCAGAGAAGTTCTCTTCTATTGTGGATTATACCGATAGAGGTACTTGTATACTCTTTGGTGATGGTGCTGGTGCAGCTATTATTGGTGCTACTTCAGAGAAAGAAGAGGCGATAATGGATGTACATGCGAGTGCTGATGGCTCCTATTCAGATTTTTTGGTCACACCTGCTCCTGGTACAATCAATCCTGTAAGTCAAAAAGTTATTGATGAGGGACTTAATTTTGTGCAGATGAAAGGGAATGAGACCTTTAAGTTGGCGGTGAAGACACTCACAAAAGATGTTATTGCAATTTTGGAAAAGAACAATATAAACGCAGAAGATATTCCTCATTTTATTCCACATCAAGCCAATTATCGTATTATCAAAGCTGTTGGTGATGCCTTGAAGATGCGTGAAGACCAAGTGGTACTTACTGTAGGCAAGTATGGAAACACCTCCGCAGCCTCTATCCCTATGGCGGTAAATGATATATATGAATCTGGTCGACTCAAAAAGGGTGAGATGATGCTCTTTGATACTTTTGGTGGTGGGCTTACTTGGGCGAGTGCATTGCTTCCATTTGCAGGAGAGAACTATCAAGGGTAATCTATGAGAATAGGTTTTATTGGAGATATAGTAGGCAGACCAGGCAGAGAGATATTAGGCAAACACCTTACACAGCTCCAACAAGAGCATAATATAGATTATACTATAGCCAATTATGAGAATGCAAGTCATGGTTTTGGCTTGACTGAGAAGAACTGTAAAGAGCTTTTGGGTTATGGTATTGATATGATGAGCGGTGGCAACCATAGCTTTGACAAAAAAGAGATTCTTACTCTCTTTGATACCTATCCGCTTATTCGTCCTATTAACTATCCTGAATCTACCGTAGGAGAGGGACTCTTTCGTACAACACTCCTAGGCAAAGAGATTGCTATTATTAATCTGATGGGACACTACACTATGCCTATGGTTGATAACCCATTTACTAAGATAGTAGCGGTTGTAGAAGAACTCAAATCTCAAAATATTCAACATATTATTATTGATATACATGCAGAAGCCACTAGTGAGAAGAGAGCTTTATTGTATCTCCTCAAAGAGAAGGTTTCTGCTATACTTGGTACACATACACATGTAGGCACAGATGATTTACAAATTGTTGATGGGTGCTGTTATGTGAGTGATGTGGGGCTTACTGGGTGTCGTGATAATGTGATAGGGATGGAGAGTGATGTGCCTATTCACCGTTTTCTTACAGGACTGGGTGGGCATTTTAATGTGCCTGATAAGTGTAAATCTATACTTCAAATGATTGTTTTTGAGCTTGATGATAATGGAGCGTGTATCAAAGCCCAAAAGGTAAAACTTTATGAGACAAAACAAAAAATAATTACAGAAGCCTTTGTAGATTAATCTGTTACCAACCATTTACTAACTATTACTTCTAGTTTAATCAAAGAGTGTATCATGGTGTAAATAGAAGGGGGATAGATTATGAAGATAATAATGATAGAAGATGATCCAGAGATGGCAGAGCTTATTTGTGAATTTTTGGAGCGACATAATATCACTGTAGATAATTATGAAGACCCTCATATTGGTCTCTCGGCATTGAGTTTTAAGCCCTATGATTTGTTGATACTTGATCTCTCTTTGCCTGATATAGATGGGCTAGAGGTGTGCAGAATGGTGCGAGAGAAATATGATATTCCTATTATTATCTCATCAGCCCGTTCGGATATGTCTGACAAGAGTGCCTGTTTTTATATGGGTGCAGATGATTATCTACCAAAACCCTATGAGTCTCAAGAGTTACTGCTTCGTATCCACTCTGTATTGCGTCGCTACAATAAACCAACACCCACTCAAGAGCCTCACTCTATTTTTACTGTAGATGTAGATAGGCACGAGATTAAAAAAGAGGGAGAGTCTATCTACCTTACCAATGCAGAGTTTGAGATACTAGCCTACTTTATCAAAAAAAAGGGGTTTGTGGTGAGTCGTGAGGAGTTATTGACCAATGTTTCTGCTATTAACTATGAGAGTTCTCTTAAAAGTATAGATGTTATGATAGGTCGTATCCGAACCAAAATAGAGGAGAACCCTAAACAACCTCATCATCTTATCTCTATACGAGGGTTAGGATATAAACTTGTCAATGAATAGACACTCACTTCGTTTTCAAATATCGGTCTTTTTTTTGGTGATAATGCTTTTGGTAAATATACTCTTTGTGCTTCAATACCAATACCAATCTAATCAAAACTATGAAGCACTTATCAAACGATTTCATGCAACTATGAAAATATTAGAGGGTAGTCGCAGAGGAGCGATGCCTCCTCTAAAGGGGCGTTTTGATACGCATCCTCCACATAGAATGGAGAAGAAAAATAGAGAGTATCAAGAGGAGAAACTCCAAAGAGTTGCATCACTCCTACAGGTAGAACTTCTAAAACCCAATAATATACCTGACCTCACAGACTATAAATTTCTCCTAGAGAGAGAGAGTCTTAAGATATATCAAAAAGGGAGACAGATATATTTTGTACATCTACGACCAAGCAATCATGGCAATCTCTATCTTAGTTATATTACTGATGCACAAGAGAACTATAGATTAATACTCTTTGCTCTTTTGATAGATATATTTATTTTGGCATTTTATCTCTATGTTATCAAACGCCTTCAACCCCTCCAAAAGCTCAAAAAGAAGATTATAGGGTTTTCACAAGGAGAGTTAGAGGTGGACACTCCACAAAAAGGCAAAGATGAGATAGCCGAAGTATCCAATGAGTTCAACCAAGCCATAGCCAAAATCAAGAGTCTCCAAGAATCAAGAAACCTTTTTTTGCGAAATATTATGCATGAACTTAAAACGCCTATAGCCAAAGGCAAACTTATCTCTGACCTTATAGATGATACCAAAAATCAAAAGCGACTTCAGACTATCTTTGCACGATTTGAGTATCTACTGAGTGAGTTTACCAAGATAGAGCAAGTCACCTCTAATGCTATGATACTTAATAAAAAGCGATTTAGGGTAGTTGATATTATAGATAATGCTTTTGACCTACTTTTGATAGATAGTGACCAATTAGATATGCATATTAATGATAACCTAGAGATAGATGCAGACTTTGAACTCTTCTCTACAGCACTTAAAAATCTTATTGATAATGCTCTTAAATATAGCTCCAAAAGAGCCAATATTATTGTAGAGACAGAGAGTATATCTATAGAGTCTTATGGAGAAGCACTTAAAAATACCCATTTTGAGACAGCATTTAATAGAGCATTTGAAGATAGTAGTAGAGGTTTGGGGCTAGGACTCTATATTACACACCATATTGTCAAAAAACATGGCTTTAATTTGGAGTATAAACATAGTGATGGGCGTAATAGGTTTATAATCTTGCTCTCATAGAGAAGAACTCTCTAAATAGCAAAAAAACCCTATGAAAGAGCCAAAAATTACTCTATACTCTCTCTAATGGTATAATACCTCAAAGGAGTAGTTATGAAAGTTTTACTTACAGGTGCAAATGGATATATAGGTAGACGACTGAAACAGAAGCTTTTAGGAGAAGATATTACACTGCGAATGCTTGTTCGTAATCCCAAGAGTGTTGATGCTACTCTGGATATAGAGGTAGTAGAGGGCAATAGCTTTGATAAAGCATCGCTTAGAGTAGCATTAGAGGGGATTGATACCGCCTACTATCTTATCCACTCTCTCCAAGAACACAACTACAAAGAACTTGATAAACAGAGTGCCAAAAATTTTCTTGATATTGCAATAGAGCAGGGGGTCAAGAGAATTATCTATCTTGGTGGACTTGGGATAAAAGAAGAAGCGAGTGAACATCTGCTAAGTCGTATAGAGACAGGAGAGATACTCTCTAGTCAACCCCAAGAGATAGAGACTCTATGGATTCGTGCAGGAGTTATTATAGGTTCGGGGAGTGCTAGTTTTGAGATTATTAGACACCTTACAGAGAAACTTCCTCTAATGGTTACTCCCAAATGGGTCACTACTCTAGCACAACCTATTGGAGTCGATGATGTCATCTCTTACCTTAATGCTTCAAAAGATATTAAAATCAGTGGAAATCTTGTAGTGGATATAGGCAGTGAGATTATGACCTACAAAGAGATGATGTTAGGTTGTGCCAAAGCATTAGGGTTACGACGATGGATTATTCCTCTTCCTATACTCACTATCAAACTCTCTTCTTACTGGCTCAATCTCTTTACTCCTGTACCCTATAGTGTGGCACAATCTCTTATAGAGGGTCTCTCTTCTGAGGTAATACTCCAAAATAATCACGCCAAAGAGTACTTTCCTCAAATAGAACCGTTACCATTTGAAGAGGCTGTAAAACAGTCAATTAAAGAGATGGAAGAGAATCAAGTCTTTAGTCGTTGGAGTGATGCAGGGGGCAGAGAAGATATATGGCAAGAGAAGTATAGCGATGATGCCTCTTCTGCCATACTCCTTGACCGTCAATCTCTTCCATTAAATGGTCTCTCCAAAGAGAAACTCTATGATACTTTCTGCTCTATTGGTGGCAAAGAGGGGTGGTTTGGTTATGATTGGCTCTGGGAGATACGAGGATGGCTAGATAAGATGATAGGTGGTGCAGGACTCAATAGAGGTCGTAGAGATAGTTATAAGTTGCGTGTAGGAGAGAGTGTAGATTTTTGGAGAGTAGAAGACCTTATCCCCAATGAGCGACTACTCCTTCGTGCACAGATGAAAGTCCCTGGTAAAGCGTGGTTAGAGTTTAAGATAGCAGGTGATAATCTTATTCAGACAGCTTACTTCTATCCTAGAGGATTATGGGGCAGACTCTATTGGTATCTTCTTACCCCTTTGCACTATTTAGTCTTTAGAAATATGATACGAGCGATTATCCAAAAGACCAAAGCGTATCAACAAAGAGAGAAGTAAGACCTTTAGCTTAATAACTCCACAGCATGACTACTCTCAACAACACTTAGATACTCCCCATCTTCTATAAGAAGCCCAAGAGTACGGAGTTTTCTAAGACCATCATCTACCTCAAAATCCATCTCTATTTGATATGTTGTATGAATATATAACTCTATAGTACTATCTAACTCTTTTTTGGTTATAGCAGTAGCACTTTGTGAGAGAAAAAGATAGACAAGAAGAGTCTCTTTGCTCTCCTCTTCACTTGCCATATCTATCATATAGTTCAATGCTCCAGCATTATTATCAAGGTTATGAAAGTAGAGATTTTTGGCTAATTGTGCCATATAGTGTGTGCGACGAGTAAAGACCTCTTTGACCTGTCGCCATACTACACCACCAAAAGCACCCAAAGCCATGAGAGCAGAGATAGGGTCTATCGCAGCCACACTAAGCTTGGCTATAAGTGTAGAGCCTCCTCCGACTGTTCCTCCACCACCTAAGAGACCAAGTTTAATTTTATCAAAGAGTGTAATTTTTACTTTGGTATTAGGAAAGAGCATCTCCAAATCCATCTGTGGTATATTTTTGAAAAGTTTAATATAGATACTTTTATTACTACTATCTGTTATCAAAAAAGGATTCTCTTGCAAAAGTTTTTTTCTAACCTTATCTATATCTTTACCATCTCTTTTGGCTATCTCTTTGGCACGGGTATCTATATGCTTAGGCTTAATAATAATAAAAAGACGACGATAGAGAGGCTCACTATGTATCTTTGTACCCAAATAGAGTTTACTAGGGTCTCTCCTCTCATCTTCTTGTATTGATTCTCCTCTAAAGTAGAGCTGTATCTTCTCAAAATCATCAAAATCCACACTCACCTCTACCCCATAAGGTGAAGTCTTATTCATAGTCTCTTGGAGAGCCTCTTGGGTGAGTATCTCATAGTTTGCATGGTTGAGTATGGGTGTAATATGAGCAAAAAGAGACATCTCTCTATCGTGATACTCCTCCTTGGTCAAACTCAAAGTAAGCACATCACTATCAGGATTAAATGGTGCATAGCTCTCTTTGAGTTGTTGTAATTTACTATAAAAAGCCTGATAATAGTAGAGGTGTATAACACTAGAGAGACTCTGGTATGTATCTATATCCTTTATATCCAAATATGTAGCACAGCTTTTTAAAAGCTCATCATAGGCTATAGGGATAAACCGCTCTTTTATCTCATTATTGTAGGTTATTTGCATTGTTTTACTCCTTTTTTAAATTTATTTTATTGAGAAAATATATTCTCTAGTTGAGTATAAGGGATAACTTTAATAGAAGAGATATGAGTAGGACAATAATATCTTGATAGCTCTCTTTCTAACTTTGCAAAAATTATAACATCTGATCGGTTTTTTTTACATACAGTCAGAAGAGCTTTATTTTTTAATGATTGATTGTAGCTCTTAAAAGTACACTGTTGTAGGAGCTGATAATATAAAAGTAATGTTTCAGAGAGTTTGAGTCGAACTTCTTCTTTTATTTTTTGAGAAGCGATTTGGCTATTATTTTTTTTTGTTAAATCTATCAATTGTTGATGAAAATCAGATATTTCAATAAAATAAAAACTATCTCTCTTCCTTCTAAAGTAATCACAAGATTTTAAACGATGACAACCCATTTGCTGTTTAAGACTTTGTTTATTAGCATCAACTCTTATAGCTTTTACTCTTAGCGTAGGATTTCCAACTAAAGAACATTCAGTGTTAATAAACTCTCTATGCCTTAGTAGTTTCATTATATATCTTGCATATACAAATCATAAAAAGGTTTACTCAAATCATCCAAAGCTATGCCAACTTTTTCAAGTTCAGATAAATCAGTAAACTCTTCATCATAAGGCATTTTATTTATAGCAATTATCTCTTCAGCTTTTTTATCTTCTTTTAAAATATTCTCGAAAGCTTTAAGAAAATCTAAGCTATGTGTTGCAATGATAACATTAGCTCCATTTTTTGCAATCTTATACAAAATTTGTGCCATTACCACCTGCCACTCTGGATGCAAATGAACCTCAGGTTCATCCATTATAAGGAATGAGCCTTTATTGATTATGTTATTTCTTAAAAGTAAATCAATAAGACCAATATTGCTAATGCCCATGGCTGTCAAGGATAGAGGAATTGTATTGTTATTTGTATCTGTATAACTTATTTCACCACTATTACTAACCTCTAGTTTGCCTTGAATAATCTCTTGTATCTCTTGAGAAATTACATAAAACTCAGGTATATCAATATACTCTTTGTCTATATAATCATAGAGTTGATCTAAATATTGAGGGTACCCTTTGAGATATTTATCTTCATCTTTATCAAATTGAGAGAATCTACTATTTTTAGACTTCTCTAGAGCTTTTCGTATTTTAATATAAACAGGAGAATCAAAAAATATAATATTGTTCAGACTATCAACTAAATTAACGGTACTGTTTTCTGTATGAAATTGAATTTTTTGATTTTTATCAATCTCAATTGTACCAAGAGTCTCCAATGATAACTTCAAATTTTTTTGTTGATTTTGATTTATTAAGTTTTGGAGATTTGTAATTTGGAAATTTTTTTTAAACCCTATATTGAGAATATTATTAATAGGTTCTTCTAGCAAATGATTTTTATAAACAGAGTCTAATATAGTATAGAGACTCTTTGTTACAAAAGTCTTACCGCTACTATTTTCTCCTGCTATAATTGTTAAAGGTTTTATAGTAATAGAAGCTTTATCAATATTACCTATATTTTCAAGATTATATTGTAGTTTTATTCCCATACTTACCTCAAAATCATACTTTATGATATTATATCTAACTTTACGGATATATCAAATATTTAACACGAATCTTCTTAAACCGATTTAGACCTTTTTGCCAACTCGCTCGTATTTGAGCTTCTGAGAGACCTCGTTGTATCTGTTTTCTAAGTCTATCTGTTCCTGCTAGTTTATCTATAAAGTTGTTTTTGAGAAAGAACTGCTTCTTATTTGGAAACTTTGCATACGCATCTTGGAGATAAGAGAGGTCTATCTGCTTTTTTGCACGGATACTTTTGAGGCTTTTTTGGCTTAGGTCGACACCATAACACTTTTTATTTTGAAATTTTGGATACTTTGCTCCACTTCTTGACTGTGGAACAAAAGAAAACTTTTTACTCTTATAGTTAGGATGTCCATAGAGTTCAAAAGGTCTCTTTGTGCCTCGACCAGCAGAAAATAGTGTCCCTTCAAAAAATGCCAAGGATGGGTAGAGGGCTATGGCTCTGTCATTTGGTAAGTTTGGAGAGGGTTTAACGGGTAGAGAATATGCTGTACTATGTGTATATCCTGCCAAAGGAATAACTCTCAGCTTTGCTTTGCCTCGTATCCACCCCTCACCATTGAGCATTCTAGCATATTCACCAATAGTCATCCCATAGACTAGAGGTACTGGGTCAAGCCCCACAAAGGAGCGTTGTTTGGACTCCAAGATAGGTCCATCTATATAGTGTCCGTTTGGATTGGGTCTATCGAGAACTATAAGTAGTTTATTATTTTGAGCTGCTGCTTCCATCACATAGTGCAGTGTAGAGAGATAGGTATAGAACCGCACACCTACATCTTGTATATCAAAAAGGAGTATATCTGTCCCTTTGAGGTCACTCTTGGTAGGTTTTTTATGTTTGCCATAGAGTGAGATAATAGGAAGATTAGTACGG